>BNJU01004494.1_pt1 | contig 157820 bp, 127 predicted proteins | sample 8539281 | NCBI WGS metagenome assembly BNJU01 (sample SAMD00202456, study PRJDB9452) | human saliva metagenome | isolation source: human saliva | place: Japan
AAATCAATTCTCCAAAATTGCCTATTCCCATTTCCAGAATGATAAACCATCCTTTTTCTTATCGTAACAAAGTGAAGGGCAATCCAATATAAGGCTAGTTCCTTCCGTCTTTTCCTCTTTATATTTTGTGGAAAGCAAGTGTAAATCATATCCTTTACTGTCGTTTTCCCTGTTACCCCTGTAACGCACGCTTTATATCTAAAGTTTTGCCATTCCTGGTGCGAAATTTTTGTAAAATCTAATACTATCTTTGACCAAAATGCACGTTCGGTATATTTTCACCGTTTTTATGCAGCTCAGCTGGTCATAAACAGCAAAAGCTCCTTTTCCAACGCTTCATTAATGTGCTTGTTCCTACCCCAATGGCAACGAAAATATCATTTTTAGCTAAGTTCTTTTGAACTAATAGAAATATTATTTATCTTAAAATCTGATATATTTTTCCTGTTAAAAAAAAATCTCAGAACACTGCTTTTATTCATAAAATTTCCCAATTTATTTAATTTAATACTTTTTTATTTATCACATTATGAAATTATATCATTTGAAGATTATTTTTCAATATATTTTTAAATTCTTTCAGAATTTATTTGTGAGATAATCTGATTTTAATAATTATTATGTTATTTTATCATTTCACCATTTATTTTACTCTGTCTTGTCTCCCCTATAAGTCGTGATTTTGAATATTCAAAAAATCCGTCCATTTGATAAAAAGGTAATTTGTCACTTCCAAATAGGAAACTAATTTTTTCATTTTAAATATTTTCCAAATCTGTCGGCAACCTGCCTTTATTACCCAGTGTATTGAATACTCAAATTAATGTATTTATATACTCGTAAATTGAACTTTTGTCATATCCTCCTTTAATCCTTTATTCATCACATTGGGGTATATAGGTGTGCCCATACAATACAAGGCTCGTCGTTTAAATAGCGAACTCTTTCTGATATAATAATAGACAAAATCATTTCTTTTCGCCCTAACTACACATTTTATTGAAGCTGAGCACTTGAACTTTTATAACACACTCAGAGAATCTCAAATATTTCCATGTAGCGCTCTTTAAATCCTATAAATTGGCTTTTTCATATGATTTCATTACCGTCATCTTTTACATCCTTTATAAAATGTTCCTAGAGCCTCTTCTTTGATTATCAAGCTCCCTTCTGAAACTATTCAGTAAACGCGGCTTTTTACGGTAATCCTGTTTGCCATGTATTTTCACATATTTCTTTTCATTTGGAAGTTTTTCAATGGAATATATAATCATTTATTATTTGTATTCTTAATTTGAGCAATTTTTCTTTATATTTATACTATTTCATCTTAAATAATTTTTTCTATTATAAAATATTTATCCTTAAATACTATATTAAAATTAATAAATCAGAAGATAGAGAAAATGGACTATCCAAATAATATATTTATAATTTTTAATAACTATTTTTCCTTTCTTTAGTCTATATATTTTCTTTTTCTTCTGCTACTGTTTTTGAGAGTTGTTGTAAGCAAACGGTATACATAAAAGCACCATCACAATGAATCCTATTATTTGTATTATTCTCCATACAATGGAATGAATTTGTTGCAAGTGTTCCACTTATTCCAAAAGAGTAGTAGTCCATGGTATCAAATTTATTGTTCTCACATTATTCCAATTTTTGTTGCAAAATAGGCACTGAGATTATTATTGAGCCCTAGTAGTCTATGGTATTAAAGTATTGATTTAATATTACAGGAAGTCCAAAATAATGTAGGTCTAGATATATGAATATTCCCTGCATAAATCCCACTCTACACTTCCCTTGCTGTTTTATTCAGTTTTATACAAAACCGCTGTTAATGTGCTGACAATGCCCCTCAATGAACCGATACTTGCTCGAAACATCTCATAAACTGCTTTTGTTGTTACAATACAGTAATGTGGCTGTCCTAATATACGTGCATTCAAATTTAGTGAAGCCAAGCATTCCAGATTGTGTCCATTATTTGATTTACCACAAGATGTTCTATGCACCTTAAAAGAACCAGAAGAACTGTACCAATGTTGCCATTATTGCAAGAGAAGATGTTCTTAAACCAAATGTTGTTTTTGAAAAATTCATATACAAGTATGTATTGACCAAATGGTATAAAAGTATTAGACATCACAAATAGCACTTCAGTTAAAAAACCTGGAATAATCAAGAAACATTTTGAACGGTGGAACATCTTAGCATTTTATATTCATTATGAATAAAAACCATAAATAGTTGGGAAGACACTGATACAAAATGTTAAATACAGCCCTTTGGCTCCAACTAACGTAGCCGGAATAACTCCCCGTCATCAGTCTCTACTCTCAAGTCTTTACTGAAAAGGTACATTATAAAAAATGCCAAGTGCCATGTTTCCAGAATATATCGCATCTTGTGTTCTTTTGGATTTTTATATATAATACAGCGATTCCTATGTTGCAAAATTGACATGGCAGCATCGAGCTTTTATCGAATGTCCCATCAGGGCTCCAAGCTCTTCCGGCTTTTGCTAAATCACAGGAAAGTTTGTTACAACAAGCAAAAATTGAACCAAACATTGTAAAGGAAATGAAAGCATAAAAAGCATCCCTTAAACTAAGCAACAACATTTTCCCACAATTCCTGCAAAGCTCATTAATTTTCAGATAATTTTTCCTTTAAGTTCTTTCCATTTTTTCACTAAATATAATTTCTATTTTTTATTATTTTCAAAATCGTAGCAATTTATATTGCACACTTTAAAGTTACAGATTCGTAGTTATAGATATTTTATTTAATGAACATTCCAATATAGTTTCTATTATGTTTCTAGAAACTTTTTATCCAGTATCCTGATTTTTTATTGTTTTTATTTGTGTTGGTAAATCTATGAGATAACTATTTTTCTTGTAGGCATTTGTCCAGGACCGTGCAGTCTATTGGTGGTCCAAGGTATGGTGTAGCCAAGCTAAAGTCTCGAGCCTTTCGCGACTGCTCTATGAAGATGCGTCGATGTCTCATCTATTCTATAGTCATCTTCAATCATCTGTTCATTCTTAAATTTTTCTTCACCTTCTGACACCCATACCATTTTCTGAAATAAACCATTTTATACTTTTATAGTTATCTTGAATATGAAGCAGATCATACAATCGTCTATGCGATAACTCTCCTCACCCTCTGTAGTCTATTCATTCTTCCGGCATATCATAGGCTCAAAATATTTATCAGGCAGCTACATCACTCTGGAAATATCAAACTCTGTTTCTCTTGCCTTTATCCTCGTTGCTAATAGTCTCACCCCAGAAAGTCAATCCAGCCTTTCTGAAATAATTTTCAGTTCCTCTTCTGTGGTATTTCTTCCATAAAACTCCATCCTCTTTCCTTAGTATATCTGCTCAGCACTCAGGAAATCTACCATAGATCGCAGGATCAAAAATGAATTTAAAGTCTACTGAAATTACAGATTCAGGATTTTCTGAAGGCTATGGCCAGTAAGAAACAATGAAAATGAAGTTAAGTGCTTATAATTGCTGTAAGTGATCCCAAACACAATCAAATAGTGCAAGGTGCTTTGAAAACTGTATAATGAAAATTAAATTTATAAAATCAGTGTATATTTCGTGGAAATAGATGCAATTATGTTATTTTGGAGAGTTACAAAATATTATATTTGAGATGAATATTTGAAAGAGGAAATGAAGGAATAAAGTTTAATATATATCCAGATTTTCTTCCAGATTTAATAAATCATAGGGCATGGTGCTTATGACAAGGCAATAGAATCAGGCAGCAGAAATATATAGCACTGATGGGTTTTCAGGAACAGGAAGAACGCACGCTCTTTCACCAAAGGTTGAAAAGCAATAGAATCGGAAAAGTAGAAAGTTTTCAGTAAATGAGCAAGAGAAACTGCTGTTGAAAGTAAATGATAACGTAGAATTTATAAATGGAAGTTGAAAAAGTGTTAAAACAGTACAATAATAGATAATATTTGATCCGCCAAGAAGGGAATAGAAAAGGTCGCAAAAGCGTTGTAAAAGTGAATAAATTAAGCAGGCCAGTATATATTTCGCAATCCCAACTTTTGCAAGAGATACGAAATTTAGATTGATTGGATACAAGTTGGAAAAGCAAAGCCAACTGTAGATATGTTTCCGCAACTAATCATGGAGGTTGTGCATTAATACAGAAAGAGTAGTGAAAGATTTTTCGATTTTTTGTAAATTGACTTTGTTCTTATAAATAATATAATTAAGAACAAAAGGTGGTGATGGAATTAGGAAACGTGAACTTAATTAGAAAATAAGAAAGCATGAATTATAATCATCAGTACAAATCTTGTATCATAAAGATACTGTGTAAGAATAATCTAGTGAACTTGAAAAACAACAAATGGGCCTATGCACTCCAAGAGAATATTGATGAGTATCTTTATTTCATAATAGAATACCCAAGGCATTTTTCACGAAACAGCGGCGTATTTACAAGAGATTATCAAATAAAAGGCCTTTGTTTATGTGATGATCGTAAAGGTAGGAGATAATGTCAGCAGAGTTAAGTTTCCAGTGTAGATAGCACATTTTACATGTAAAAAGACACATGATATTGGTACAATGCAACTAGTCCTTAGAGAAATACTGTATACATGAAGGAAAGAAGAACTAGGTACTTGATATTATCGATAAGGACAGAAGAGATGTACAAGTGTTTAGTATGATAAAGCTCATTTTGTGGTTAAGGAGAAAAAATCAGACAAAACTATCGAAATATCGTTATTACAGATGAATACGGAATATGCTTGAAATACATCTGAGGTACAGTTTATGAAAACACCGAAATAAATAAAAGAGAGCGATTAGGAACATCTAAGAAAACAGAGTTAATCCGAAACCTCTGCTCAGATGTGCTGGTCTTAAGACAAACGCGAGCAACAACTATGAATAATCCCTTTTATGAGATATATGCAACCAGATATACTTCCAGCAGCTTTTATAAAATGGCAAGCATTAGTCCAAAATATCATTTCTTGTCAAAAGTGAGAGGCAAGATTAAAGTGTATACAAAGAAGAGTATTAAGCAACAATAAATAAGAATCACACATAGTATGAAAATGGCAATGGTACTATATTAAATAATATGGCATTAACAGGCAAACTGTATTATGACAGCACAACTTGCAAAGAAAGCGCTTAAAGAAAACTGATGTTACAGGTAATGGCAGGATTAACCACAATGTTGTAGGCAGAGGGAAAGAAATGGGCTGATAGCACATTAAAAATCAGAGAGAATATGCAAAGGACTTGACTGTACACCAGATGTATTCTCTTTGATGATGAATATGTTGAATGGAAAACAAAATTAAACAGCATTTCTGGAGGAGGTGATTACTTTAAAAAGAATAGTATTGTTAGTTTAGAAAAGAATTTTTTAGAAGGGAAAATGTTTCAAAGAGTAAAAGAGAAAGAGTTTCAACTGGATTATAAATCTAATGATAATGAATATGCCAAGAATTTGTGTATTTTAGTATATAACCTTATATACTTAAGCAAGAATAATAAGTGTATTTCTTGATATTTATTTCGCAGTGTTTGAAGATGCAGACATTTATGAGATGAAGTTTTGCAAAGATGACAATTAGAGAGTTCAGGTTATTACAAAGGCATTTGATGAATTTTTGTAGAAAATAGGAGGAAAAGCACTCCACAATTGATGAATGGTTAAAAAAACAACAACTTAATACAAGGAGAGCTGTTATGGAGGGACTAAGAATATAGACAAGTATACTCATACTTCAAGGAAAATCCGAATGAAGTTTAACAGAATTGCCAACCTAAAGAAGATGAAGTTGAATATGAGAAAATCAGTTGAAGTTCGTTTTGCTGGGACATTAGTAAGAAATTTCAGAGTTGATTAAATTGAGCTTGGTTGAAATTATTAGAATAAAACAAATTTACAAGTCAGTCAAGCGTTGATTGCATGACAAAAGGAGAGTGAATAAATATGAAATTAGGATTTTATTTTGTTTGATGTCATAGGAGAAGCAATTAAGATGAGCAATAGAATATCTATTGGGAAAAGGCGTTCCCTGTACTCTATTTATTGGTTTTATATGATTCTGTATACAATTTGATATTTCAATATGGATAGAAGACTGTTGCACCACTCCAGCGTAGTATTTTCAAACTTAATCAATTGTTGTTCTTAAAGGTATGACGATATTTCAATTCTGACGGTAACAAAACAAAATTTAAATTACAACTGTTTTCAAATATTTTATAGGAAGAACATTAGCGTTAGGTGTTCCGTATTTTTATTTTCTTTTAGATATGGATTAGATCCCATATTTGAAGATTTGTTTCCACTGGCGCAAGAGAAACTATCAACAAATTATCCGTTTAATAAAAGATATCGCCGATTGTCAGTTTTCTTGATTTTGTATCTTGCACCTATTCTTTGAGGAAGCTGAAGGAGAGGATTCTTGCTTGATGGCCTTTCTCATTATACTGTGTGATATGTGTTGCTTATCTCACATGTGCCGCACTCTTTCAGTTTCTACTTCATTCTTAATGTCGCTCAAATAGTACTTCATTTATATGTGCACACCTTAGTTTGCTTTATTTATATACCGATTCTATATTTTCTTGCATCCTTGCTCATATAGGATATAACTCAAATTACTGTTACATGATGACAATGCTACCATAGTATGGGTAAAGTCATCCCAAATAACTTAGCTTTAATTACAATCGAACTGTTAAGACATAAAGTTTTGCTTATATTTTATTCTAAAAGGAGGAAAGAAAATTCTCGAAAACTGTACTCTATTACTTTTCAGAGTCATTTTATCGCATCGTAGCGTACTTGACTCTATACGCAGTGGGATTGCGGAAATGAAAGAGATAGGCCTGTCACAGTCATCTTGCTATATTTTAATCGGAGCTATTTTGTTGATTTCGGCTACAGTCACGAATCTACCATGGCTTGTATATCTTTCCTTAGTGTTGACCGGGATTCCATTGGTACTCACCGGTTATATAGTGTTGGAAATTTACAATCAGTCTCTATATTATAATTGCATATTGATTACAGTACTGTTGAAGTCTTTAATATATTGTTGCCTCAGTTCGTTGAGTAAGTAGAAAAATATAAAAATAAATTTTTGAAATAGTGAGTTATAAAAAGAGGAAGGTGTGCTAGCCAGCTGATGCTTCCTGCCTTAAACAGGTACTGCTAAGTAATAAGAGGAGTATACATGAGCATTATCACACTGAGAAATAAAATGCTAGCTTGTAAAACGAAATGAGAAAGGTCTAAAAGCATTGCGAAGCAAAATGAGCATTATAGCAGGTGCAAAGAATCGATATTAGAGGGCGCAGTTTGAAGATATTAGATTTGTTTCTGGCGCACGATGCGAGGTCATTGAGCGTGAGTGCGCATTGGTATTCAGATGTAACATTTATAGAAACTTATACAAACGACCTCCATATGGTGTAGAGACTAACTTATAGGGTATATGAAAAAGATTATAGAAAAAGAATTTCAAATTCTTATTACGAAATGGAAAACACATTATTTTCAGTTCAATATAAGTTCCAGCACATTGCACTGATGGATAAAACTTAAGAAGGAAACAGGAGATCTTTCATCAAGAACACGGAAAAGAAAATTTAAGGTGCTTGATCCTGAAAAACTTGATGAATATATGAAAAATCCAAAGAATGCAGATAAATACATCCGTGAAATAGCAAAAGATTTTGGCTGTGGAAAGGAGACAGAGAGAGCACTGAAAAATTAGGATACACAAGAAAAAAAAACAGACAAAATACAGGGAGCAGGACGAGAAAAAAGTAAATGTATATTAATAAAAATTATCAGAAGCAAGTTCAGGCAGAGAAATAATCTATATTGATGAAACAGGCTTTGACGAATATTACTACCGTGAATACGGCTGGAGTAAAAGGGGAATGTCTATTGAAGGGAAGAAAAGAGGATTAAGATATTCAAGAATAAATCTGGTTGCTGGAAAAATAGGGAATGCACTGATAGGAAGATGATATACAGGGAAACAATGGAAAGTGAATTTTTGAAGAATGGTTCAGGGAAATACTTTTAAGAGATATTGAAAAATTAGAGAAGAGAGTTCTAATAGTGATGGATAATGCGAGACTTTCAGAAAGAATATATTAGTAAAAGATAATTATGAACGGGCATTGTCTATTATTTCTTCCGCCGTATTCACCGGATTTAAATCCAATAGAAAATTATGAGTAATATGAAGAAAAATTAAAAGACATAGCTCTATACCTTTTAATACACCGTGATAGCTTGTAATACTCTTGTTTATTATAAATTAGTTCAGTTTAAATAGGGTTTTACTATAAAATGAGAATAAATATAATAGTTTGTTCAATAGCTAATTCATAACTCCGGGGTAGTTCGTAGAACGTTTCTCGCCATTATTAGCAGTTATCATGTTAAAAATAACTGTTATCGAAAAGGGCATGGCGTCTGATGCCCTTACAGATGTTACACTGACTATTAGTCATAATACTCTATAGATAAAATTATGAAGTCTTTTAAGATGGATACTTAAGAACTAAATTTGACTAGCAAAAGCTATCAAATTAATTGTTGTAGAATTTTATTGCTATTTTTCAAACTAGGTTTAGTATAGAAAATAAAGTTATAAAACAAAAAAGACTAAACTTAGAATTTACTATTCCAAGCAAGTCTTTTTCATTTCATTTTAACATCTCAGTAATCTAAAAACTTTTACTTTTTCAAACGTTGCTTTGCCATCCACTCAAACAAATGTTCCCCTTTATCATTCACAGGCATATTTCTACATGTAAATCCAGCTCCAGTGTCCATTGTGGTCAGTTCTCACACTCTTTTACATTTGGATAAGAGGAAAATGTATCTCCATATTTTGAAAGAACGATATAAACTCTCCTTTTACTTGTATTTTCGTAGAAATGTCAGATCATTTTGCAGTGAACCATCCAAAGCGGTTTATTTCTTATTTTCATCAAATCCTGTGTAGTAGTTGCACTCGCCAGAAGTAGCCGCTTTATCAAGACAGCCGCACTTGTACCAAATGCCGCAAAATAATCTGATATCTCAATCATCATTCTAAATGACATATATCCACCAGAGAAGCTCCAAAACATAAATTTATCTTTTATCATATTATTTTCAGAAACAAATCTCATCAATCATGCTTCTTTACTGATTTTATATGACCCTTTGGTATAATTATTGTACCAAAGTGTCATGATGCCTGCGGTGCCACAACATAAGCCCTGCCAAATATCTTTTAGTGTCTTATCTTCTGCAAAAGCCACTGCCCACGATTTGCCAATTTTTGTGAAACATTATTCCGATAATCCTTGTATCCGCCTTCACCATTCCCATGAAACCAGATTACAAGGATGTTTCTTCCCATCATCTTTTATTAACAGGTTTAAAATATTGATAATTCACCCACTTTTTAGACTTCTCACGCTCACAAACTTATCAGCTTCCTCATCAACAATTTTTCCTTGTCTATAAAATCCTGCTTTTATAACCCTTATCTCGCTTTTTTGCTCCACTCTATACTCCAAGTCCATCAATACATTTCGAGAAACATCCCCATGTAACATAACCAAAGTATTTCGTCTAGCCACATCTTTTCCATATTTCAAATTAATCAACAATATTCCCTTATCATTTTACATATTCTCATTTCCCTCTCAACTTCAAATGTTCCAAGAATTAGTTTTTCGTCACACTAATCCCAGTATCTGGGTAAAGTTCCTTAGCAAAAACTTTGAATGTATCTTTTAGTAATTTGTTTATTTTGAATATTTTTCCTTGCCCTGATCAATTTCAGTGGAAAACTATATTTTGCCCATAATCAAAATACTTTTTGCCTTTAATGATAAAATATGTAAAAATCATATCCACCTTCAAAACTAATTCTGATGCAATTCCTAACATACTTACACAAACCTACAAATACCAATACTTTTAGGTTCTCATAGCCATCACTTCCTCTACAATATTTTTATTTCAAATTTATTGATAAAATTATTAAATCAGTAAAAATTTAAAAGCAATCCATTTTCATTCTTAATTTCTATATCTATTAACCGCCCCACAAAAACTCTGCTTTCTCGGTAATGCCAAATTTCCTGGATGTCCTGTATACTGAAGAAATCGAATCAAGCCTGTTCTTTTCAATTTTTCATAACTATCAGCTGCTTGTGAAAAGTGTCAGCTTTTCATCCAGCACCTTATTTTGTACAAATAGTCAATCATTACAGCAATGCGGTCGTCTGTGTCATCCACAAGTTGCTCCAGTCCTGAAATGTCGATTAATTCTTTTTCCACAGAATACTGTATTTCCCTTTTGGCTTTTGTTTTATCCAGTTTTTCCAGATTGCGGAAAAACTGAGTGGAATTCGCTGTGTAACTCCTGGAAATTTGTGGTTTGAAGAAAAATTCTCTTGTTTTCATCTAATTTTGCAATTTCCCTTGCCTTTTCTCGTTACATCTTTTGGCACATATTCATCCATCATTATAACGTGATTTGCCACATCAAAATAATCTCCTCGAGCTGCCGACAATCAATATGTAGAAACTCCAAAATTGTCATGAAGTTCCTTACCCTGTCAATAAACGTCGTTATTTGGTTCTTTTTCCTTGCCATAAGTTTTGCATTTCCGTCACGAATCATAGTTTAGTAGCCGAAGTGTCCTCCCATCTATTAAAAGTAGAAGTCCCATGTCCAGCGCTTCTGCCACATTTGCCGCCTGCGATATGCTCGCAGATTTTCAGTCTGAAAAGCGCCTTATCCTTATTTTGTGTAGTTATTAATGAAATCCAGTTATATTCACCTTTTTCCACATTTCTTCCATCTTCCGCACGTATTTTTACCCGCATCCGATTCAGAAATTATGAGTTCTCGCCCATCTTGAGCAATGTGATTGTAAACCCTCTTTCAGTGCTGCAAGCACAGTGATTTACCGTGATAACCTCCACCCACGATTAATGTAATCCTTTGAATCCCATCTCGCTTACTTCTTTCACTTGAAGCTTTTAATGTAATCTCAAATTTTTCTGGACTTTTAAACTTAACCGCATTTTTCATAGGTCATCCGAAACTCACTTTCACGGGAAGCACAGAATCATTAGCCACAAAATGCAACAAGCCCCTTTTTCCTTCAACATTTTTCTGTGCATATTCCTGATCCAGCACTAGGATTACCTGCTCATTTTAGTACGTTTTTATTCAAATTATCATAGATAATCGATTTTTCTACAATTTTCAGGCAACTGCTCAAAATAATTTTTCTGTGCAGCTTTTCCCATTATCCAGTCTACCTCTCGCAGGCATCCCCATTTCAAACCCTCACTCAACTTTATCTCCTCTTTATCAGAACCAAGTTCTTTCCAAATTTCCTGCCCGCACCTGTCAATAGAAAATTTTCACTCTCAGTTCCTGTACTATCATTACCACTTTTCTGAATTTCCTGTAAAATTTCTCGTAAGAAAATCCGAAACCTGCAATATTCTTATCCTTCGTATCCGTGAGCTCATAAAGGAATCCCAAATTTTTCATCCATTAACTCCTCACTTTTGTAGGTGGAGCATAGGATCCGACTGCACATGATCAATCGCAAGAATATCTTTCAAATTTATATTCTCGCTTTAAGCGCTTATATGCCGAGATAATCTCTCCATCCATTGAAAATAATATCTAATTCTTTATAGTCATATGGTTTGTAAACTCTTCTATCTACAATAGTGTTTTCTTTCTTATTTTGCTAGTAAACTGTCTCGAACCTGAATTGAAAGTTACATTCTAAATCTTCTAATTTTAGTATATATAAAGCAAAACACCCATAATCCTAATTTTTCAATTTTTACTAGACTACAGTGTCTGAAAACTCCAAAATCTCTATGTTATATTTAATCGTGATTTATATATAATTATACAAATCACGATAAAATCAGTATTTATTATGATTTTTGGAAAGGCTATTTAAAATTTCATCATTTTGATAGTTTTTCAGACACGCCTCAATTAAATTATTTCTCCGGAATTTCTTTTATGATACTACTGTAACAACAATTCTCTTAATAGAAGAGCTCTACTAAAGTGTTAAAAATCTTCCTTGAATAAAATAAAATGTGGTTTTGCTGAACAATGCACTGGCTTCAGATATTGTCATGAGGAGTTATAAAATCGTTGCTATTCCATACCCTAGGAACCAAATATTCTACAATAGGTGAAAGTATCATCAGTGAGAATACATATTTCATGGATTATGTTACTATTGCGTCAACAAAAATAACTCCTATTAACGTTCCAGTAACTCTTTGGGCTACTCCTTAGAAAAATATGCCGAGCTGAATTTCGGTGCATCACGCAGCAATGCAGGCACTGCTACCCAATACGGATTTCACTCAAATTTAAATAGTATCCACGCTCCTAGGGGCGTAATACCAAAAATACCCAAATAACAACTGACTCTATAACATGTTTTCTAACGGAATATGAGGGACATCTCATAGTTTTATTCAAACTAGATCCTGGTCAATCAGACGGTGTAAAAACTATCAAAGCAAGCTTGACAATGTTCCAAAAGTTAAATAACCTATATATTTTCTGCAATGGTATTGCTTGATGTGAGTTGAAACTAGCAGTTGAGCACATAACATTATGAAAAAGAAATCTTTTGGCGGTTTGCAATTTGTGCGTGAAACTGTCCAATGAGATGATTCATAAGTGATTCCAGACTCATAACTGAAATTATTCTATTAAAGCTAAAATCCAATCCTATCAATGTATACTGAGTTATAAACTCCAAATGAACAGCCTGCCAGCATTAGTATTCTTTCAGAAAACGAACCTTCGAATGGAAAAATACACAACGTAATCGCTGCCAATGAAGCAGTAATTCCCACTCTTTAGGTTGTTTGACAACAATCCTATTAATATCGGCACTGCCATTGTCGACACCTCAATGGCCAAAGGCAAATCTTTTGTGTATTTCTTTTAATTTTAAAATCTCGCTCAAAATTTTCTTTATATCGCTGATCATCCCATTCTCCCTTCCTAACAACTATCACTATTTTCTTTCTATTTCTAACCCTCATTTGTCACACTCTTTATTTTCAAATCATCTTAATTAGGATAAAAATACCCTAATCAATAAAGACCAGAGTATCTCACCTTTTTACAATTAATTATGAATAAAAATATTTCTCATCTGTCAAAAGTACTGCAAATAACTTCTATGTTACAATCTAAATTCTACCGTTTTTCTAAACTTCCTGAAAATTAAAATTCAATCAATCTATCGCCTGTCGTGATCCTTCCTAAATTTATAAAATTAACGGTTTCCATTTCTGAGTATCGATGTGAGAAATCATCCTTCATTATTTTTCATCGACGACAAAATCCTCGTAGCTCGCAGGTTACTATGGTCAAAACCAGTCTAGGACATCTGTAACTTTTGCTCTCTATGAATTGACACCCATTTATTCTCACAGAATTTTACCATTTCACCAGTTAGTTCAGTAAATCCTGCAATCTAAACTGATCTTCACAATATGTATATCCAAGATTTTGCTTTTACTTCTGATATTTCTGTATCGCCTGTAAATTTTCTTCAATCTTTTTCACACTTTCGTACAAGTTTTCATCTGGAATATTAAAAGTTACGTCTGATCCATTTTCAATATTCTTAAATCCTTTATTTCCAAATCCTATTCCCACAACTATTGATTTTCCAAGTACAAATGAAGATATAACGGAGTTACATTGCTTTTGCCTCGTTTCTTTATCCTTTGTAGTCACTGGTAATACTGGAAATCCATAATAAAACCATATCTTTTTCTAATTTCTTAAACACTCAATACACTCCTCAATATATGAAAATTTTTATGTATCTTTTAGTAATTATACTCCAAATCTCTCAATTTGCAAAACAAATGTTTTATCATTCCGTTATTTTCAATCAAATTCTTCACAATCCTCGATAACGCTCTCATAATATCCATCTCCAGTCGTCCTAGTCTAAACATCTAAATCCATCATTTGCAAGTCTTTTGTCAATTTATCAACATTCTCTTTGTTTCCAACGCTAAAAGCAAGATGGATAAAAGCCTCATCATTATTTTATCATTTCTTTCCCGAAAAGTTCAGGACGGACATTATTTTGGGCCTCTGCTTCACTGTTCTGGAAAAGCTTAAGATAATGTCTGTAATCCAGTATTTTTATTATGATATTTCATTTGTCTTTGCTTCAAAATACTTTCTCATAAAAATTCCTTTGTTTTTCCAAATTCTTTACACTAATTGTACATGATTTATTTTCATAATTAATCCTTCAATATTTTTATAAAATTTATCTTTTTATTCCAATCCTTCTATTTCCTTTCTCAGTGACTTTTTCCATCAACTAAATCCCATTTTCAGAGTTTTTCAATTCTGGTATCAAAATATTCCGTAAAAGGTCCAAAACAGAACCATGAATTATCGTGCCTTCAAACCCATTCGGTAGGAAATACAGTGTCAAAATAATCATGCCCAACGCAGAAAATCTACCATTGCCCACTTTGCGGAATCCCAGTTTGCATGAATCGCACTGCAAAACCTTCCAGCACGTTGTAAACCCTAACTAATATTGTTCCCATTGTGTGTACTGATACAAGTACTATATTAGTTGTTATTCTGAAAATATAGTTGTTAAATGCATGTTTTTAAAAAACATATATCAAAAAAATAATTGAATATCCTGGTAAAATAGAAATAGTATTTGGTATTTATTTTTTAAATTTTTTTAGTAAATGTTGTCCTAATATAACAATTCGTATTATCGCTACTGTTGCTTTTTATTCCTGTCAAAACGAAAAGACAGTGCCATAGCATCCTGAAGGTCAACCTGTTCATTTTACTAAAGTGTATTCTATACTCGCCAATATTAGTACATAATCCATACGCTCTTATCATTCTATTCATTTTTTCTCCATTCCATTCTAATTCTTTTTTTAAACACAGCCTCTAATAGTCTAAAATTAATAATGTACAGGATAAAACAAATAATTGTAAATTTATTCTGTTTTCCTCTCCTGTTATAAGTAGTGTCAAGATCCTAAGAAGCCCTTGGGTCTTAATAATCGAAAAGATATCCTCCTATAATCGACACATACTGGGATTATTTCGAAATATAGTAGATACGCAATCAAAATCATGATATTCATAGTCCAATCCCCAAATCATCGACACAGATGATGGTTATGACGATTATTATTGAACGGAAACCAGAATATTTAGAATCTACAGTGATTTCTGGCACCCTTCAATTCATCATACAATCCAAATCATACATGGCTAAAAGCCAATGTAAACATTATGTTATTTGAATTTGAAAAAAGTACTGCTGACTGGAATCAAGTCACATGAATTTCAGAAATAATTCGAAAACAATCAAATATAAAAGATATTTAAATCGATTTCTAGTTTTACCCTTCCACAAGAAAAACATAAAAATCGGAAAATGCAATTCTTCCCAAAATATCAAACTATATCGCTCACATATCTCAAAAACCATTTTCCGTTAATAAAGGATACATCAAAGCCTTATCTACGTGGTCAATCAACATTGATAAAAAGCAATATATTTTAATTGTTCTGAAAAAGACTTTTATCTGTCAAAGTCATATTCATAATACTCATACCAGTTCCCTTTATATTTTTCTATTTTTCTAAAGATTTATGATATTTAAGTTTTCATAGTTTTATTTTAAAAAGTTTCACACAAAATCAAAGGGATCGCTATTTTAAAATCCCCTTATACTAATTTTTCAACAAAGAATTTTTAAATGCTAATCCAAATCTCTCCATTAGTTGGTGATAACTTTTTATACCAGTCGAATGATTTTTCTTGCTTCTCTTCAAACGTTTCCATTTCCATCGTTAGTCTCTATCTACATAGATAAATCCAAATGTTTTTCATTTCTCCAGTTCCCGCACTCACTAAGTCGATAGGTCCCCAAGTTGTATACCCTAAAAGTTCTACTCCATCCAGTTCAACCACTTCCTTCATTGTCTTTATATGATCTCTTAAATAGTCAATTTATAATCATCTTCCATGATCCATCTCGCATCTGGAAACATCTACGGCTCCAAGCCCATTTTTCACAACAAATAACGGTTTTGGTATCTAATGTAAATTCACTTTTATTGTCGTTCTAAATCCTAACGGATCTGAGTCCCCAACCCCAGTCTGTCACTTCGATATACGGATTTCTCATTGTTTTTGTGAAAGTTTCCTCTCCAAGTTTATCAGCTTCTGCAGAAAACTACAAACGAGTTGTGTAATATGAAAAACTTACGAAAATCAACTGGATTTTTCCTCAAAATTTGCTCATCTTCATCTGTAATTCCATATTTATTTTTCTCTCAAAAATTTCTTAGGCATAGGTAGGATAATATCCACGAGCCTGCTACATCCATGAAAAATAATTTTTCTGTCTTTTTTCAGGTGCAAGCCCACACATCTTCTGGTTTTGAAAGAGTGGATAAAATTTCCGCTAAGCATATCCAATTTTGCTTCTGGATCACCTCATGTCCAATTTTTGTCGCAAGCACTTGCCACCAATTCGTTAAAAGTCCGCAGTATACAAAACCTGATTTTGTCTTTCTCTTCAAAAACAATTCCTGCTCCCATAAACGGTGCATGTAATAAAATATTAATTTCATTAAATGTAAGCTATATTTTACAAGTCCTTTATATCTAGTGAAAAAATTACAGTACACAATCTTTTGATAAAAATCGATAACTTTTTCTGTTTCCATCCCCATGTTCATGATTAAGTGAATAGGAAAATCAAAGTGCGTTATTGTAAACTACGGCTCAATACCATATTTTCACATTCCTTAAATACTATTTTCATAAAATGAAGTCCCTTTTTCATTCGGAGCTTTCTTCATTCCATTTGGGAAAAAGTACGAGTCCATGCTATCGACATTCTATGTTCTGTAAATCCCATTTCAGCAAATAGTGCAAGATCTTTCCTTAGTATCTATGATAAAATCAATTGCTCCTTTAGCAGGATAAAATGCTCATCGTCAAATTCCAACATCTTTTCGCTCCCTATTACCAGCAAGCCTATCTTCCCAACTGAGCGACAAATCTACATTTGTGCAAGTCCTCTTCCATCTCATTATAAGTCTTCAAGCTGGTTTTGCAGCAGTAGCTCCGCCCCATAAAAAGTCTTTTCTAAAATCCCATTTTATCTCCTCCTAAAAATTTTTCGTATTTAATATTTTTAATTTCTTTCAGATTGCAAAATATAAATACTAAAATCTTACAAAACAAGAGTATTTACTGAGTTTTCCCCATTGTTTCAAAAATTATGTCTATTGTAATTATGACTACTTTTGGTTCATTTGTCTCTATAATTTTTACTGACTTCCAGCGAAGTATTTATATTCTTGTAGTTGGATACTAAAAGAGAAGGAAAAATATGTCTAGTACATAATTAATCCTAGTAATGCACACCATCTCAAAACTCAAAATATACTCTGGAGCATGTATTTCATATATTCTGAACACGCTATTTCCTCAGACAGTGCTATTCCAATTCCTACACAATACACATCATTCCTCAAATATTCCACCCTAATCATATACGGACTATTCCCTGGAAAGCGAGATAATAAGAGCCATGTCCTCTCCTTCCGTAGAAATTACATATATGCTCATTAGTCCATCTGAGTCGTACTCTCAATTCCAAGCGTCATAAATTTAAATGAAGCCAGCTTTTGCCAATATATACGAAAATTCAGTTCCATAAATCTCAATTTTCTTAGCATTTTTAAGTTTTTCAATACTTTTTCCATAACAGTTGTGTCCAAATTAAGTTTGTAGCCCCCAATAACTCTTTCGTGCAAAACGGAATAATTGAGAGCACCTCATCGTATTTTGTTTCACTGTTTACAGGCCTTCACTAACAGTCCCTTTAATTTTCATCATTTCCTCAACTCTATCCAGCTCTGAAAGTCCCTATACCTTTAACTCTAGTTTTTCTGCAAAATCTCACAACAGTAGCTGCTACTACAACAAAGCCTTTTTAGCCAGACTCTCCAGACAGCAAATGCACCTCATCCAAGTGTTTTAAAATGTAATCTGCAATTTCTCATTATTTTGTAAAATCTTCTTTTCCTCTAATTTATTAATAATCATCTTCCACTTCTCATAACTACTATTTTTCAAAGTAGACAAAACTGAAAGCAGAAAACACAACGTACACATTTCCATAGTTTCAGTTTGTCCAATCAAATAGTAACACCTAAAACACAATTTTATATTCTTTACACATTTATTATACCTTAACTTTTTATTTGTCAACAAATTTTTATATTTTTATTTTTCATATTATAAATTAAAATTTTAGAAATTAAACAAAATGAAATTTATTCCGTATATTAAAATCTTCTATCATTTTTCCAAATTTTCTTTCAAAATTTTTCTTTCAACACTCCAATCTAATCTCTGTCTTTTCAAATATCCGACACTTTCGTATTCATCCAGCTTTTGACACCTTTTAATATTATCAACTAAGCCTGTCTCGTAACTCCATATTGTTCTGCAATTTGAAAGTGAACTATTTTTTCTTCAAATAAAGTTCAATACTCTGAAAAAGTTCTCCATAATATGAAAAGTACCGAATACTTTTAGAAAGTCATCTAATTTATCCATAATTTCCCAAGCTCCCATAAGATTGATTTTAAGATAAAATCAAGTTTACAGATTATCTTAAAATTACAAATTTTATTTTAACTTACTTTTAGATTAATAATATACAGGTAACCTGTTGAAATCTAAATATGTCTTGTAAAAATTTACCTTTGCCATTCTAATATTTTCTTTATAACCTGATTTTCCAAACATACGCCTATCTTTATGCTTTCCTGACAATTTTCAGTCTTTTTCAAAATATCTCCATAATTTTTATTTTTCTGTCCCTAACATAATTCTGCAAAGTTTCTCACATTTTTCAGCAATTCCAACTGACTTTTATAATTCTTATTTTAACAATATCATTTGCCCAATTATTTAAAATATTCAAATAAAAGAGTATTATGTTCTCCCATTTCCTTTTCAGCTCTGAAGTTTCATTCATTGTTATTTCAGCAAGTTCTTATCTTTAAGTTTTATATAAGACTTTTACATATTGCTCAATCACAACTGCACTTTCTGTATTTCACTATCCCTTGTCTCTCAATCTTTTAATACTTCTAAACTGCCAATTTCATAGAATCTGATAATGTCCTTTTCTTCATAAAAGTCCCAAATTATTATAAATTCCTGCAAATACATAGCTATTCCTAAAATCATATAAGTTTTTATTGCTCTAAAATATTTCTCAACTTTATCATAATTTTTCATAGTTCTATAAACTTCTGCCATGTTTGCTATATAAAGTAACAAGCATACTATTTTCACTATTTTTTATAATAATCTTTTCTGCCTCTTGCTAAAGTCTATCGCTTCTTTAAATTTCCCGATATATTTCAAAGAATTTCCTAACTCCGTTAAAACTTTTTATATTTCTTCACTTTTCCACCCAAAAACGTTTTAAATAAAATTTCAATTTTCTCAGAACTCAATTTCTTATCTATCTCACCCTTATTTATATTCTTCTCCTTTTTCAATTAATTTTTAATTCTTTTGCTACTCTCTATTTTTATCTATTTTTATTTCTTGCTCACTCATCTATTAATCACCCTTTTCTAAAAATTTTATAACATACCCAAATCCCTAATATCGAACTGATAAAATTAAATAATATTTGTTTTGTAGAATAAATTATAACTTTTCCGGTTAAAGTTTTACTATATTACGTTAATTCTGATTTTAAAGAAATTCGTCTTTTATTCTTTTAAAATTTCATACTACTTATTCTATAATATCACAAAACAAGCAATAAATCTATTTTAATTTGAGATAAAAGGTAAAATATTTACTAATAATAAGATAAAAGTTGCTATAATAACAACACTAATTTACACAATAAAAAGGAAAAATCATATGAAAGAACTATTTAAAAGCAAAATAATAATTATTGATTTTCAAGAAATATTCTATACAAAAAGAGAACTGGAAAATGAAACCAAAAATTATTAAAATGAACTAAATAAAAAATCAACCTGCTAAATAATCAGCTAAAATTATATATAAATAAAATCAAAATAAATAAGCAATTGAAAAATTCAAAATATAAAAATGGCAAAAGTACAAAATTATAAATGTAAATAGATATTATGGTTTCAGCTTATAGTTCTATTTTATATTTCATTTTAAATCTTGCAGCATCTAAAAGGCTACAACTACTATGACTGTCAGTTGTTATTATAATAATACTATCGTTTTGTCAATGCTTTATAACTTTTATTATTAAAAAGAAAATTTTACTGCCTATATGACCTATATATTATTTTTCTAATGGCTGTACTTTCTTTGGAGTAGGCTACTCTCTAATTCTTACAAAACGAACTTGAAATATTAACATCCATTCTAATAAAAATGCGAAATAAATTCAATAGACGAGTTAAAAACAGCACTTCGAAATTGTAAACAAAGATGGAAAAACAAATGGAAAGTAGATAAAAATTTTAAAAATTCTTACTACGAAAACTCTCAAAAGGGAAATATAAATATCACGACACAGTAATTGACGACTAATAATGTAAATTTATCTTTTATAAATGATGAAACAATATGGCTAAAAGGAAAGATAATTTATTTCAACTGGGATACCGTAAAAATAAAACTAAAAATAAAAATTATTGAAGGAGAAGTATATGGAAAATAATTAAGCTGAAACTGGTAAAACTTTTATATTAAACAATAATTTTGAATTACGGGATGAAAGTAAAAATTAGTGATTTTTTGTGATGAGAACTAGTTTAAATATCAAAATTATAAATAATTTTTGTTTACACTTTAATACATTTTTATTTTGATGAGAATACGAGATACTACAATTTTCCATTTGAAGAAAAAGAAAAATAGTATCCAAAGTAATGCTAAATGAAAAATACTCTAACAATATCTGTTTTTCAATCCTCAGAACAATAAAACGCTAATGTTTCCATGGCCTTGATTCAAACGTTACTAATAAGAGATTTTATCTAGTCTATTTTTGACAAAAACCTAAAAAAGGCTATGACATAATAAACGTCCTCGTATCCTATTTTTCAAAAATCCTACTTGCTAATTTTTATAATACTCCTGCTCCCAATACTAACAGAGTTATTTAATATTCTAAAATTAATTAAACGCTACATAATACTAAATAAAATAGACAGATTTTCTAATATAAAGAAAGAAATTATTCTCGAACAATGATTTATAACAGATAACCGCTATTTAAACTCTTTTTATAAACAGAACTTCAAAAAGAGTAATTTTTACTACAAATTTTGCTATATTAAAATCTAAACCCAATTGTATAAATAATATAGAAAATATAATTTGAAAATACAAATAAAATGAAGAAAGGAGAGCAACTATGAATAAGTAAATTATTATTGTTACTTACTTTTATAATTGCAATTAGTCTATTTTTATAAAAATCATTTAAAAAGCAAGAATAAATGTATCGGATTGTCCAAATAATCGCTATATGGCAAACAGAAAGAATACTACGATTATAAGATTTTTAAAGAAAGGCAAAATCAAAATTTTATATAGATGACGAAAATGGAAAAATGCGAGAAATTGCTAATCAAGATGAATTTTTACTTCATTAAGAGAAGCTAGAGATTATGCTTTGAAATAGTTGGATGGTTCTATACAAAAAGAAAAGTTATTTGGAATAGCATTTGGAATTGATAAGGAAGCAAAAATAAAATATATTTCAGTACCAGAAAAAGAAAAAGAAAAATATATTAAAAAATATAGACCAAGTATCCTGAAAAGAATATAGAAAATAGATGTGTGCTAATAGAAGTCCTGAAAGGTAATTATTAAGAATACTAGAACAAAAATAAAACAACTTTTAAATTTTAAATATTTTTAAAAACAAAAATGAAGCATTAAAATTAAAAAGGAGATAAAAATGTCAGAATTTAGAACAGTATCATAGCTTAGCAATATTTAGGAAGATATGAAGATTTTTTAGAGTTATTTGAAAAAGGATATGAAGATAAAGAAAGTGTTTTGAAAAAGTAATATTTTATATGATGCCTTAAAAATAATAATGACGAAGCACGTTATAAAATATCAATGTTTTTAATAAATAAAGGAGCTGATATTAAGAATAGAACAAAGGAAGAAACTACTCTATTTTTCCTTTATTTTCAACGGAGGAAATGATATAACTGGAACAACAGAATTATGCAAAATGAGAAGAAGGAGCAGATATAACAGCATATAACAAACCGTACAAAATTGTAGTTTTTAAAAATATTTTTAATTACTTTTGTTGATGAAAGCAATGAAATTCACGTTATAAATTAATCTTTTCTCAATCAGGATTACAATTATTAACGCAAAAAGATAAATGGGATTAACAGCTTTAGAATTCTGTATAAGGTGTCAGAAACCAATAGCATTAAAAATGATGAAGATTGTATAAAAATATAATCTAAAGAAAATAGTTAGATTTTTAGATAACCGTTGTTGTAAAGACAGCGATTATTTTTAGAATTAATACTACTTCTCATTTAAATAGTAGAAATCAGAAAATTCATCGAGTTAAAGCCTTTTTGTACAAGATTGCTATTTACAATCTATGTACTTATAAAATATCCTATAATTAAATTTAATCATTAAATATTCGTCTTAAAAACTTTTGTAATTTTATTTATTAATAATAGCAGTTTTTCAAAATCTGAATAAAATTCCTATACAAATACTTAAAAATTAGATTTGATGTACAAGGCTATCAAACTAGGGCGTATCTGAAAACTTAAAATCTATATTATTTTTAATATTTTTGATTTTAGAAATTGTACAAAAACACCATAAAAATCAGTATTTATTATTTTTAATTTTAGAAAAATTTGTTTAAAAATTCATTATTTTAAGAGTTTTTAGACATGTCCTAATTTAAATTCTAAAATTTTAATCCTATAATCAGTTTAACAAAGCAAAAACTACATTTTAATTTCTTGTTAAAAATATTTTTAATAAATTAATTATTTAAATCGAGCCTAGTATCAAGTATACTAAACACATCTGTTTCAATGCTTTCCAAAAATCCTGAATTCATATTAAATTTTATAGTTTAGGATGCATTACAAAACTTCATTCTTCTTTTCCCCTACTTTATCAGCAAACACATTCTATTATCCCAAATCTTCATTTCTCCATAATATAAATCAGGACTACACAATACTCTTTCTTCATCATAAATTCCCCATCACAAAATAGAAACTCAAATATCTTCTCATAATCCCCATTTTCTAAACCTATAAAATCCAATATAATTTTCCTTAAACTCCATAATTTTCTATCACTATACCAAATATCATTATCAAGAATAATTTCTTCAATAAAATACAACCTATCTCCTTCTTCTCTAACCACAACATATCCCTTTGCAGCATAATCCCAACCTGTCGAAGACCCTTCCAAACTCTCCGCCTGAAAACGAAAATCCTTCTAACATTTTTCATCATTTCATAAATATCGATAATCCTATCTATACCATTTCCACCCATAATTCAAACATCTCCTAATACATTACTACAGTATACCAAAATATAAAATACAAAAATAAAGAAAACAGATACTATTTATCTATCTTTATAAGAAAAATTATCATTGCAACCATAAAATACTCTCTAAAAATTTAGGAAATATTTAACAGATTTTAAATTACATACTATTTAGAGAAAGAAATTAAAACTTCTTGCTCATAATATGGTTTCGTCATTAAAACTATTAAATTTGAAACATCATTGAAAAGTATAAATTTATTTCTGAAGAACCAAAAAGACAAAAACACTTTTTAATCAAGTTTTTGCCTATGTTGACTCGTATTTCACAATAATTTACTATCTCGATATTTATAATAGTATCATTCATTAACATGCTGTACAGTGCTTTATGCCTTTTTGCTTTTGCTTAAATCCTTATGAAATTTTTACATGGCGTCCCCTGGTTGATCTCGAACCAACGACCCTCTGATTAACAGTCAGATGCTCTAACCGGCTGAGCTACGGAGACACACAAAAGAAAAAGTTTGGCAACTACTCTATTTTCCCCGGGACGAATCCAAGTATTTTAGGCGTAAACAGACTTAACTGCCGGGTTCGAAATGTAACCGGGTGTATCCCTGCTGCTAACATCACCAAACTTCAAGAATTAAATTGTCAAGTTAAGACAATGAGAAATAAATAGTAGTAGTAAAAGATTAACTAAAAAGCAGAGTGTAATATTAGTACCAGTCAGCTGAATACATTGCTGCACTTGCACCCTCTAGCCTATCAACCATGTGTTCTCCATGGATACTACGAATACTCATCTCAAAGACGGCTTCTCGCTTGAGATGCTTTCAGCGATTATCCGTTCCAGACGTGACTACTCCAGCCATGCCACTGGCGTGACAACTGATACATCAGAGGTCTGTCCAACCCGGTCCTCTCGTACTAAGGTCAGATCTTTACAGTATTCAAGCGCCTGCGGTGGATAGGGACCGAACTGTCTCACGACGTTCTGAACCCAGCTCGCGTGCTCTCTTTAATGGGCGAACAGCCCAACCCCTTGGGACCTTCTCCAGCCCCAGGATGAGACGAGCCGACATCGAGGTGCCAAACACTTCCGTCGATATGGACTCTTGGGAAGTATCAGCCTGTTATCCCCGGGTAGCTTTTTATCCGTTGAGCGACGGTCCTTCCATACGGAACCGCCGGATCACTAACTCCTACTTTCGTACCTGCTCGACCTGTCAGTCTTGCAGTCAAGCTCCCTTATGCGTTTGCACTCTTTAGGCTGATTTCCATCCAGCCTGAGGGAACCTTTGAACGCCTCCGTTACTCTTTTGGAGGCGACCGCCCCAGTCAAACTGCCCATCTAGCACTGTCTCCGTTGCCAGATTAGAATTTCAACGGCATATGGTTGGTATTCCAACGACGACTCAGTTAAAAACTGACGCCTTAACTCACAGTCTCCCCAACTATCCCTATACACACACAGCCAGAAACCCAATGCCAAACTACAGTAAAGCTCCACGGGGTCTTTCCGTCCTACTGCAGGTAGTCGGTATCTTCACCGACATTACAACTTCACCAGGTCTCCAGCCAAGACAGCTCCCAAATCATTTCACCATTCGTGCAGGTCGGAACTTACCCGACAAGGAATTTCGCTACCTTAGGACCGTTATAGTTACGGCCGCCGTTCACCGGGGCTTCAAATCGGAGCTCTCACTCCTCCTCTTAACCTTCCGGCACTGGGCAGGTGTCAGCCCATATACGTCGCCTTTCAGCTTAGCATAGACCTGTGTTTTTGGTAAACAGTTGCTTGGGACTCTTCACTGCGGCCTGTTTCCCCTAGAGGTGTTTCTCCTTTCAGGTATATCAGGCACCCCTTCTCCCGAAGTTACGGGGCTATTTTGCAGAGTTCCTTAGCTAGAGTTATCCTGTCGGCCTTAAGTTTCTCACTCTGTCCACCTGTGTCGGTTTACAGTACGGGCACTATTTTTCATCGATAGAAGTTTTTCTTGGCAGTGTAGGATCTGTAACTTATGCTAATGCACTTCCCATCAGGTCTCACATTTAGACACGTGGATTTACCTGCATGTCCATGCTACGCCCTCAGAAAGACTATTCCGTCAGTCTTCTCACATGCCTTCCTGCGTCACTCCGTCTCTCAAGCGATAATAGTGGTACAGGAATATTAACCTGTTTTCCATTCGCCATCACAATTTTGCTTATGCTTAGGTCCCGACTTCCCCAGGGCGGACAAGCCTTCCCCTGGAAACCTTGGACTTCCGGCCGGCGGGATTCTCGCCCGCCTTCTCGCTACTCATTCCTGCATTCTCACTTCTGATACCTTCAGGATGGCCTTACAGCTTACCTTCGACGGCCCTACAGAACGCTCTCCCTACCAGGCGTGAAAAACACGCCTCCGCAGCTTCGGTTTATGTCTTAGCCCCTGTTACATCTTCGGCGCAGATACTCTCGACCAGTGAGCTGTTACGCACTCTTTCAAGGTATGGCTGCTTCTAAGCCAACCTCCTGGTTGTCTGTGAATATCCACCTCCTTTCCCACTTAGACATAATTAGGGACCTTAGCTGGCGGTCTGGGCTGTTTCCCCTCTCGTCCGATGGACCTTGTCATCCATGGACTCACTCCTGACGATTAATATATGGTATTCGAAGTTTGCTTGATTTCGGTAAGCAGTACGCCCCCTAGATCATACAGAGCTCTACCCCCACATATCTTAACATCAAGGCTGCACCTAAATGCATTTTCGGAGAGAACGAGCTATCTCCTAGTTCGATTGGTTTTCACCCTAGACCCTATCTCATCTCCCAACTTTTCAACGGCGGTGAGTTCGGCCTCCACTGAGTCTTACCTCAGCTTCAGCCTGGACAGGCCCTAGATCACTAGGTTTTCGCGTCTATGACCAGCGACTTAACGCCCTATTAAGACTCGGTTTCCCTTCGGCTCCGCTTTATTAACCTTGCCACCGATCATAACTCGCAGGATGATTAACCAAAATCCACGCAGTCACACTAAAGTGCTCCTACCGTTTGTAAGCACACGGTTTCAAATTCTATTTCACCCCTTGCTCAGGGTTCTTTCACCTTTCCCTCACGGTACTCTTCACTATCGGTCAACAACAGTATTGTAGCTCACGTGACATGGTCCACGCTGATTCACGCCAGATTCCTCGTGCCCTGACGCTACTGGGTGCTTCCCAGTTGTTATATATATTTTATGTTCTACAGGACTATCACCTTCTTTGGTTCAGCTTCCCAACTGATTCTACTTACATATATACAGCTTAAACATTATGACAATCCGTTAATGGAAGTCCCTACAACCCTCGTGTCAGCAACGCTGTCCGCTTGACACTGACACGGTTTAGGCTTTTCCCCGTTCGCTCGCCGCTACTTAGGGAATCGTTTTTACTTTCTTTTCCTCCCGTTACTTAGATGTTTCCAGTTCACGGGCTTATTGTTTTCACGCATATCCTCCAGACATGCAGGTTTTACCCATTCGGAAATCCGGGGATTAATGATTATGTGCATCTACTCCCGGCTTATCGCAGCTTATCACGTCCTTCATCGGCTGTTGTTGCCTAGGCATCCTCCGTGTGCCCTTATTAGCTTTTTCTCCAGAATAACTTTTTACTCTAGTTTAGTGTAATCTTTTACCTACTATTCATTTCCCATTGTCCTAAACATAATTTGGTGGAGATAAGCGGGTTCGAACCGCTGACCTCTGCCTTGGAAGGGCAGCGCTCCCAACTGAGCTATATCCCCAAGACTTTATAATATGGTGGGCATGGCTGGACTCGAACCAGCGACCCCTGCGTTATCAGCACAGTGCTCTCAACCACCTGAGCTACACGCCCCAAAAGACATAAGAAGAAGCAGTGTTTGTTACTCCTCAGAAAGGAGTGATCCATCCGCACCTTCCGGTACGGATACCTTAGTTACGACTTCACCCCAATCACTATCCACACCTTAGACGCTTCCTCCTTGCGGTTGGACCGGCGGCTTCAGGGTGCAGACAACTCTCGTGGTGTGACGGGCGGTGTGTACAAGACCCGAGAACGTATTCACCGCAGCATTGCTGATCTGCGATTACTAGCGATTCCAGCTTCATGAAGTCGAGTTGCAGACTTCAATCCGAACTTGACCGGCTTTTAAAGATTGGCTAAACGTTACCGCTTTTGCAGCTCTTTGTACCGGCCATTGTAGCACGTGTGTAGCCCAGATCATAAGGGGCATGATGACTTGACGTCATCCCCACCTTCCTCCTGCTCTTCGCAGGCAGTCTCGCAGAGTTCCCAACCAATGATGGCAACTAGCGATAGGGGTTGCGCTCGTTGCGGGACTTAACCCAACATCTCACGACACGAGCTGTCGACAGCCATGCACCACCTGTCTCTACGTTCCCTGAAGGCACAGCCTGCCTCGCAGGCCTACGTAGGATGTCAAGATCTGGTAAGGTTCCTCGCGTTGCGTCGAATTAAACCACATGCTCCACCGCTTGTGCGGGTCCCCGTCAATTCCTTTTGAGTTTCAGCCTTGCGGCCGTACTCCCCAGGCGGATTACTTATCGCATTAGCTTCGGCACGGACACTCTTCATGCCCACACCCAGTAATCATCGTTTACGGCTAGGGACTACCAGGGTATCTAATCCTGTTTCGCTCCCCAGCTTTCGCACTTCAGCGTCAGTTACCGTCCAGTGAACTATCTTCATCATCGGCATTCCTGCACATATCTACGAATTTCACCTCTACTCGTGCAGTTCCGTCCACCCTCCAGCACTCTAGCCAAACAGTTTCCAGGGCAGGCTTGCGGTTGAGCCGCAAGTTTTCACCCCAGACTTATCTGGCCGCCTAGATGCCCTTTTATGCCCAATAATTCCGGATAACGCTTGCGACATACGTATTACCGCGGCTGCTGGCACGTATTTAGCCGTCGCTTCTTCTGCAGGTACCGTCACTTTTTCTTTTCTTCCCTGCTGAAAGCACTTTACAATCCGAAAAACCTTCTTCGTGCACACGAATTGCTGGATCAGGGTTGCCCCCATTGTCCAATATTCCCCACTGCTGCCTCCCGTAGGAGTAAGGGCCGTATCTCAGTCCCCTGTGGCCGTTCACCCTCTCAGGCCGGCTACCTATCATCGCCTTGGTGAGCCGTTACCCTCACCAACAAGCTAATAGGACGCAAGGCTCTCCTGCAGCATCTACTTTTCATCAGCCTGGACATGAGTCCGGCTGACTGTATCAGGTATTATCAGTCGTTTCCGTCTGTTATCCCTGTCTGCAGGGCAAGTTCTTTACGCGTTACTCACCTGTCCGCCTTGGCTAGACTGTGCAAAGCACAGATTTGCCAAAGACTTGCATGTGTTAAGCATTCTGTCAGCGTTCATCCTGAGCCAGGATCAAACTCTTCATTCAATATATTTTCATATATTTAAATTTCACCTATTTAGTCTTGACGAATCTTATCTTTATACAAGAGTTCTTGACTTTATATTTGATCTTTTTACACTTATTGCTTCTTCTATTTCTTAATATCTATTGTCCTTTGATACATTTTTGTATCGACAAGATATATATTATCATAATAGAAAATATTTGTCAACTACTGAAAAATTTGGTTTTAAATGGTTTAAAAATTATAGTGGTTTTCTTTACTGGTATCCCTAGTTTTTCTAGGATATTTTTACATTTGTTTTTTGAATTTTATAAATTTCTAATATTATTCTTGTATCTTTTGCTTTTCTGGAATTTAAATTCAAAATGTATTTGTTTATTTTTGAATTTAGAAATCTTTTAAAGCATAGATTCTTCTACTTTCGTTTAGATTTAATTTTTGCGGTAGAAAGCGTCCATTTACTTTTTATGAAATGGAATCATATACTCTAAAAATATTATCCTCAGATTGGCTACTCCTCGACAAAGTGCAACATCATAGACTTTCTACGTTTATCTTTTTATTAACTCTTCTGAACGTTCAAAAACTTGTAGTTTACATTCTTTTAAATTTAATTCTTTTATTACTTCATTTATGAATTCTATCTAACTGAATCAACTAATAAAAATTTTTTCTGGATAATGAAATAGCAAGTACAAGTCCTGAAATCAGCACCTGTTCCCAACATCAATAAAATGATTTTTCATCATCATTTATAACTTTTGTTAAAAAGTAAGGAATCTATAAAAGTGTTTTTTCCAACATTCCTTTTTTTATCTCTAATTGCTGTCAAATTCATACTTTGATTTTTGTTATATAAAAGTTCTAAAAATTTCATCATCTTTTGTCAATTTTTTCGTCTGACACTTTAATTTCTGATTTTTGTAAAAGCAAACTTATGAAAATATTCCTTTAAATTAGCTCTTTTTATATTTTCCATTTTTCCATATGTTTTATTACTCCATAAAAAGTTTTCTTTAGTTTGATTTTAAAATAGCTATTTATTTTAAAACTCCATCTAAATACATGAACAACACTGAAATATCTGCTGGTGTTACTCCAGACATTCTAGATGCTTGCCCAACGTTATACGGTCTGATTTTCCTTTCAAACGTCTGTTTTGCTTCTCTCGTAATTCCTTTCATTTCTGTCATAATCAAAAGTCTTTTAGGAATTTTTGTCATCAAGTTTATGCTGTTTTTCCATAATTTGCATTGCTTTTGGCGATATAGCCCTTCATATTTTGTCTGAACTTCAATTTGATATTCAGTTTCATCATCAAAATTTAAATTTGGTGCATTTTCAATGATTTCAGCAATATACTTTTATATCCTGATATGTCACTTTTGGACGACGCAAAAATTTCCTTTTAAATGTCGTTCCGCTTTTTAGACTTTTCATTGTATTTATCAAGAATTTCCACGAGTCTTTGTTGCTAGCTTTCCTAATTTTATATTTTTCCAGTTTTTCTATGTTTCCTTTGACATCTTTTCCTGCACAATGTCATACTTTTTATCCAAAAGTCCGATTTTATAAGCCTTTTTCAGAAAGTCTTATATCAGCATTGTCTTCACGTAAAATAAGGCGGAATTCGGATCTTGCTGTAAACATTCTATATGGTTCAAACAATTTCTTATTTATTAAATCATCTATCATCGTTCCGATGTAAGAGCTTTCTCTATCCAAAATAAACGGTCTTCTTCTCCTTTATTTTTAAGAGCTGCATTAATTCCAGCGATAATTCCCTGTGCAGCCGCCTCTTCATAACCGCTTGTACCCATTTAGCTTGCCCAGCTAGATAAAGTCCTTTTACTTTTCGAGTTTCAAGTGTGTAATCAAGTTCGCTAGGGTCTACAATATCATATTCCACAGCATACCCGTATCGCATTATATGGGCATTTTTCAGTCCATTAATTGTATTTACAATCTTTTGCTGCAAACTGGCAGGGATAACTTGTGGAAAGTCCGCTTATGTAAACTTCTGCTGTTTCAAAGCCTTCTGGTTCTAAAAATAAATGATGGCTGTCCTTATCGTTGAAATTTTACAACTTTATCTTCAATTGACGGGCAGTATCTTGGTCCTGTACTGCTTTATGCTTCCATTATACATTGGTGCTTTTGTCCAAATTATCAAGTATTATTTTTATGTGTTGTTTCATTTGTCCTTGTTAAATAGCAAGATAATTGGGGTTTTTCCAAAAACTTCACTATTTGGAGTTCTCATTGAAAAATTTTAATGGAATCCTGTTATTCCAGGCTGTTCTTCAAGTTTTTCAAGATTTAATGTTCTAATATCAAGTCTTGGAGGTGTTCCTGTTTTGAAATCTGTCCCATTTTTAAATCCTAACGATTTTCAGTGAAGTTGTCAAATCATCAGCTGATAATCTCCCATTCTTCCGCCTTTACACTGTTTTATCTCCAATATACAAAAGCCCTCTCAAAAATGTTCCCTGTTGCAAGTACAACTGCCTTTTGCAAAAACTCCATTCCAGTCTTTAGTTTCTTTATTCTCTTTATAACTTTTTCTATTCTTTTAGAACCTTTCTTTTCATCAATTTCAACTTTCTATCAACAATCAATTCTGTAACAATATCCTGAACAGTATCTAGATTTTGCTGATGTTTCTATTGTTTTTTTCTATTTCCCTTGCATAAATTTTTCTATCTGCCTGAGCCTCTAACGAACGAACTGCTGGTCCCTTTTTTTGTATTTAAAATTCTCATCTGTACAAAAGCTTTTGTCCATATTTCGTCCGATTTCTCCGCCTAAAGCATCAACTTCCCTTAGCCAGATGACTTTTTGCAGGTCCTCAACTGATGGGTTTGCAGGACATAACACCTATATTATCTAACGTTATTGTAAAAATTGCTGTATTTCAATCCCTAATCTAGCTGATGCCAAATGCTGCTTCATTTCCGCATGTCCAGCACCAACTACAATTACATCATAATTTCTCATTTATTTATAATATTGTAATTTTGATTCTCAAAATAATACTTTGACCTAAAATTACACTCTCCTTTCGCTTCCAATTCTTTTTATAAATCCATTATATTAATGTTGATCAATAAAGTATTTTTCAAAAGAAAAACGAGTTATCGCAACTCGCTGCAGTTTATTTAATAATTCGATTTTTATTTTCTGTTTTTTGGTGGAAATGACGGGAATCGAACCCGTGTCCAAAATAAAAGTTCTTACTATCTTCTACAAGTTTAGTCTATTTAACGCTTTAACCGTTAGATATTAAACGAGACAAAAAGTCTAAAGGCGAGATATAAGATTTCCCCAAAGTGACATAATCATACATTTGAGTAAGCCGTAAAGATGACATCATCTAATGGAAAATGGCGTTCTCAAAGAGATGAGCTTCTATCTTGAGGCGGCTAATGCGTGATATCGTTTCGATTATAAGTTGGATTTTAAAGCTCCCGCTTGCTTGCCAATAATAATCTTTTTATCCTGTCGAAACCGAAAACATTCCTTAATTATTTATTTTTAATTTTCAGTCATTCTATCATAAAAACATTTATTTTTCAACAGCCATTTAATTTTTAATGTTTCGGTACAAAAAGCTTATTACACCATAAGACGCTAAAGTCATTATTACTGAAGCTATACGACTCCTAATCAATGTAAAAATGATCTTTTTCTATTAAATTGAAGCAACGCCATGATTAATGCACCTGTCCGAGCACCTGTTCAGCGAAACGGAATTGCTACAAACAGCATTAACCCAATAAATTCTCCTGTTGCAAGCCCTTCACTTCGTTTTTCGCGATTTTTCTATTTTTCAATAAATTTTACTATAATATTATGTTTTTCATAAATTCAAAGGCTTTTACTGAAAAGCAGCAGAATAAATGGTGCAGGAAACATATTTCCAACAATCAAACAATCATATTTAAGTACCAGGGCAGATCCAATAGCCGCTCTAATCGGTATTGCCACGAAGCTCAATTATAAACGGCATTGATATGAAATATTCCAATCATTTTGTTTTAAAAGTGGAGCTCAATCAAAGTTACCTTTATAAAATTTTTAAAAAGATTCCATCATTTTTATTTTTACTTTATAATAATTACATTCATTAGTGTACAAATTCTCCTTTATTGTTTATTTACATTATTTCAAGAGAACTTATACTCTATTTTTATTTAAATCCTATCTAATTCTTACAAAAATTCATACATTTACAACATATTTCCAACTAAATTTAATTATTTTTGTAATCACAAATATTAACGGCTGTGATTTTTCCAAGATAAACTCAGATTCATTAAAGCCACCAAATACTTTTACATTGCTTATTCCTAATTGCTCAAAAATTTCATAAAAATCAAAATAATTAACATTGTTAAAATTTCATCATTTTCAAACTTATCATCAAAATAGTTTTAAAAATCACATTATTATCGAATTTTGTAATAATGACGCTCAAATTTCACATTTTCATTTTTCAATCAATGAGTAGAATTCCCAAAAATCAGATTCAGATTTTTGATTTTTCAAAATTTATAAAAATTTATTAGTTGAATAATCAGTTTCCCATTATTTTCAAGCTGTGAATAGCCTAAAAATAAAAATCATCTTTGCTATTCAAATGCGGTAACGTATTTCAACATTTATTATTGTGTCAAATTTTTCAATTCATCAATTCTCATCATCATCCAAATTTTTACGTCGATATTTTTCTCTAGCCTGCTCAATCAATTTTTCATTTATATCAATGGAAATTACATCATATCCTTCATAAAAAGTTTTGACAAATTACCTGTTGCAGCTCCTACATCAAGTACTCCTGTAATATATTTTTGAAAAATTCTTCTGAACATCTGAAAGCGAAAAATAAATCATATTTTTCTGCAATTTGTATCATAAAACTTTTTCATATTTTTTATTTTCCATATTTTCTCCAAATTTTTAAAAATTTTTGAATTTTAACTAGCAAAGTTATAATTTTTAGATTATTATATCACAATTTTTCCTAAAATAAAAATTAAATTTGTCCAGACTTTTTGTGGTCAATACGTCTAATTTATACCAAACCCCATTTAAATAACGAATTTATTACAAGCTTTTTCAACAAACGATAAAAAAACCGACGGGCTTTTTATTTGTTCAGCTACGACTGTCTGATGACTGTAAGGAGGGTTTCGGGAGTTGGGCAAATAAAAGTCGTCAATCTAGCCATAGGTATTGCGTAGCAATCTTACCACAATTTTTAATTATCAGGATAAACCTTTACTGCAAGATAAAGGTTTGCGCCAATGAGCAATCCTGCAAAAAACCTAATAAAAATAGTAAAAACCACCATTGAAATAAAATAATCTAATACTAAATCCCATTATAAAATAGAAACTATATTAAGGACAAAAAGTTTTTAATTCCTTACTAAATAGTATGTAATTCAAAATTTATTAAACATTCGCTATTTAAACGAAATGAGTATTATATAATTTTGATAAAATTCTTATTCTTTAACAAGTATTAATAACATCTTGAAATTTTCTGTTTCAGCTTCTACAGCATGAGGTATGTTTGCAGGAAGAACTGCACTTTCACCTTTTTCACAACAAATGGTTTCCCATCAACGTAATATTTTCGCTTCCCCATCGAGCACAGTAACCAAAGCATCTCCAGGGGCTTTATGCGGATCAAGGCTCTCACCTTTCAAAAAGACATAATTGTCATTACTAAGTTTGGTTTTTGCCACTAAATTTTTGCCTACAATTTTTCCTTCCTGATATTCAACAACTTCAGCAGATTAAAAAGCACTTGCACTTTCCAGCATTTTTTTAATGTCTTATTTTCCATATTTCCTTCTCCTATCTTTTCTCCAATTTCATTAACTTCAAATTATCCGCTTGCTAATAGAGTAGTGTGATTTGCTGTGATTTCAAGAAAATCTCCATTGGAAATTGTTTTTATTATTTTCAATAAAAATTTCTCCATTACCATTAAGCAGTAATAATAGGGTTTCAAGCATAGCCTCTGTTATTTCCTCATCTTTTGCTAGAAAATAAAGCTGCTGTTTGGCTATTTAAATGCATACTTACCTCAGCTTCTTTTAGAAGTAATAAGCCTGTTAAAGTTTATTGGTTTTGCAACTTCTATTTTTAACCATAAATCTCTCCTTTATTTATATATAATATTTTTCCAACTTTTTCATAAACATTTCCTGAATAAATTGATGTTCTCCCATTCCTACTAATTCTGTTTCCACAGTATATCCATTTTTCGAGATTGTTTTCCATGAATTTTCAGTATCTGACATATGTCTTTTTGCATGTTTACCAGCAACTATTAAAAAGGTTTTAGCAGTATATATAATCTGTATGTTTTTAATTTTCTCTAAAATATCTGAAATTTGAATCTTTCCTTCAATTGTTCCAATAAAAATAGTGTTTTTCCAGCTTTTTCATATTTTTCTGTAACTTTTCATAACTTTTATCCGAAATATCTTCTGAACCGTGTCCTACAAAAATAATTGCCATCATTGCCTTTTTGTATCATTAAATTCCTCATTTTCAACAATTTTTCATAATCTTCTTCCACAAACAATAACGGTTCTGAGATTTTTCCGTATTTATTATTCAATTTTTGTACTCAACTCCATCCAAAATATGGTGACAGTGTTACAATATTATTAAAACCCTTATTTTTAAAGCATTCAGAGCTTCTTCATAATTAAAGACTAAATAATTTTTTCAGTTTTTCAGTTTATGGCATACTCTTTTAGACGTAAATGCACGTTCAAAAATTCTTTTCTCCATATTTTTCTCTTTACGTTATTTTCTATAACCTCAATTGTAATGTCTCCGGTATGTACAGTTCCTAACTTGCAACAACAATCCCTTTTTCCATAAAACTATATTTCCTTTCAATTTTATAAAGTATACTTGAACCTCTTTAAATATCTAAAAATTCATAGTTAAACAAGATAATATGTAACCTTTTAGTTTGGTTTTAAAATAATTTTATTATAGTATAACTTATATTTATAGAAATTTAAAAATAAATATATTAATTTTTATAATACAAAGAAAACAGACCATTTCTAGCCGATTTTTCAAAGTTAATTTTTAGATTTCGGTTTAAAATCAATTATTTAGCAATTTTGCTTTATGCAAGTATCCTAAAGTTCTGATTAATTGAAGTATAAGACATTTCGTTTGTCATACCAAGATACTGTTTGTAACTGATGAGCATCTCATTTTTGAACAATTTTTAGTTTGAGTTGCATCAAATAATGATCCAGCGAATTCAACAATATCAGAAAGATACTAATGGTTCTTCAGTATATCCGAATGATTCAGTTAGCTGCTTTTTCATAGCTGCACTTTACTTCGTCAACAGTTACTTTTTTGTTTATAGATACTAATTCAGTTAATGAACCAGTTGGAACAGGTACTCTTTGAGCAGCCCATCTAATTTTTCCGTTTAATTCAGGTACTACTAATCCAATTGCTTTTTGCAGCTCCTGTTGAGTTAGGTACGATATTTACTCAGCAGCTCTTGCTCTTCTTAAGTCACCTTTTTCTGTGGTGCATCTAATGTATTTTTGGTCTCCGTGTAAGCGTGATAGTTGTCATTGTTCCAGTTACGATTCCAAATTTGTCATTTAATGCTTTTAGCTCATTGGTGCTAAACAGTTAGTTTAGTACAAGAAGCCCTGAGATAACTGTTTCTGAACCATCTAAGATTTCGTGGTTTACGCTGTAAACTACTGTTTTAACGTCATTTCCACCAGGTGCAGTATAACTACTTTTTAGCTCCCTGCTTTTTACGTGTTTTTCAGCTTTTTCTTTTGAGTTGCAAAGAAACCTGCTTCTAATACTACGTCTCACTCCTAAATCTCCCCAAGGTAATTTTTCAGGATCAGCTTCTATGGAAAACTTTAATTTCGTTTCCGTTTACACGAAAAGTCTTTCTTTAACCTTCAATAGTTCCGTTGAATCTTCCTTGAGATGAATCATGTTGAACAAATGTCTAACATTTTAGCATCTGTTAAATCGTTAATTGCCACCACTTCAAATTTATCTGTTTGTTCGGCTAATAATTCAACGCGTAGTCTTCCGATTCTTCCAAATCCATTAATTCATACTTTAACTGCCATTTTAATACATACCTCCTAAAATTTTAATATATTAATATATTGTTTCTTACAATTTGAGTATACCACATGAATTTTCAACAGTCAAAATTAATAAATTTTATAGTTTTATATAATTTAATTTCAATTTTAAGTGTAAGTATTTGATAATATTAGCACTACTGTAACCAGTAGCATATTTATACTATATAATTTATTTTTAAATGGCTGGGGCTGAGATGGATTCGAAACCATTGCATGCTGAGTCAAAAGTCCAGTGCCTGCGTTTCGAGCGACAGCCCAACAATTTTCCTTAAGACAGTAATTATTATACATTCAATTTGTCAACACTTTATTTTTATAATTTTTAAAAATTATGGGTATATTGTCAAATCAAAGTGCAACAATTATAAAAAGGTATTCTAGCACTTTGAATAAAAAGTCTGTCCTATTATAATAATTTTTAATTTCAAGACAGACTTTTGCAAAATTAATTATTCAAACCTCAATTTTCCATACACCATTTCTTTTTACAGATGATTGGTGCTATCTTTAACTAAAATGCCTCAGCTTTGATATTTTTCATCTCCTACTATTTTTAAAAGATTCCTGCAATATGCTTTCATAATGCTTTTTAGCATCATTTTGATGAACTCATCAAAATTTTCTCTTTATTTCATCTTGACTTTTATATCCTAGAATTTTTAAAACCTTTTCTTCCATTTCCTTTTTGCTTTCAAGTGATATTTTTGATATATCCTTTTATTTTTATATCATAGAAGACCCTGAACTTTGTTATTTTGGAAGATTTTTAAACTGTTTGATATCAATCTTTGTATCAATGTTATTTAATGCCATTGATATGTATTCTTTTGAAAATTTTTTGAATAATTCTATTTTGAGAAGCACTTATATTAGATTCTTTTATCAAATATTTGGTTTACCAATTATTTTTGCAATTTCCGATAATTCTGCACCTACTGTTTTGTTCATAATAGATTGAAGCTCTTTCTGCACTCTCTTTCAACTTCTCGTTTGCTGTTATTTTCATTTGACCACTTCAATCTTAGAATTTTTGGAAGGTGCGGCAAAACTATTTCTAATACACTAACATAATCAAAAAATATTTTTTCATAAAAATCTCCTCACTTTCACATTTATTTTAGTTTTCATTTAATTATACCATATTTTTAATTAAAGTTATTTTTCTAAATTTTCTATTTTCCATTTGTTATTCACTTTTTACTGTAACGACATATCTTCCAGCAAAGTTTCTTCCTCTTTGAATCCTTTGCTTTTTCATTAGTAATGAAATTTACCATTTCTTCAAGAAATATATAATAATATTTTCTCTTTAATTCGTCATTCCCTTTATTTTTCATAACTCTTTTCTATTTCATCTTCATTTAATTCCCATATAATTTTCTTTCCGTTCCATCATCCAATTCTAATATATCCCAAGGTCTAAATTTTTAATTTTATATCATAATTTACTTGCACTTCATTTTTGAGAAACATAATCAATATTACAACTCTTGGTTCTACTCCTTTTAATGTGAATTTTACTATTTCATCAATGTATTTTTCTGTGATTTCATTTTTCAAGAATTACTTATAACATAATCTTTTCCAAACAATTTATCAAATGCTTCTTCACTAAGCTGTTTTCTCGCCTCTGAAATTCCAGCATTCACTAACGAAAATGTACAAGGCTGAATCTCCTTTTTGAATTGCATTTTCCATTTCTTTTCTCTCATTTTCTGACACTCTGGCTGCTGTTTTTAGAATTTCTTGATACTGTTGCTGTAAAAGTATTTCCCATTATTACTAGCATTAGTGCAAACAATACTCATAAAATCTCCTTATTCTATCTTTTTGGTTTCTTACAAAAGTATAACATATTTTTATGAAATATTAAAATTAAAAATTATTTTAAAACGCAAAAACTACGATAATTTATGTGATATAATACAGGAAATTTATAATTTTTGAAGGAGATTTAATGCCTAGAAATCAAGAAAGAAGGAATTATTTTGGAGTTACAATGTGTTTTTAATGGTTTGTGGAATGAGTGCCTATAATTTATCCTTGTTGGAAAATTAAATTTTACAAAATTTACGGTTGGATTAATTCCGGATGTTGTTGCTTTTTCTTTTGATACAGTTATAGTTGGACCCTGTTGCAAAATTGTAACTTCAAATTGCCAATTGATACAAAAATAGCAAATTACAGATTATTTTAGCAATTTCGCTTTTTAATGGTTATAGGAATGGTTACATTTATGTCTATTTTGAGCTTGTTAATGCGTCCTGAAAGTGCCGCAAAATATTGTAAGTGCCTATTTTATTGGATGAGAATGAATTTTTATTGCCGCCCTGCCGTTGCAATTGCTAATTGTAGGCCCAATTTCACGGTTAAAACTCAAATGTTACAAAGATATTTTGATAGCAAAATATAAATAAAAACATGATTATCAAACTATTATCAGTTTGCTTTAATCGTATTATTTTTACTATTTTACATATTTTTAACTCTTATTTTTCAAATCACACCTTTTTCCAAATTCATCATATTCTTCTCTTGTTACAATCTTATTATTTTTATCATCCAATTATAAACTTCTCTCCTCTCATATAACACCTTTTATAACTGTCTTTTCTCTCAAATTATTATCTTTTCCTTGCTAAACCATTTATTGAAATAACGAAGAAAAATTATTTTATTTCCACAAAATCTGTAACTTCTATTTTTGGGATTTATTTTTCTCATTAACTGTAAATCAAAAGCTATCTTTTTCAAAAATCTTTTTCTTCAATTTCAATAATATTATTTTCTACTTCAACTTTTCCATTTCTTGAGATTATTCCATTCTTCCAAAAGTCATTTTATCATATCAAATCTTTAATCGGATTAAAATCACGAAATTCTACAATTACGTATTCTCTAATAAATTCCCTGTTTCTTCATTCTCTAAAAACTCGCTATTCTCAAAGAGCAATCCTGTTCGTATTATTTTCTTCAATAAATTTCATTATCTTCTCAAAACCAATTTCCCGTTTCACAACATCATCAAAAATTTCTGTTTTCTTTCAAATTGATTTATACAGTCCAACTTTTTCAGTTCTATCCGAAATTCCTTCTTGTTTATTTTTCTCCCGCTTTTATTTTCTCAAGAAGTTCAATTAGGCGTGTCTGAAAAACTCAAAAATCAATGATATTTTTAATGATTATCAAATAATATACTCAAAATCAATGAGTTGAAACATTGCTCTCAGTCTGATACAATAAAAAGAAAAAGCACAGGAGGCTATCATGCAAAGAAGATATGAAATATCAGATGAACAGTGGAGATAAAATAAAGCATATGTTTCCCAGCTAAGACAGGACGTCCAGGCAGGATTTACGCCTGATGTTTAATGCTGTGCTATGGATTGCCTGCAGCGGTGCACCCTGGAGGGCCTTCCTGAACGTTTTCGGTTCGTAGAAGACGGTCTATTCTCGTTTCTGCAAATGGCGTGACGGGGACTCTGCTTTAAAATATTTGAGCATTTGGGAAGATGCCGACTATGAGAACTGAGCATTGACTCTACGGTAGTTAAAGCCCACAGAGCAGTGCAGGAGCTAAAAAGGGGCAATTCAGAAGTGAATCAGCATCACATGGGAAAAGCTCAGGTGGAAGGACAACCAAGATCCATGCAGTTGTTGATGGACTTGGAAATCCGCTGTACTATAAAACTTACTGCAGGTCAGATTCATGATAGTACGCAAGCAATTAAAATATTGTCGCAGCTAAGCAGTAAAGACAGCAACATACTGGCAGACAAGGCATACGGAACAAAGGAAGTTCGGGAGTACATAAGAAAAACACGGGGAGAATGTAGTAATACCTCCGAAGTCAAATGCAGTAAACAAATGGAATGCGATTACCATATCTACGGAAAAAGACATCTTGTGAATGTTTTTCAATAAGCTAAAAACAGTTTCCAGAATAGGGACACGCTATGATAAGCTGTGCACACATTCATAAATTTTATTTATATAGGATGCATAATGATTTTAATAAAATAAATTTAAGTAATCATTAAAATATCATTGATTTTGGAGTTTTCAGACACGCCTAATACGTTGTAAAAATACATAAATGTATTGAAAATACATATAATGTGTTAAAATTTGTACAAATTACAAAGATTATTATTTTTATAGTAAAAACACTTCAAAAATCGAACTTCAAAATCATAAACTATTTTACACAAATTCTAAATTATTTTTAATAGCTTGAATATTAAAAATTTGAAAACTTCATTGAATATAAACTTAAATATTATTATGACTGATTTGAAAAATCGAAAAGATAGGGAAGTAAGTGAGATTCTTACACTGTCCAGCAACCGTGACTGTATTTTACAGTTTTTAAGTCGGATAACTATCCATAATAATTATTCATTAATTGACTACGGCAGATGGTTAGATGAAAACTCCTTGAAATTATTTAATAATATCAGTATTTTTCAACCGTTTGTCTTAGAGAGACGGTTTTTATTTTTGAAGTAATATAAAATAATAAAAATATAAAATAGAAGGAGAGAAAAGATGAGAAATTCATTCAAACGATTATCATCATGTTGATGATGGGACTTATTTTTGCTTGCCAGCCAAAAGCAAAAAGATGCAGCAAAGGAAAAACAGAAAAATCTGGTAAAATTACATTGGCATTTAATCAGGAGCTCTACTGGAACTAAAATCCTCACGAATACTTGCCAAGCCAGTTTATTACACAAGATATGGTTTATGACGGATCTTGTATCTTATGGGGAAAATGGAAAAATTAAAGTCAATGCTGGCAGAATCTTGGGATATTTCCAAAGATGGAAAAACTTATACTTTTAAATTAAGAAAAATGTAAAAATTTTCAGATGGTTCAGATTTTAATGCAAAAATGTTGTAAAAACTTTGATACTATCTTTCTAAAGAAAATAAATCAAATCACTCATGGTTTGCATTTACTAATCATTTGAAATCATACAGAGCAATTGACGACTATACATTTGAAATAGTTTTAGATACAGCTTATACTGCAACACTCTATGACTTGGCAATGATCCGTCCTATACGTTTTCTTGGAGATGCTGGATTTCCTGACAATGGAGATAGCTTCAAAGGAATCAAAAACCTATAGGAACAGGAGCTTGGGTATTAAAAGAACATAAAAACAATGAATATTCAGTTTTTGTAAGAAATGAATATTACTGGGGAGAAAAACCTGCCGCTTCAGAAGTTGTAATAAAAGCTATTCCTGATAGTGAAACACTTGCACTTCAATTTGAATCAGGTGATATTGACTTGATCTATGGAAACAGGGTTAATCAGCCTAGATAGATTTGAAACATACAGACAAGATAAAAATACACTACTGCCACTTCTGAACCAATGTCTACAAAGAATGATTCTTTTTAAATACTACAAGCCCTATTTTAAAAGATCTTAAAAGGTAAGACAGCCATTAAAGTCATGCTGCGAGATAAGCAAAGTATTGCAAAAAAATATATTTGGTGGTATTGAAAAACCTGCTGATACGATTTTTGCTCCAAATGTACCTCATACAAATATAGAACTTGCAAAATATATTTTTGACTTGGCAAAAGCAGAGGCTTTGTGATGAGGCAGGATGGAGGTCGCTGACGGTATGAGAGAAAAAGATGGTATGATTCTATCTTTCCTTACATCAGTTCTAAAGTTACAGATAAAAATGTAGAGAATACATTCAAGGAGAATGAAAAATTGGTATCCAAGTTGACTGAAGCAATGGAAGAAAAAGCATACTGGGAAAATGCAACTGCAGTATGACTTAATGTCTGACTATTCATGGGGTGCCCCTTCAGGATCCACACGCTTACTCTGACTGCAATGGCTGATGATTCAGTTAACGGAACAAACCCGCCTACGCTGCACAACTAGGTTTACCTATGAAAGCTGAGCTAGACAAAACTATCAGAGCTTTATTAATTGAACCTGATCAAACTAAATTAAACGAAATGTACAAATATGTATTAACTACTTTACAAGAGCAAGCTGTATATATTCCAATCAGTTATCAAGCTTTACTAAGCGTTTATAGAACTGGAGAACTGAAGGCGTGAAATATGCCTGAAGAAAACAGGCTCTGTATGGACAACAGTAAAAAGTAAAATAAATTACAAATATTGAAATAATAAAACCTCTTTAAAGCTGAACTCAGAAATTACAACTGCTTTAGCGATGCTAAACACATTTTTAAAAATAGAATAATTAGTTTGATTTTCATAACAAGGGGTCTTGACCCTTGCATAAAAAGAATTTATAACAAAACCATTATTTTTAACAAGAAAATAGTTCGATTTTTCAAAGAGGTTGACTATATATATTCAATTTTAAGGGATGATTTTGTGATAAAAATTAATATCATTATTTTCGATCTTTTCTGGCAATATCAGTTATCATTTTTTCTTGTAAAACTGTCGCCAGGAGATCCTGCTCAAAAATTGTTTAAGAGCATCACGTGTAAGCATACTACAGAAAACATTAGCAGCAGCCAGAAAAATCTGGGACTGGACAAACCTTTGCACATTCAGTATTTTAACTGGCTTTGCAAACATATAAAAGGTGATTTTGGAACATCATATATAAAAAGCTCCTGTTACAGAACTTGTAAATGAAGCTATTGTTCCAACTTTTCAGCTTGGGATTTTTCTCATTTGTAATTTTGATTATATTATCTCCTTTATTAGGAGTCTTAAAGTGCAATTAAAGAGAAATACAGCTTTTTGACTACATAATTCAAGTTTTATCGTACACAGGAGTATCTCTTCCTACTTTCAGGCTGGATACATATACTAATTATTTCTTTTCAGTTTCATTAAAAATCCTGCCTGTTTCAGGAAGAGGCGACTGGAAAAATTTTATATTGCCCTTGTATAACGCTTGTATGCCTTTAATTGCACAGACAACTTTTTTATAAGAAAAATATACTTGAAGAAATGGATAAAACTCACGTTGAAAATGCGATTATTCGAGGTGTTTCCAAAAAGAATAATTCTCAACCATTTACTAAGAAAATACATCTATTCCAATTATTACAGTTCTAAGTTCAAATATTATGTATTTACTGACAGGAAGTGTATTAATTGAAGAAATTTTGCTTAGCCAGGGTATTGGAAAAGTTATTCACAACGCTGTAAAAACTGGAGATTTTTCCATTAATTCAGATACTGCTTTTATTTTTGGAGTAATGTCTATTATTGTAAATGAATTTACTCAGGCACTGTGAAATATATGGATCCAAGATTAAGAATAAAAGAAAAATCCAAGACTGGAGGTGTATTGTAATTATGAAAAAGAAAAATTATTTTATTTTTCAGTATCATTACTTGCTGTATTGATTTTCATTGCTATTTTTCACTCTTTACTTGCTCCTTATGATCCACAGTTTACTGATATTTCACAAAAAACTTGCAGCTTCAAGCAAAATCTCATAAGCTGAACAGATCATATGGGAAGGATGTTCTTTCAAGACTAATCTACGGAACAAGGCTGTCACTTATGATTTCCAGCCCTAATTACAGGTATTACATTATGTATAAGCTTTCCTGTGGGAATTTTGGCAGGCTGGTTCGGAGGAAAGCTGGATAAAATATTTTTATGGATTGTAAATGTCTCATGGCTTTCCCGAGTTTTCTTTGTCAATGGCATTTGTCGGTATTTTAGGACAAGGAACAGGAAACATTGTAATTGCTGTAAGCGCTGTTGAATGGATTTACTATGCAAGAATTTTAAGAAATACAGTTTCTAGCGTCAAACAGCAAGAGTATGTTCAGGCAGCACAGGCAATCGGGGCTTCACCCTTTTTCATAATAAGAAAACATATTCTTCCTTTTGTTTTCAAGCCTTCTAATTGCAGCCCCTAATGAATATTGGAAATATAATTTTAATGATTTCAGGATTTTTCCTTTTTAGGAATAGGAGTGCAACAACATATCCGAATGGGGAATGATGCTAACGATGCAAAACCTTATTTCAGACGAATTTCCAGGGCTGGTGCTGTATCCAGGACTCGCTATCTTCATAACAGTTTAACATTTAACCTGTTAGGTGAAACTTTTGACAATCAAAAGGAATTAAAAATTATGGAAAAATTAAATATAAATGCACTAAAAGTCAGTATTGATAACAAAACGATACTAAAACGACATTTCATTTACATTACCAAAAGGGGAAACTCTCATTATCATTGGTGAAAGCGGTTCAGGAAAAACAATGCTTTCCAGACTATTAATAGGAATAAAGCCTGATAATGCCAACATAAATGGGAATATATTTTTGATGAAAAGATTTATTAAAAATATCAGAAAGGAATGGAATGAATACAGAGGTATTTCATATTTTCCCAAAATCCTATGGCTGTCTTTAATCCTTTTTCAAAATGTGGAATCTCACGCTGTGGAGCTGTTTCAAAGCAGGCTTTGACTTATCAAAAAGAATGTATAGAATAAAATGATTGAAGAAATGAAAAATTAAATCTTTCCAAATCCAGAAGCACTAATGAAAAATATCCATTCCAATTAAGTGGTGGAATGTTACAAGAATAATGTTTTCCATGATGATTCAGCTAGAACTCGAACTGCTGATAGCCGATGAGCCTACGTCAGCTCTTGATTACTATAATACCGAAAAAGTTACTGAATTACTAAAAATCTGCAATCCCAAAACACTTCACTTATAGTAATTACTCACGATTACAATCTTGCAAAAGAACTTGACGGAAAAATAATTATTATGAAAAATGGAAATTTGATTGAAAAAGGTAATACTTTGATATGTTAAAAATCCTCAAAGTGACTATGGAAAATCATTAATATTGGAGAAAACGCTACACAAGATACAAAAAGAAGAGAATTTAATATGAAAAATTAGTAATTGAAAAATGTAAGCAAATACTATGATAGCCATTTTGTCCAAAATAAATTTATCTGTTTCACAAAATGAATGTCTTGGTATTATGGGAGAAAGTGGTTCAGGAAAAGTACATTAGCAAACTAGCGTAGGATTGGAATCTTTTGATGAAGGAAATATCATATTTAATGAAATATCATATAAAAATATCAATAAAAAGCAATTATCCTTAATTCATCGTAAAATTCAGTTAGTTTTTCAAAATGCTTTTGAGTGCAGTAAAATCCAAAATATATAGTTGAGGAAGTTTGACTGAACCTCTAAAAATACACTATAAAAAGAACTTTCATACAGAAAATGAAAAACGTGCAGAAAAATAGAAAAAGTAGGACTAACCCTGTTATGTCACAAAAAGCCATTCAACTAAGCGGAGGACAACTACAAAGGGTCTGTATTGCAAAACATTAATACTGGAACCTGAAATAATCATATTTGATGAATCTGTGAGTGGGTCTTGATCCTATTATTCAGGAGCAAATACTTGAACTGCTCGGCTCACTAAAAGGAAATGGTGAATTTGACCCATTTTATTTCCCATGATTTTGAAGCCTTATGTATCTATGCGACAAAATAGCTATAATCGAAAATGGAGAAATAGCCGATATTATTGAAAATCTTGATTCTCCTATCATAGTAAAATGATGAACGATAAAACGTATTTTGGGAAAGGCTGTAGATTTTATTGAAACTATTCAATAAACTTATCTTTATTTTCCCTTCGAATAATACAAAAGGCTGTTATCACTTTTGCACAATGTAGTTGATTAACAGCCTCTATTTTCGATTTAGGGGTATTTATATTTTATTTACAAGTATCTTGCCAATTTGGGATAAATTACATATAAAAATCTTGCAAAGTTAGGAACACTAAATTTTTATTTTTGAACCTTTAGGGATTACATGCATCTCTCTGTTTCCTGTAACTTTTACGTCCATCAACTATGATTTCTAATGATTTCCATCTATCATAATCTATCTTCATCATAGTTCAGTTCCCAATCAAATGTGATTCTTCCATTTCCATAACTCCGCAACTCAATCTTCCACTTTCTTCTATTGTAAAATACATCTAGTTAAGAATACTTTGTCGTTGGATTTCCTGTATCAAATCTTTTCTGGTTTTACTGTAGGAATTTTAACAACTCCTAACTCCACTTTTATCAATATGTTTTTCAAATCCTCCGACTTTTCTCTTTACTTCTTGTACTACTTTTCTAAGTATCTAATGTTTCTCTGTCTAAATTTTTAAATCCATTGTTCTTCCTCCCAAATTACTATTAATTTTCAGGAACGAATAATCCTGTTTGTTCGTTTCTATTTGAATTAATGCTCTTGGATCTTTGCTAAGTCGTCAAGTTTTTCCTTTTCTTTTTCATAAAGTAAAATTTTTGTACCTTTATATTCAGAAAGCATGTAATATCTCTGATACTGTCACCTCAACTAAAATAGGATCTTTTCCACCATGTTTTGCTGTATTTGTTTATTACTTCAACTTTTCCTTTGGTTGTGTTTGTGGATAACCATAGTTGTATTCAGCTCTATATTTATTTCATTCATCTCAAGACGCATTCCATAAACACTGTCAGCACTCAAATTGTACCCATAAGATTTATCATTTGCGAAAACTTTTACTATATCTTCAGAGACGCTGAAACTATACACTTTTTATACCATTTTTCTCAAATTCATGAAATAAGTTAGCTGTTTCAGGCTGAGTTCTTAATCCACTCTTATATTCATATCTAACTTTTTCCAGCTTCACCTGTCAACTTATCACTTGATTCAAGATCATATTTTCCAAGTTTGTTTCCTATTCCAAAGTCATTAGCTTCTTTTGCCAATTTTTGCACTTCTTCTGCAGTCATATTGTCAAACAGGTAAAGAACCCATGGATAAGCAATATCATGAGAAAAACTCCCACCTATTGCTTCATAAAAAGAAATGCCAATTTCCTCTAAAGTCTTTTCAAATTCTTCTGTAGCTTTTATTTTTCCAAAAGACATATCTTTTTATATAATTATTATAAAGGAAAGTATATCTTTATCAAGTCATTTGCTATTTTTTGTAATATTAATAGCTTTGCCGCTTCACATTTGAATATTCTTGTCAAGTATCTAATGGAATATCTTTTCTGAGTGCCTGAAAAGGCGGCAGGTGTCATTCAAATTTCAGATTATCTATTTGGTATCTAAACAGATTTTCTTGGTATCTTGATAAATTGATGTATAATCCCAGTCAAAAACCACATAGTTTCCTTTATTCTTGTTTTCATCTATAAGTTTGATAAAGGCTTCCCTATTTTTGGGAACCCACCTTAATTCGTCTAAATTGGCAGCTGATAGCACTAATGCATAAGTAAAATACCAATAACCAATTAATTTTTCACATTAAATTTCATCTTTTTCTCTCCTTGGATAATATTATTTTATGTTTTATTTGCAGATTCTTTTTGCAGAATAATAGCTGCTACAATATTGCTGTTACTCCTGCCACTAATTTTCCAACTATCATCGGAAAAATCATTTGAGTATATTTTCACCATCAAATCCAGCTGCAAATCTAAGTGATCTCCCAGAAAACAAAGGCCGCACTTGCAAAAACGTATTCATAACTTTCATTTGCATCCATATCTTTCAAATTCAAACATAGGAATATTGTTAGCTAAAGTTGCAACTAATCCAGCAGCTCCCAACTTCATTCATTCCAGTCCTTTTTCCTAATACTTCAGCGGTTTTCCAAATACTTTTGTAATAAAATGTGCTAACAGGATGTCATCCAGCGAGTGCTATTGCAATTGCTAACTGTTCCTATCCCATCTTTTATCGGACCATTCAGGGAGTACCACAAATCTGTTAATTCTTGGATTCCTCATACTATAATCTATTGTTATTATGATTACCACCGCTTGTCCAAAAGACTTCAAAATCCTTGTCATGTTTTCAGGCATAAAAAGTAATCCTAAAATAATTAATGTGGCAACAATTATTATTGGTATCAAATTCACCAAAATCAATCTATGAGAATCGGCACTAATCCACCTGCAAAGTACTCCTAACGGTATTGTAGTAATTCCAGCTAAAGTCCTTTAGCTGAAAACTGTGCATCCATCTTTTTCAATTATTCCCAGTGCTGCTGGTATCGCGTAAACACGGTAGTCGGTCCCATCATTGCGCACTAAATATAAATGCCGCTAATCTGCCAGCCTGGTTTTTAGCCATTTCTAGTAAAGTGGAGGCTCCTCCATATCATTTGCAGAAGTGTTGATATGCAAACGCGGCCGGATCTGCTCCTAATGCTGAATAAAATTGGTCCTACTACTGGTGTCAAAGATTTTCTAAAACTGGTGCTGTAAGAAATAATCCCGACCATGGCAACCTGCGTGAACCCTATAGCCTTATTCCTTCTTCAAATTTTCACCATATCAGTTTGTTTCCAAATATCTTATCTATTCCTGGTGCCATAAAAATAGTCATAATTATTGTTAGTTTATCTATTCATTTACGTTTCCTCCCAAATTTTCACTCAAATTTTTCTTTTAAGTGAAAATACTCAAGAAATATGTTATATTTTTGTTAGTTCCTATAAAATATTTTTATTTGAGTTGTACTACAAATAAAATTTATATTTTAACTATAAGGGTTTTCTCACAAAATATTTTAGAAAAATATAGAATTGCCTAATCAAAATAATTGTTATTTAATGGAAATAATGTTAAAAATTTACAAGGCAATTCTATTTTATATAATGATGATTTACTCATTAATAATTTAATGGTTTATCTGCTATAAATTTTACTGCTTCATGAACACATCATCGCAGCTTTACATGCAGATTGGCTCTGTCAAAAAGTCCTCCACCAAAAGTTTGTTTCTGAAAGCGGTCCATAAAAATGCAACCAATCTCACATCAACACGCTTTTATGCAACATCCAGGCATACATTGCTTCTAGTGGCGGTGCTATTAAGTAAGATAAAGATTCACCTTCTGGAATTCCTGCAGTTTTTGACAAATAAGTTCCTGTTCTTGATATGCAATGTGCAAAATATGCGATGCTGTCATCATCATTTGCACTTATGAACGCTGCTTCATTTTCAATAAAATCAACTGCTGCGGCAAGTCCACTTTTTACTTCAGCAGGAGTAGGTCCTGATAAAATTCCTATTACTTCTCCAGCCAGTTTTGTATTCGCAGTTGCAGCTCCACCGTAGAATGATTTTCCATAAGCTACATCCACAACGGCTTTTTTTGTAGCTTCATCCAAAGCAGTATATGTAACATCATCACAATCTGCCGTCAAAATCCCTATACTTCTATGTTCGTTTGGCAATCCTAATTCTTTAGGCATATCACTATCTACATTCGGAATTAATCTCACAGCTAATACATTAGCTTTTAATCTATCGCCTTTCATTTTTCCTCCTAAAAATATTAATTTTATTTTTATTCTTAAATTTCAACTATTTAAATTATTTTTTATAATTTCAAATCTTGTCCACTTGCTTTTGCGTCAGTGTTTTCTTGATTAATGTTGCAACGTGTGCGCCTGCTTCTGCTGATGGGTTCCATCCTTATGAGTATTTGACACAACTGTTCTTTTTGCTTCAGAAATTCCTGGACGAGCCTTGTAAGTAATGTAGGCACTCATACTTTCTGCAGTTGTAAGTCCCGGACGTTCTCCGATTAATATGCACACAACTTCAGCGTTCAAGATTTCTCCAACATGATGTCCCGCTCCAACTCTTCCATATTTGATAAAGAACGGCGTACCAGTATCAATTCCATATCCTTTAAGCCCATTTAACATTGCAGGTATTATATTTTTAGCATTCGCTTCAATCGCAGTTGAACTTAGTCCATCTGACACTACTATTTGCACTGTTGGATTTTTTTTACATTTTTCTTCTATGATTTTTATTCCTTCTTGCGAAATTTTTCTACCCAAGTCAGGACGTGTAATATATTGGTCTCTGCTTTCACATTCAGTAGTAATTTCAAATAATCCAAGTTCATCTAGAAATTCTGTAGGAACGTCATTAAATACAGCATCTTGTGCAGCAGCGTGATCTGCTCTTAATCTTAACAAAACTTCCGTTCTCATTCTTGTTCAAAGCTCTTCCGATTCCTAGCCTTGCAGATGTTTTTGTTTTAATTTCATATATTCTTCCCTGTCTTCAGGATTATCCTACACATCTGCTCTTTTACATTGATTTTCCGATATCATACTTCTCCATTTACAATGTGTGGATTTTTCACGTGGGTTTCATCTTGGTCATAAGTGGAACTTGTGCTGACAACTGGTGTTTTTCTTCCATAACTGTGACAGGTGTTTCTTTTGCTGGCGTTTCCTCTATTTTTATTTCACTTATTATTTTTCAATTACGTCTTTTAGTTCTCTTTCTGATAACATTGATTTTTCCTCCTATTTTAAGAAAAATTGAAGCATCTCGGCTCTATCTGTAAGTTTTCCATCTTTCATTATTCCCATTTTTCTAACCATTGTTCAAAAGGTTTTTATAGGTCTTCTGTTACATAGAGTCTCTTAATGTAACATCATCGTGATAAGAAGATGTTTGATAGTTAAGCATGATGTCGTCTCACAGGAATAGCCATAAAGTAGTTACATCCAGCAACTGTCAATAATATTTTCGAGTTTTCAATATCATTTTGATCCGCTTTCATATGGTTGGTGTAGCGTCAACTCCCATTGAAATTCCAGTAAGTTTACCCATAAAATGATCTTCAAGTCCAGCTCTTATTACTTGTTTACTGTTATAAAGATATTCTGGTCCAATAAATCCAACAACTGTATTTACAATAAATGGATCAAATTTTTTGGCAAATCCGTAACATCTTGCTCCATTGTAACCTGATCGCATCCATGAGTGTGCATCTGATGATAATTCTGAACCTTGTCCTGTTTCAAAGTACATTACGTTAGGTCCTGTTGCTGTTCCATGTTTTAATGCCAATTCTCTTGCTTCTTGAATCATATCTCCAGTTATACCAAATGCTTCATTTCCTTTTTCAGATCCTGCAATACTTTGGAAAATCAAGTCTGTAGCGCTCCTCTTCTAACTGCTTCCATTTGTGTAGTTACGTGAGCCAATACTATATTTGTGTAGAATTTCCCATTTAGTTTTTATTTCGTGAAATCTGTGCAATACTCTCTAACACTGTCAACACTGTCATCAACTGGGTTTAATCCTAACATCATCTCCTTGCCCAAAAGCTAAGCCTTCATAGTGAAAGCATAATTCCATCTGGATCATCAGTTGTGTGGTTGAGCTGCAATCTTGTCGCAAGTATTCCATCTCCACCTATTTCAGTATTACAGAATTTTTTAATTCTTATTTTGCTTGCTCCTTGAATAAGATCCATGTTACTCATAAGTTTAGCAACTGCTGCTACCATTTCACTTGTAAGACCTTTACTAATTCTCTTTATATCGTCACCACTTGTGAGTCTAGAAATCCATCTCTTAATTCACTTACAGTCCAGTTTTTTATTTCTCCATAAATTTTTCATTTGCAGCATCCTGTATAATTCTTGTAACTTCATCTTCTTCATAAGGTACTGCAGGATTATTTCTCAAATCTCTCAATGTTAATTCAGCCAGTACAGCTTTTGCGGCAACTCTTTCTTCCGCTGTGCTTGCACTTACTCCAGCAAGTTCATCTCCTGATCTAAATTCACTTGCTTTATTCTGCACATCTTTGCAGATTTAAATTCATACGTATGTCCGAAATAATTTAGTTTTTAATACCATTGTTACATGCCACCTCTCTAAATTATTTAATAACTGAATACCAATGTTTTTTATTACAACAGGCAATACATTTCCATTTCTAGTGGCTCCCTATGTCAATATAATCTCCATCTCTCACTTTTTACACTATCTGTCAAATTATATCGTAATCACCAAGCTCCAATTTCATACATTGTCCCAATACTTTTGCCATATCGTTTTCAACTATAACGATTACAGGATGAGTTTTGTTATGTTTTCTTTTTATAACATCTGAAATTACCGAAGATAGCTCCATTATGTCAGTATATGCCATATTGTGTTTTTCCTTTAAAGGCAAGTGCTACATTTTCAATTTCATTTTCAGAATTAAACCAGTTTAGTTTCCCTTCAATAACCTTTCCTAATTCATTATGTGGCAAACTTTCATCCGATTCTGACAGTTTCAATACGGAATATTTTTTATTGGAAAAATTCCTTCAGTATAAAGTTATTGTACTTCCACTTATTTCTGTCGTATGGCTTTCCTGCTACTACTGTCGCTCAATTGTTCACTTAATTTTAGAGGCTCTATATTTGACTCTTTCAGGACTTTTTACCAGTTCTCTCCAAGTACTACCCTATATCGTTATATTTGTACAAAGTCCTTTTCAGTTTTTCCTCAAACAAAATCTGCAACTCCTCCAGTAAATGAGATAATGCTCAATGTTGTCATTATGTTTTCTGAAATCTTTATATGTTACTATTTTATGGTACAAATCTGTTTTTGGCAAAAGTTCAATACTTTCAAGAACAAAGCTGTGCCATTCTTCTCGTTATTTTTCTCAAATCCTGCTCGTTTATTTTTCTTCTAATTCCAATTTTATATTTACATCATCAGCAATATCGTACATTTTTGAAAAATATAACGTGTATTGCATTTTTCATCAAATTTTACAAGTCTTCCTCCGATGTCAAGACAAGTAGTATCTTCCACTTCTCCTCTATTTGAAAAACTACAATGTTGTAGTTCCTCCCCCGATGTCAAAGTTTACGATACTTGTATTTTTCTGCTCAGAATATCCATAGCTCCCGAACCTTTTCCCAATAATGACTTTCCAAATCAGGTCCTGCTGTCGCAACAACAAAAATCTCCTGCCATTCCACTAAAATTTGCAGTACTTCCTTCGCATTTTCCTTTCTTGCTGTATCTCCTGTTATTACTACAGCTCCTGTCGAAAACATCCTTTGTATTGTATATTGGCTTTTCTGTATTCAGATTCTATTATTTCCTTAACTTTTTGCGTCTATTTTGTTTCATTTTTCTAATGGAGTAATATAAATTTCCTTCTATATACAACTTCTTTTTCCTATTATTTTTAGCTGAGGCGCTGTAAATGCAGTTCCTCTGTTTTTCTATATAAATTTTTGAGAAAAATAAGCTGCGTGAGTAGAGTTCCAATATCTATTCCCACCTTAATATTTCTTCTATCATTATGCTAGACCCTTTGTCTTCATTGATATTTAAATACTCACAAATCAATTTTCAAATCCAAAACTTATCTTCAGTTCCTTTTTCCAGTTTTTATCTCGAATTTCCATAAAAGTTTTTCCTTTACAAGACTTTTTACTATTCGTAGTCCAATGCTTCCTTTTTCAAAGTCCTTTTCATCCATTCCAATTCCATCATCACTTATGGAAATATGGAGTTTCATCTCTCCTCTTTTCACTTTAATTGTTATATGTCCTTTGTCCTGCTCCTTAAAAGCATGCTTTATACAATTTTCCACAAGTTCATTCACTATAGAAAGAGCAATAGTTGTAGCCTTATCTGAATTAATTTCAAAAGTTATCTCCTACTACATCTATTTTTAGTTTTCAGATGTCCCTTCCAAATTTTCTCTCACCAGAATTTTTCAAAATTTTATTTATGACTTCCTTTATTTTTCAGCTCATCAAGTCCATTTTTGAGCAAGCAGCTCGTGAGTTACCGAAAATACTCAAAATCCTGTTAATACTATCGCTAAACGCAGCCTTTACAGCTTTATCATCTGTTTTTCTTGCCTGTATCCTAAAGTAAACTTGATATTGTCTGCAAATTATTTTTGACTCTGATGTATTTCCTTGATTACAACTGATTTTTAAAGACAAAGCTCTTTTTCCTTGATTTTAATTTTCGGTAATGTCCTTAATAAAACAAAACTACATTTTTAACATTTTTGTTTTCCTTTACCAAGATATATTCCAGACTTAAAAACCATATTTGAGATATTTATATCAGTTTTTCTTTTTACTTTTTCCACTTAGCACATCTTCAAATTCAACATTGTCAATTACAATATTGTCAAACTTTTTCTCAAGGAAAAATCCTTATAGCCTATCTTCCTGTACACATATTTTCGCTCTAGAGTGTAGCATATATGCACACGCCTTCTTCATTAAAATTATAATTCCATCATTAATGTAGTCAATTATTTTTCGCTCCCGTAGCATTTCAACGGAACTCATAAGAATGTCGTCAGTTGCATTATTTAAAAACTTAGCTCCTATTGATATTTTCTTCATTCATGCCTTCACTCGACTATAAGAACGGCTATCACTTCTCCATTTGTTCTATCACTTCTTATAGGCACTACATTTTGTGTAACACTTTTTATTTTCTTGCGTTAATGCTTTATAATCTCGTGACGGATGTCCAGTTTCTAGTGTTCTTAATACTGCTGGCTCATTTTTTCTATAAGCAAATTTCCCTACAACGCTTTGGGTGTAACTTGATCCTTTTCTTGGATTTGCTTCAGCAACCACAATCGCTGTATCTCTGTTTTCTGTCAAACGGTCATATAAATACATCCGCTTTGGCAGCTTGCTCATAACAGGCAGCCCTTCATATTTTTCCAGCTTTTCAATATCTTTATTTGAAAGGTTTTGTATATTGTTTACATATCGTTCTGCATCTTCATCTCCAGATAAAAATTATAATATCAGATATTTTTCCCATATCGCATCTTTTTATTCATGCTAAGCGTCCTTATGTACTCGTATGCCTCCTTTTCCGTAAAATCTCTTGTTTTCATCAGAATACTCTTGGCAATATCTATTTTTCTGTCTTCCAGTTTTTGACTTGTTTTTAAATATTTTTCCAGTTCCTCAAATTCTTCCTGCTTGTTAAATATAATTTCAAGATTTGGAATAAAAGATTTTTCATCAATAGGCTTTACAATATATCCCTATTATTCCTATATTTTTAGCTTCTTCTATAAAATCTTTATTGGAATAGGCTGTAAGTAAAACAACACCTCTAGACAATTTCTCCTTTGTTATTACTTTCGCTGCTTTCAGTCCGTCCAGTATAAGCATCTTAATATCCATTATTACAAAAATCTGGTTTTATATTTTCTGCTTTGTTCTGTGCATCAAATCCATCTCCTGCCTCAACAACTACATCGTAATTTGCTTCCCTAAGTATCTCGCAAATGTCCATTCTTGTTATCGGTTCATCGTCTACAACTATTATTTTTCTCATCTTTTCTCTTTTCCTAAAATTTAATATAAATCTGTCAATAACTGCTTCATTTCAATTCTACTAAATCTTCGTGGATTTTCTCCTGTACACATATCATTTTCTATTTGATCAATTATGCCTTCCATTTCAGCAAAATATTGTTCTTTTCAGGGATTCCAAGTTCACTTAAACTGTTTGGTATTCCATTTTAGCTGCTCTCATTTTAATAGCCTTTGCCAGTATCTCCACACCTTCTACATCTTCTTTAGGAGAAAATCCTAACGCTTCCACAATTTCCCTGTAATATTTTTGCCGCATTTTTATTTCGTGCATTAAATTGTATAACTTCTGACATGATTACAGCATTTAGTCTTCCATGCGGTTTATGAAATCTTGCTCCCAGAGAATGTGCTATACTGTGATTTATTCCCAGTCCTGCATTGCTAAATGCAACTCCCGCCATACAAGAAGCAATCTGTAAATTAATTCTTTCTTTTTCCAGTTGCGGATTTTCAAAATTACTCACCAAGTCAGCAAATACTGTCTTTATCGCTCCAATGGCAAATGTATTTGTAAACAAGTTTCTAGATTTTTGAAACATATGCTTCTATAGCATGTGTCAAAACATCCATTCCTGTGTCCGCAATTATTGATGGTGAAAGAGTTTTTATAAATTCTGGATTTAAGATTGCTATATCGGGCAGCATTTCGCTATCGCTTAGCGGTATTTTTTTATCTTTCGTTGTAACAACTGCATAAGATGTCACTTCTGAACCTGTTCCGCTCGTTGTTGGAATAGCAATGAATTTTGGCTTTTTATTTTGTCCCATTGCCCTTTTTATCTGATTTGTAAAATAAATCATTGATTTGCAGGCATCTATCGGTGAACCTCCTCCAAGTGCTATTATGCAGTCGGGATCACATGCACTTAATTCCAGCATTCCCTTTATAATTTCCTCATCAGTGGGATCAGGCTTCACATCCGAATATACTTTGGCTTCTATTCCTCGCGATTTTAAGATATTTGTCACTTTATTTATGACTTTCAGTTTTACCATATTTTCATCTGTAACTAAAAATACTTTTCCATTTCCAGTGTTCTTAATATATCAAGAATTAGCGCCATAATGAATATCCGGTTTTGTTGAAATAACTCCCATTGACTCCACTTCCTTTCTTTTTATAGTAATTCTTTTAATTTGGATAATATTTTTGGACTGTTTCAGAATCTGTTATTTTAAATTCTTTTTGTAATTATGTCAATAACTTTTTCTCAAAATTCTGACAGTCTTTTTATTTTCATTTTTCATTTTTCTTTCTGATTCATAACATTTTTTCATATTTTACTCCAATTCCCTTATCCTAATTATGTCCTTTGCTCCTGGGTAATAATCATATCAGCTTGAATCACAAGTTCATTTTCTTGAACATATTCAAAAAGATTTTTTACCGTAATCAATCTTTTTCTCATTTTTTTACTCCTTTTCCGATTCCAAACTGTCTATTATTCCTACGATAGTTGCATCTACTGGGGTTTCAGCATCGAATATATGTCTTGCAGAGACTTCCTGTAACAATTATCACTTTGTCGTCTTGTCCAGCACCAATGTAATCTGCTGCCACCATTTTTCTGCTTCCACGTCCTTCATCTGTCCCTTCCACTTCAACTACCATTAGTTTTAGTCCTTTCAGTTTTTCATCCTTCCTTGTTGCCCAGACATTATCCACAACTTTTCCAATTAACATATTAATGCCTTCTTTCATAGCATAATTCAATACTATTTTCTTTTTATATAATCCATCACAGGGAAGTTATTTTAGATTTTGCATCAACTTCAAGCGTCTGATTTTTAATTCCAGCTTTCTGAGCCTTCTTTCTGTTATCAGTCCCTTTCAAATAAACTTTTTCTTTCGTACAAAAACATTTTTAACTTCCGTTCTTTTTACAACCTTTATTCCAAATTCCTGACTTTATCAAGATACCCGTCATAAAGATTAATTAGTGCAGCAGGCTTGGTATATTTTTATATTCAGACCCTTCTTCCTAAGTACAACTTCCCCATCGTTAAAAAGAAATTCTGTTATAATACTTTTTCTCCCCTGTGAAAGCTCAATCAGCTCATTTATACCAGAGTTGACACTATAAGTCTTTTTATTTTTCACATTGTCCGATTTCTTCCCAAGTGCTGTCTAATTTTATGTTTTCCATAAATGATGTTTCTTTTTCAATTCATCCTTCAAAACTTCATCATTTCCCAAAAACTGTTAATACTGATTTTTAGAAATAATCTCGTTATTTTCAGATAATTTTTCATTTTTCCCTTTTGGCAATTTCCTTTAACTACTTCCCTTGCAAGCACTTCTATCAATTTCTGAGTATCCATTTTATCTCCTCACAATACCTTTTACAGCTATTTTCCAATACTTCCCTTTCACTCCTGAAACATACCCCGCAGGAATTGGCTTCATCAAAGTCTATGTGCATGCTCCAGTTTAAAACTGTCCCTTACTCTTATTAAAACATCATCAAATATTAACGGCCTGTCACTGTGAATTTTCACTTTTACAGTTTCGCCGTCTTTTACAGAAAAGTCTTTTTGCATCTTCATTTGTCATATGAATATGTCTTTTTGGCAATAATAACTTTACCTTTATCAGCTGTACATATTTATCTCCTACACCTAGCAGTATTCCCGGCGTTCCTTCAATTTTTCCACTTTCCCTTATCACTCCCTTGACTCCTATTTGACGGCAGTCAGTAAGCGATAATTCCACTTGCGAAAAACTTCTGCAAGGTCCTAATACTACAACATTGGAAAATTCTCCTTTTGGACCAATCACTCTGACTCTTTCCTTTGCCGCAAATTGTCCTGGCTGTGATAAATCCTTTGCTGGAGTAAGTTCATAACCTTTTTCCAAAAAGTGCTTCACATGCTCCTTCGTAAGATGTACATGACGCCCTGAAGCCTCAACCATAAAGGTGTCATCCTTTTCTGCACCTAGAATTTCCTGTAATTTTTCTCTTATTATTCTCTCCAATTCATTTCTGTCCATAGCATCTCCCGAAATTTGAGATTATTTATAATCTCCATTATTTGCCTTTAGCATCATCAAGTACAATATACTGCTCAAACGGTTCAATGCTTTTCCAGCATATCCAGCCTTTCCACTTTTCCTTCCTTGTAAAGCTTCCACCGCAGCAAGCTCATTTCCCTTGAAGAAAGCTCTCAGATAATTTAAATCTATAACTGATTCATCATAATCTATATTTATTTTCAAACAAATACGTCTTAAAATATTTTACTGTATTATGAGTTATGTCTTTTTAATGTATCTATATCATATCCTAGAACATTCCTTTCCTGAAATTCCATATCTGTCATTTCACTTATGAATAAATCTCTTACAAATCTAGTGTCTGTGCAAAATCACTTTCCAGCTTTTTATTTTTCATATTTTTCAATATTTTATTATTTCAGCCTGTAAAAATATCAAATTTTCCTCTTAAAAATAATTCTCTTATGATTTTTACAACTAGATTGTCTCCAAAAAGCTGAGTCATATATTCAGGTTTTTGTCGTAAAGTGCTCCTGTAAAATAATCTCTGTATTGTCTTTTTGGAGAAAATTTTTCTTCAGATTTCTTGACTTGAGAAACTTCAGATCATCGTTTTCTTTTTCTCTATAGTTTTTCCTGAGATTTTTAATTCGATAATCAATTTTTTTATTTAAATATTCTCTGGCTGATGGTGTAAGGATGTCTTTTTCAGTTATTCGTACTTTTCAAGATGCCCTTCCTTTTCTAATTTTCTAAAGCATTCCTTCTGTTATAACAGGCATTTTTATCACACCCTATCTATTTTTATAATTCCATCCAATGCTTGTCTTATGATACTTTCTATATCATTTTCACTAACTTTTCAAATTACTAGCATCAGTATTTGAGTTCACATGACTCTGTACAAGTACAAGTTCCTTCATTTTCAATGCTTCCAGCTCTTTTTGTCCCGTAAGCTACTCTTCTAATATTTATTAGATTTAAAGGCCCTATATTGTCAGAAGTTGCACTTCCTCCAACTATTCACATCCTAATGTGAATGCAGGGTATAAGATTTGTAGTAGCTCCTACTCCTCCAAGTGCCGCAGGTGTGTTTACAAGCAATCTTGAAACTGGTTTTTTCAATGAAAATTCTCTTATGATATTTTCGTTGTTTGTGTGCATTGACATTGTATGCCCGATTCCTTCGTTTTGAAGAATTTCTATACATTTTTCACATGCTTTTCCCAAGTTTCTTCTGTATAAAATCCTAGTACTGGACATAATTTTTCCCTTGAATAAGGATTGAAGTGTGAAACTTCTGTTTCTTCAGAAATTAGAACTTTTGTAGTTACAGGAACTGTTATTCCTGCCATTGCAGCTATATATAAGGCTGTTTTTCCTACTATTTTTGGATTCATTGTGTTGTTGGCTCTCATTAGAATTTTTCCAACTTTTTCTCTTTCATCCTTGTTTAAGAAATATGCACCTTGTCGTTTCAATTCATCCGCAACTTGATGTTTTGTTACTTCTTCTGTAACAATTGACTGTTCTGACACTAAATTACTCCATTGTCAAAGTTTTTACTGTCTATTATTCTTTTAGCTGCTTTTCTAATGTCTGCACTTCTTTCAATAAATGAGGTCCATTTCCAGGTCCCTACTCCTATAGCAGGCGTTCCCAGAACTATAAGCCACCCTTACACTTCTCCACCTGTTGCCAAAATCAATGAAGTCTTTTTATGTTTCATAAGCTCTTGTGTAGCTTGTAATGTAGGGTGTTTTTATAACTCAATTAATCCTTTTAGAGCACCTTTTCTTTCAACAGCTCTTATTAAATATTCTGCGGTTTTTAATATAGAAGTCTTTCGCATTTTGGATGCGGACTTACAATTTCCGCATTTCCTGCTTTCAATGAAATCATTATTTTATATATTGTTGTAGATGTAGGATTTGTAGAAGGAATTAATGCTGCGATTATTCCCATTGGAACTCCCTATTTCTGTTATTCTTTTTCTTTATCGTCGTTAATGATTCCTCTTGTTTTTAAATCTTTTTATAGTTTCATAAACACCTACTGACGCTAGTCTATTTTTTAAACCTTATCTTTCAACGTCCAAATCCTGTTTCTTCATTAGCCAATTTTGCCAGTTCTACTTCGTGTTTTTGAGCTTCTTCATAGATTTCCTTAACTATTTCATCAATCTGGCTTTGAGAAAAATTGGCTGTATTCTTCAGCTTTACTCGCAGCAACAGCAAATCCCTTACTTCCTGTATCGATTGCAAATCTTTATCCATAATCTTTCCTTTCTGTAAATAACTACTGTTTTAGTTATTCCTATTCTGTTACAGCTTCTTCAACTGTTTTTGCTTTGGCAATATAGCTTCAATTTCAGTATGAGGTCTTGGGATTACATGAATTGAGATCAGTTCTCCTACTCTTTCTGCAGCAGCAGCTCCACATCAGTTGCAGCTTTCACCGCTCCCACATCTCCTCTTACCAATACTGTCACTAATCCGCCACCAACATGCTCTTTCCCAATCAATGTTACATTGGCTGCTTTTACCATCGCATCAGCCGCTTCTATTGCAGCTACTAATCCTTTAGTTTCAACCATTCCTAATGCATTTAATGTTGCCATTGTAGCTTCCTCCTTGTTATTCTTTATCAAAATTTCTATCAGTTTTTCTTAGGCATTGTTTTATCTGATTCCAAGTGTAGCCTAATTTTGCGACTATTTACCATTTTAAATCAATTACTTTCATACCCTGATATTGCTTTTTAATTTTTCTGCTTCATCATCTTCTTTTTCAACTTCTATTTCGAAAAACTTCTATTTTCCTGAATATCATTATTTTGACTCTAATTTTCCAGCTGGATTTTCAACTTTTTCATAAATTTCCAGCTATCTCTGTAACTTTCTCGTTTATTTCTTTATTTTTGTTCTTCGTCAAAATTTTCATTTTTACTTTCATTTGTTACTTCTTCTGTTATTTCTTCGTTGAAATTTTTCGTTGCTTTTTCTCCAATAGTTGTATCTTTAACAACTGATTTGTTTTTCAATTTTTGTTTTTCTCCTTATTTCCTAAATCTTAGTCAAGATTTTTGTTTCGAATCAGTTCTTGCGATGACATTGCTGCTCAGAAGTACCAAGTCTTTTTGCACTTTCATGTGCATCAACTGCTGCTATTTGCAGCGACACATCTCCTGCTGACTTCAATCTACAATTCACCTTTTTACGTAGCAGTTCATAAGAGTTACATTAGCGGCTCAATGCGGCATCCGCTGCTTCTGTGCAGTTACAAGACCTAGTGTTTCACGTCATCGTATGAATCCATCTATTTATCACGCCTTCTAACTCTCGGAATCTTCTTCAGATATTTGACAGTTCCTCAATTTCCTTATTTTCATAAGCACTAATAAAAACTTTTTCTGCTCCCGCCATGTTTCCAATATTTCTTTCGCTTTTCAGTATTTCCACCTAAATCAGTTTTGGTTACAATTCCAATTACAGGCTTTGAAAAGGCTGTTGCAAAGTTGGAAATATGTGCGCTCTTCATCGCAGAGCTTGCATCATTCTATAACATCACAGTCATACGGAACTTACAATTAATGCGCATAAAGCATTCTATTTTCCATATATTCATCAGGAGTGTCAAGTATATCATTTTGAATATAAAGCATTTGGGTTTTTCATATTCTATGTCTCAATCCATCGTATTCTTTGAGTCAATGTTGTTTTTACCACATGGACTTTCCAATTAAAAGTATCAATTTTATGACCTCGTTATTTTGGAATATACTAAATCTTAGTACATTTTGAAAGTATCAGAAACTACTTCATTACAACGCTTCTATACTTCCAACATCTCACTAATAACAACAGACCCAGTAAATCTGTCGACAAATCCTATCTCACTTCAGCACTCTTTGTAGCCAAATCTGCCGCAATTATTGCCGCTTCTCCTGGAGTGATTGTTAAAATTCCGATGGCATTTACCTTGTTTTCATGAAGCCCTATTTTTTTTGATAAATCTCTTTGAGGTTGCAATTATATGAGCCAATGTCAATTGCCTGCCAGGCACATGTCCTGTATCATTCTCTGTTTTTTCTTCTTCCATTTGACAAATCCTTTCTAAAATTTTTCTATCTAGGCAATATTGTTTCAACTTCTGAATGTGGACGCGGAATTACATGAATTGAAATCAGTTCTCCTACTCTTTCAGCAGCAGCAGCCCCTGCATCAGTTGCAGCCTTAACAGCCCCTACATCTCCTCTTACAAGCACTGTTACAAGTCCTCCACCACGTGTTCTTTTTCCAATCAATGTCGCATTCCAGCTTTTACCATTGCATCCGACTGCTTCTGCCTGCTACTAATCCTTTGTTTCTATCATTCCTAGTGCATTTAATGTTGCCATAGCTCTTACCTCCCAAAATTTTTAATTTGTCAAATTCTTTAATAATAACTATTTTTGTTTTTAAATTATCTTGGTAAAATAGTTTCAACTTCTGAATGTGGACGTGGAATTGCATGATTGAAACTAGTTCTCCCACTCTTTCAGCAGCAGCAGCCCCTGCATCAGTTGCAGCCTTAACAGCCCCATCTCCTCTTACAAAGCACTGTACCAAGTCCTCCACCTACGTGTTCTTTTCCAATTAATGTCACATTCACTAGCTTTTTACCATTGCATCCGCTGCTTCTGTGCAGCTACTAATCCTTTTGTTTCTATCATTCCTATGCATTTAATGTTGCCATATCTTTCCTCCTGAAATTATTTTTATTTGACAAAATAATTTAACTAGTCACCTCCTCATCTAAAATTATGTATAAACTATTAGTATAATTAGTGAAAAATAAAAAGAACTAAAAATCAAATAATTTTCAAGCTCCTTTGCTCCAAAATATTATTAGTACCATTTTATATTTAATAATTCATATTTTACAATTAATAATGTTTTATTTAAAAAGTTTTTCTACATCATTGTAATTAACTTTCACTTTGAGTATACTATGATTTTTAATTTTGTCAATAGCTTTGAAAATAAAAATTATATTTAAGTTGATATGATTACATTTTAAAAATACGTTTTAAAATTGAACCGAAACAGCTTTAAAGTAATAATATTAAATTTATATATAATTGTGGGGAAATATCTTGACAAATATAAAAGAGTGTACTAATAGTAAAGAATTATGGGTGTTTACAAACTTAATAAAAATCGGTTAGAATCGATACAGCCCCCACTACTGTGAAACTGACGAAAAGTACACAAAACTACTGAAATATTTTGGGAAGAGGGTATAAGTAGGATGAAGTTGAGTCAGGAGACTTGCTAATAATTTTTTATAAAATTTTCTGGGAAAGGAAGATTTAATATACATCAATGTAAAAATAAATCAACGGTGATTTGTTCCATAAATTACTATAGCGATGATGATATAGTTATTGTTGTGGAAGTTTTGACGTGTATTGGCTTCAGCTTTGGCTGATTTTTTTTGGAACTTGCCGAAGGTTAAATTAAATTTGGAGAAGGAGAGAAAATGAAAAAGAGAACATTATTGTTTTTGGTTTTAACCAGTATGCTGTTAATAGGCGTAAATGGTTATTCAATGCACATTATGGAAGGTTTTTTACCTTTAAATTGGGTTATAGTATGGTTTGCGGTTTGTATTCCGTTCTGGATTATAGGGATAAAGAAACTTCAGGCTGCCTCTAAAGGAAGCGTGAAGGATAAAGAGCAATTTCGCTTGAGCCGGAGATACTTATATGCGACGAGGCAACTTCCGCGCTTGATGTTTCCATTCAAAAAAACATAGTGGAACTTCTTGTAAGGCTGCAAAAAGAAAAAAACATAACAATGATTTTTATATGTCATGACATAGCATTAATAGAATCTTTTGCACACGAAATTGTAGTAATGTACCACGGAGATGTAGTAGAAGTAATAGAAGGCGGACAAATTTCTGAAAAAGCAAAACATCCATATACGAGATCGTTATTAAGCGCAATTTTTCCTGTGCGTGGAGAAAATGGTCGAAGTTAAGTAGATTTTACTGTTGTTTATATAACAAAAAGTTTTGTTTTATAATTTTTATGCTATAATAGTTATATATATTTGTATGTATAGGGTGATAAAAATGGTAAAACAACTATGCATTTAAATTAGAACGATAATTTAAAATTTGATTTGGAAAAATGTATTACGAAGAATTGGGAATAACACTACCTGTACAATGGCAGCCAAAAATTGGTTAGAGAGAAAACTGAGTGACTTGTCGAAAAAGATGATTATTTCTACAGTGAAGAAAATATTACAAGACTTCTAAAAAGCAAAGAACAAATTGAAAAACTGGTGGAACAGTTCACGAGTGCTGTAATGGTAAAAGAGATGGTCTGATGAAGCATGGGAAGATTTTCTTTTCTGGCAGAAAAATGATAAAGAAAGTTTTTCAAAAATATTGGAACTTATAAAAAGACATTGATAGAAATGGATATGCTGGTATCGGAAAACCTGAAGGCTTGAAGCATGAGACTATCTGGCTACTGGAGCAGGAGAATTAATGGGAAGAAATAAATTGTTTATAAAATAGAAAATGGTGAAATCTGGTTTTTACAGTGCAGTTCTCATTATAGAGAAAAATAAAAAGGGTGGAAAAATTTTCTACCTGAGTTTGGTTTAAATAAGTTTCATTGAAATTATTAAATATTTTTGACAAGTATTTTTGATTGAGTGTGTCACAGTGACACACGAAATTTAAAAAAATATGAGAATAAGAAGAAATTGGATTTTGAGCAACTTGGATTTATATATATTAAAATATAGGAGATAGTCAAAATGAAAATAAAACTACGATTACAATCAAAGATTCTGATGATTTTTGAATTGAGACTTATTTGAGTCTTTTTGCAGTGTTCAGTTATTATGATATAAAATGTTATAGGGACTCATACTACAAATTTAGAATTTGGATAGCACATACAATCAATTACCTGAAACTTTTAAAAGAAGTGTTAAATCAGCATCAAACTAGAAATTTTTATTTTAAAGTCTTCTTTATTAACAATAACAGGATTAACAGCATACGTAAACCTGTTCGATAACTATATATGTTTAGAATTTAATAAAACAAATATTCTAAAGCAAAGGGTCTTGACCCCTTGTGAAAATACCTAGGTTATCGAGACACATCTATTGAGATACTCACAAAAAGTATGTTATTCATATCAAATGAAATAAATGTCATATCAATTAACAGGCAGATAAAGTAAAAACAAGGATAAAAATAAGATGAAAGACTTAACAAAAAGAAATGAACTGAAAACAATAATTTATTTTTCTTTAGCAATTTTGATGGAAATTTATTTCAGCAGATTTACAATATTTCAGACACAATCATTGTGGAAATTTTTAGGAAAGAAAGCCTTGCGGCTGTAGGCTCAAGTTATCAGATTAATACTTATAATAGCTGTTTCGATAGGAATTTCATTAGGTACAAACATTCTAATTTCTCAATATTTTTGGTGCAAAAGATATGGAAAATTTGAAAATTACTGCAAATACAGTTTATCCCATAATTTTATCTCTTATTGTTACAACACTAGGTTTTTACTATCAAACAATATTTTAATTTTAATTAATGTTCCGTAAAGAATTGTTACTGGAGGCAAATATCTATTTAAAAATTATTTTTTATTGGAGTTGTCCCAACTTTTGGTTATAATTCCCTCTGAAATACGTTAAAAAGGCGTGAGGCGATTCAAAAACACCGACTTACATCTTAATTACTTCCGTAATTTTAAATATTATCTTAGATATATTTTTGTAGCAGTACTAAACTCTGGAGTTGCTAGGAGCTGCAATTGCAACTGTTATTTCACAGTTTGTTTCTTTTTCTTTGCTATGTTTACATAAAATTTAAATATCAAAATTTAATTTTTCAAAACATTATTTCAACTTTAAATTTTAATATTTTAAAAGAAATACTGATTATTGGAATGCCAGCAATGTTACAGCAAGTTTTTAATCAGCCTAGGATTTATTGTCATTCAAATTCTCGTAAATGGATTTGGAACAGACATATTGCAGCTTTATTTCTGCTTCCCGAAGTGACTCCTTTTGCAGAATTACCATCCATAAATTTGGGACAGGCGTTGATGACTTTTACAGCTCAAAATTATGGAGCCAATGAATAGAATAATTAAAGGTGGAAAAAGATAGCCCTAATTTTGGGATCTCATTTTTCATCATAATCTCATTATTATTTTTATCCAGCATTCTTTACTTCAATGTAACCAATCCAGAAGTGATTTTTATAGAAATCAATATTTACATATAATTTCAGCATTTTACGTAATTTTTCTGCACAATGCAAATACTAAATGGATTGCTACTAGGCTGGAAAATCATAGTTCCACTAATAGCCTCTATTACTTCATTTTGTATGTTTCAAGTGCCTCTAGCCATTTTACTTTCCAAAACATCGTTGAGGCTATAACGGAATTTGGATTGCCGCACCGATAAACTGGACAGGAGGACTGCTAATTCGAGTGTGGTATTTTCATAAAAATTTCTATATATAGAAAAATTAAAAAGGTGTATAGTAAAATCAAGATTATTTGAGTGTTTTTAAAATTTCAAATAATTTTCATTGAAAAAGGAAAATTTATATGGAAGAAAAAATTTACACTTGTCCGCTGGAATTAACTCAAAAATATTATCAAAAATGGACAGTCATCATATTATGGCTCTAAGATCTCGGAAAAGTCAGAACAAAAGATTTCAAAAATCAAATAAAAAGCAGTAACGATGATTATCGAGCATCTAAACTGTTAGTCGAAGAAAAACTTATAGAAAAACGGGAATACAATGTTTACCCAGACGGAATATATCCTCTCAGAAGGAAAAGTTGATACCCTATTTTGGAACTTATGCAAGGAATTATGATATTATGCTAAATGAAAGTTTGATTGCATACAGATGATAAATAATCAGTTGTAGACTATTTAATATTATCTAATTTTATTACTATTATGAATAACATATATTGTATGATTATAGATATATATTAATAATGTATGAAATTTAAATAAAAATCTTTATCCTAAACATACGAAAATTATATTCAAATAACAAAACGTATAAATTAATTAATAGACCTGTTCGACAACAACTATATGTGCTTATAATTTAGTAAAACAAATGTTCTAGAGAACAAGGGGTCTGTGACTCTTTGTGATATAAAAGCAAGTTATCAAACACATATAGTATAGGCATGAATGTCAATAAAGTAAATACAATACATACAGGAAAAATTTTGATCACTTTGATAAAGAAAGAGGTATACTATGATACTGTGTATTGCTTTTCACCATCAGGAAGCATATGACATTTTCAGGCATTAGGAGATATAGAATTTGATTTAAAAGATGTTTTCTAAATGATGTTAAAAGATTTTTATGAAATTTCAGAGCTGGAATATAAAAGAAAGTGATGAGATAAATAATCAAGATTATAATGAAATTACAGCAATTATATGTGGTAAAAAGTAATAAAAATCTTGAAAAATTGAAAATTATCTTTAACTTAATAAATTTGAATAATAGTTGTAAAAGACAGTGATTATTTTTATATGTTGACAAATAAAATAACAGGTGATACTATTGTAATATAAATATTACAATTGGAGGATATGCCAACATTATCGTTAAGGATGGAGAGAAAGAGAGTTTGGAATTTTTAAAAGGGTATCTGACATAAAAATAACATAATATGTCATCTTTGTGTTTCGGAATTTAATTTTTGAGATAAAATATACGATGAAATAACTGAAGATGAGAATATTGAAAAGGTGGGAAAAATTCAAAATCTGACTGCTTCTGCTGAAGAAGTTTTCAAAAGGTTAGAGTTATGATGGAAAAAGATTTTACGAAGTTAAATTTTCACTGAATCTGCAGAAAAAGGGTTTGATTAAGTCAAAAACAAATAAAAGCGATTAGCTAAAAACTTCTTATGGTTTTTAGATAAATTTGATAAATACACAAATCCAAAACAAGAGGAAAAGCACTAACAGGAAATTTAAAAGGATTATGGAGATACAGAGTGAGGATCTTTGGAGTGTGGCTGAAATAAGGATGAAAGTTTTGTTAATATTAATTGTAGAAATTTCCAGACAGAAGGAAACTTACAAAAATAAAGATATAAAGATAGTCAAAAATAAAATAAAATATTAGCAAATATTATATTTGGCTATATTACCTTGATTATGAAAATTAATTTTGAGAAATTATAAAAATGTTGCAATTAATATTGCAATTTATGAGATAAAAGATTTAAATTTTGTGTTTTTCTAAAGGGTTGACAAATATAAAAGAGAGTATACTAATAGTAAAGAATTATAGGTGTTTTACAAACTTACAGAAATCGGTTTAGAATCCGATACAGCCCCACTACTGTGAAAGCTGACGAGATACACAAAACCACTGAGATATCTTGGATATTTTGGGAAGGGTACGAGTGGGATGAAGTTAGTCAGGAGACTTGCCTAATAATTTTTATATAAAATTTTCTGGGAAAGGGAAGATTTAATATACATCAATGTAAAAATAAATCAACGGTGATTTGTTCCATAAATATACTATACGATGATGATATAGTTATTGTTGTGGAAGTTTTGACGTGTATTGGCTTCAGCTTTGGCTGATGGAACTTGCCAGAAGGTTAAAATTAAATTTAGAAAGGAGAAAATGAAAAAGAGAACATTATTGTTTTTGGTTTTAACCAGTATGCTGTTAATAGCGTAAATGGTTATTCAATGCACATTATGGAAGGTTTTTACCTTTAAATTGGGTTATAGTATGGTTTGCAGTTTGTATTCCGTTTTCTGGATTATAGGGATAAAAAAGCTTCAATCTGTTTTCTAAAGGGAGCGTGCAGGAAAAATGACCTTGCATTAGCAGGGTGCATTTATATTTGTATTGTCTGCACTAAAAATTCCCATCAGTTACAGGAAGTTCATCACATCCTACAGGAGTAGGGCTATCTACTATATTATACGGACCTTTTGTAACTTCCATTCTTGGAACAATCGTATTAATATTTCAAGCAGGATTACTTGCACACGGAGGATTTACAACTTTGGGAGCAAACGCTGTTTCAATAGCAGTACAGGGACCAATTGTATCATATTTAGTGTATAAAGGATTTGAGAAAAAGAATAGAGGCGTTGGCAGTATTTTTGGCAGCAGCATTAGGGAGATCTTGCGACTTATGTGGTAACATCAATTCAGCTTGCGCTGCATATCCATCTCCACAAGGTGGAGTGGTTGCTCATTTATCAAATTTGGAGCAGTATTTGCAGTAACTCAGGTTCCTCTTGCAGTTATCAGAGGCTGCCCTACAAACGTGGTGATGAATATACTTGAAAAATATAGCGTAAAAAGGGTGGAAGCTTAATGTCGGAAAATAAAAACAAAAGTGTATTTAAAAGAATATTATTTTAATAATTGCAATAATTTTTAATAGGTGTTATTCCTTTATTTCTCGTAAAATCTGAATTTGGCGGATCTGATGACAAAGGGGAGAAAGTAATAAAAACTATAAAAACCTGATTATGAGCCATGGGCTAAAAATTTAATAAATTACCAGGAGATGAAACTGAAAGTCTGCTGTTTGCATTACAGGCGGCATTAGGTGCAGGAATTGTAGGGTATGTATTAGGCTATTTCAAAGGTGAAAAGAAAAATGCTAATAGATAAAGGGTATCTTACACAAATCCCATAAAAATATAAACCCCGGAGTAAAGTTTATATTGTCAATGACGACATTAGTATTTTTGCTTTATACTGGAAGTAAAATAGTATTTGTTTTTAATTTTATACTGTTTAATTTACTTCTTTTGTTTTGTCGTAAAAGTGAAAAATAGGTGACTTGTTAAAGCTGAACTTTATTCCGGCTTTGTTATTTAACAACTGTAATTTCCTTGCTGTTTATAAAGCGGATATATGGACATTTTGCTACGTTCATTTTTCCTCGATAGCTGTAGTTTATTTTCCTTATTTGTTCTACTCAATTATAGATTTGGACTATATATTTGCAAAGCTGAAATTTCCTAAAATATTTAGGAAATGTTTTTACTAATTTACAGATATATATTTTTATTATTTGAAAATAAGGAAAAATTACATAATGCACAGGAAGTAAGACTAGGATACAGCAGTTTTAAAAATGGGATGAAATCATTTCCAATGCTAGTAGTTGCTATATATAAAAACATACTACTATAATCTGAATTCTATAAAGGCTGTGGAATCAAGAATGGGAAAAGGAATTTATTTTTTCTCATAGAAAATATAAAAAAATTGGGTTTGAAATAATATTCGTAATAATAATAGTTATAATAAATTTATATTTGGTGGTAAAATACAATGCTTAGACTTGAAAATATAACTTTTTCATACGACAGAAGAAACAGAGGCTCTAAAAGATGTGACTTTGAATATTGAAAAAGGGAAAAAAACATTATTTCTTGGGGAAAATGGCTCAGGAAAATCAACATTATTTTTAATAATGAATGGACTTTTGAAAGCACAAAAGGGAAATATTTATTTTTGAAGAGAAAAATAGAGCATAAAAAGAAAAATCTCGAAGAATTGAGAAAAAAGTCGGGATAATTTTTTCAGGATCCCTGAAATACAGATTTTTGCACCTTTAGTATTTCAGGAAGTAGCTTATGGACCTGAAAATCTTGGATATTCTAAAGAGGAAGTAGAAAAAAATGTAAACAGGGCAATGGAAGAAATCAATATAACAGATTTAAAAGATAGACCTTGTCATCATCTGAGCTATGGACAGAAAAAGGGTCTCAATAGCTGCAATTACAGCAATGGAGCCAGAACTTCTTATTCTAGATGAGCCAACTGCATGAGCTTGATTCTAAAAATACAAAAAGAGTATCAGAAATTCTAGATAATTTTTCCAAAAGCAGGAAAAACAATGGTGGTATCAACGCACGATACAGATTTTGCCTATGAATTTGCTGACTATATCTATGTCCTTGAAAAAGGGAGAATTGTACGGCAAAGGGAGCAGGGACGAGGTTTTTGAGGATTTTGAATTTTTGAAGAAATTAAATTTGAATATTCCAAATGTACTGAAAATAAAAAGTTATCTCAAGTATAAAAATCTTGATGAAAATGATTATTATAAAATTTTTGGAGGAAAAACTTGCTATGAAAAATACTTATATCAGGAGCAATGAGTGGTGGTGGAAAAGACTACAGTAAGCAACATATTGATGTCAGCTTTTTGAAAATGTGGCACCTTTTAAAGTTGGTCCAGACTACATCGACCCTGGCTATCATGAGTTGTTCACGGGAAATAAATCTCGTAATTTAGATGCTTTTATGTTTGATGAAAGTACGTTAAGGCATATATTTGAAACAGGAGCGAAAGGAAGCAATATCGCTATAGTTGAGGGAGTTATGGGGCTTTATGATGGAATTGGGCATGAAAAGGATAATTTTAGTACAGCTCATGTATCAAGAATACTTGATATACCAGTAATTCTTGTAGTTAACATAAAAGGAATCTCCACAAGCATAGCTGCCGAAGTTTTGGGTTTCAAGCTGTTTGATAAAAATGTTAAAATAAAGGGCATTATTTTAAATAATGTTTCTTCTGAAAAACTATACTTGAACTTGAAGGAAGCGGTAGAAAGATTTGCAGGAATAGAATGCGTAGGATATTTGCCGAAAAAAATGAGAAATTATCGGTGGAAAGCAGACATTTGGGATTAAAACAGGCTTTTGAATTGAAAGGCTCAAAAGAACTTGAGGAAAAGAAACAGCTGTTTAAGGAAATTGCACAAAATTGTTTAGATTTAGAAAAAATTTACGAAATAGCAGAAGAATTTGAAACAAAAAGCAGTATGGACAGTTTTGAGCCAATAAAGGGCTTAAAGAATAAATATAAAGGAAAACGTGTTGGAGTCGCTAAAAGACGGTGCATTTTCATTTTATTACGAGTCAAATCTGGAACTTATGAAATTTTCAGGCTTAGAAATAGTTGAGTTTAGTCCCTGTAAAAGACGAAAAAATACCAGAAAATCTTGATATGATTTATCTCGGTGGAGGTTATCCTGAACTTTACTGGAAAGAATTGTCTGAAAATATTTCCATGAAGGAAAGTATAAAGCAGGCTTATGAAAATGGAGTAAAAATCTATGGAGAATGTGGCGGATTGTTATTGTAACCAACAAGTTGAATTTGCTAGACGGAAATAGTGGAATTTCTGTGGAATTATAGATGTGGAAATTTCTATGAAAAATAGGCTAAATATCGGAAGATTTGGCTATATAAATATAAAAAGCTGAAAATGGAATTTCGTACAAAAGGACACGAATTTCATTATTCAGAAATTTCTGTGGATAATGAAAAGGAAAATTTTTATAAAATAGAAAAATGATGGAAGAAATTGGACTTGTGGGTATAGGGAAAAATAGCCTGCTAGCAGGCTATCCACATATTCTTTTTATTCAATATAGAACTTTTTAAATATTTAATTGAAAAATTGTAAAAAGCTATCTAAAATTTAAAAATAATATATAATTGCATAGTAAAACTATTTAAAAATCGAACTAATCAAAGTTATAGTCAATCCACTTGAAAATTGTTGTAAAACTGTTAAAAAGCAATGGATTGGCTATGATATACTCAAAAAGATTTATTCTAGTTTTAAACTGGAATTGCTGTATTTAAAAACTTTAAACTTAAAAATATTGTTTGATGGTTTAAAAACATATATATTGGAGGAATCAATTTATGTCGTATATTAAAGATCCGAAAAGGGATAGAAGTGAAGTTTTGAAATGATTACGGAAGGATTGAGGGAATAAGGTGAGACCACTTTGCTGAAAATGAGAAGCCAATTGTGAAAAGACTGGTGCATACTACTGGAGATTTTGGGTATGCAGATATTACAGAGTTTCATAATGATGCGGTAAATTCGGCTATGGAAGCTATAAAATCAGGGTGCAAGATATATTGTGATACAAATATGATTGTTACTGGATTAAATAAAATAGGTCTTGCGAAATTTGGATGTTCAGCATATTGTCTTGTAAATGATGAGGAAGTGGCAAAAAGCTAAGGAAAGAGGAATTACAAGATCAATGGTTGGAATTGAAAGAGCAGTGAAAGATAAGGATACAAAAATATTTTTGATTGGAAATGCTCCAACAGCATTATTTAAACTTCTTGAAGAAATAAGCAAGGAAGGGTCAGAAAAGCCTAAACTTATTGCAGGAGTACCAGTAGGATTTGTAGGGTGTCCTGAATCAAAAGCCGCGCTTTCAGATTATGATGTGCCATTTATAAGAACTAACGGTACAAAAGGTGGAAGTACAGTAGCTGTGGCAGTATTACATGGAATACTGTATCAAATGTTTGAAAGAGACAGATATTAAAACTACTAAACAAAGGGAAGGAAGTAAAATGGAAGAATACGTATATTTTAACGGTGAAAACTAAGATATGGCTATACAACGGAAGTTCTGCAACGGCAGCCACGAAAGCTGCACTTATGTATCTTCTGCAAGACGGAGAACAGGATATACCAGAAGTAACTATCGAACTTCCCTCAGGAAAATCTATAACAATAAAAGTAGATTCATTAAAAAAAGCAGATAACTATGCACTTGCATCGGTTTTAAAGGATGGGGAGATGATCCTGACGTTACTCACGGACTTCAGATTTTTCAAAAGGTAAGTTTGCGTGATGATGCAAAAATAAATATTTTTGGTGGGATAGGAGTAGGGAAAGTTACCAAAAAGGGTCTTTCATCTCTCTGGAAATTCTGCAATAAATCTACTCCTTTAAAAATGATAAGAGCGGCGGCGGAAAGTGTTCTTCCAACTGGAAAAAGGTGCAGATATAAATTTTTGTGCCAAAAGGCGAAGAAACCACAAACATTAAATGCAAAACTTGGAATTATTGGTGGAATTTCAATTCTTGGTACAACAGGAATAGTGAAGCCGATGTCGGAAGACGCATGGAAAGCTATCGCTTGCCATTGAATTGAAGATAGCTCTTGAAAATGCTGAAAATGGCGAGGCAATATTTCTATTTGGAAACAGGAGAAAAATATTTAACTGACAATTTTGAGATAATACTTCATTATCTGTTGTAATAAAAGTAATTTTGTAGGGCTATATGTTTGACAGGGCGTGCGAATTTGAGGCAAGAAAAATTTACTTTATTGGTGAACTTGGAAAATTTGTGAAAAGTTGCAGGATGGGATATTTCACACACATAGCCGAGTTTCTGACGCAAAAATGGAAATTCTCACTGCAAATGCACGTTGCTTGTAGGCGAAAGCATAGAAAATTTGAGATAATGGCTTAACACAACCGAAGAAGCTACAAAAGTACATTGAAAAGAAACAGAAGTTTACGATCTTTCTGGCAACAAAAGCAAAACAGAAATGTGAAGAATATTGCCGAAGAAACGGCTGGGATCTGGAAGTGGAAAGCTTATTATTTCTGCTGAAAAGAAAAAGAGCTGAGGAAGCAGTAAGAACTTTTTGATAATTTTAAAAGAAAGGTTGGGATATGAAGTTGTTACGGTTGTTGTTAGCAGATTGAAAAATCAGACTATACTATGATGTTTGTAAAAATACTATTTGTATAGTAGACCTCGTTAGACAGCTAAGTTTTTATTTTCACAAGGGTTTAATACCCCTTGTTTCAGAACTATTTGTTTATCAAATTCTAAATGCAAGTTTAATTAAATTTATGAAGAAATAAAAAGCTGGTAAAAACCTCATTGATAATTTTTAAATTATAGGATTACATTCCTTAAAAGTTAAAAACTCTAAAATTTAAGAATATATTCCTAAGATTATAACAATTTGATAGAAAAATAGATTATATTCCATAAAAATTTGATTTTTAAATAAAAAGGGGTATAATTTAAAAGGAAATGAGGTGTTAAAATGATAAGAATAGAACGAAAAGAATATTTAGATTTTTAGTAAAATCAAAAAGACAGACATATAATAAAGGTCGTATCTGGTGTAAGAAGATGTAGAAATCCACTCTTTTTGAGATATATAAAGATTTTTCTGCTTGAAATGGAGTTGCAAAAAATCAGATTATATCTATAAATTTTGAAATATGGATTATGAAGAGCTTACAGATTATAAAAACTTTACGAATATATAAAATCTAAAATGATTGAAGATAAAAGAAATTACATATTTTTAGATGAAATTCAGCATGTGGATAAATTTGAAAAAGTTGTAGACAGCCTTTTTATAAAAAGAAAATACAGACCTGTATATAACAGGTTCTAATGCCTATTTTATGTCGAGCGAGCTGGTAACCCCTTTTAAGTGGGCGTTATATAGAACTGAAAAATGTTACCTTTATCATTTAAGGAGTATTATCAGGCTAAATTAGAATATGAAAAATGGAGCAGAAGGAAAAATAGGATATTAAAAACACTTATACAATATTATAATGAATATATAGTAAACAGTTCGTTTCCTTATACTTTACAGTTAGACAGTGATTTGAAAAATATACATGAATATTTAAGGAGATATATAACTCAGTGCTTTTTGAAAAGATATAGTTGCAAGATTGAAAAATTTCAGATGTAATGAGACTTGAAAGTGTTGTGAAATATATATTTGATAATATCGGTAATTTGACTTCGCTTTCAAAAATAGCGAATAACTTTAACTTCAATGGGAAGAAAAACGGATACAAAAACCATTGAAAAAGTATATTAGAGGACTTACTGACAGTTTACTTGTGCATGAAGTTAGCAGATACAATATAAAAGGGAAAAGAATTTCCTATCCACATTATCAAAAATATTATGTTGCAGATTTAGGACTTAGACAGATGATTTTTAGGTAATAGAAATAGAATATGGGACATACTGAAAAATATAATCTATCTTGAACTGCTTAGAAGAAAAGGCAATGTATATGTGTTGGGCAGTTTGATAAAAATGAAAATTGATTTTGTTGTTATTAATTCAAATGAAATTGAATATTATCAGGTCGCTTTGACTGTCTTAGATGAAAAATACTTTAAAAAGGGAACTGGATGCCTTTAAAAATATTAAGGATAACTATCCGAAGTATCTTATAACTTAGATGATGTAATGGTGAAATACTGACTATGACGGAATAAAGGTTGTAAATGCTTTGGAGTGGTTGTTGGGAGAAGTAAAGTAAAATATATTGGAGGAAAATTTTATGAAAGAGTACATCTATAGAATTCATTAAAACCACAAAATGATAAAAAGAGAAATCATTTAAATTTTGTAAGCAGAGTATAGTTGAGTATGGGTTGGCCATTGGATGAAGAAAACCTAGATTTAAAAAGAAAAGTCTTTGAAAACTATAAAAACTAGTTTTAGAACAATATAATAAAGATACTGGCTAGCAATAAAGTGTTATTCTGAAATTGAGAAAGATGATTTAATATGGGCAAGATAGAGATATATCTTTATATATATCGAGTTACCGGTAAATGGGAATATAGTTATGAAAATGACATAAGAATGACATCTTTAGGTTATTTTTCCGTAGAATAGTCAAGTTGGAACTGTAGAAAGTTCAGGAAAAAGTAGTGAACTCATTTAGAGCATGCAGCACAAAAGAATTCATAGTAAAAGTATTTTGAATGACATTTATAATAAAAATCAAATAATAAGTTGACGAAATTAAAAATTGAAGATTAAATTTTTCTATTACCAGAAGATGTTGAAGAAATTGTGAGTTGATCTTCAATTTGAAATTATTTTGATATTACTAGTACCAATAATACAGCTAAATAGTTTGTATGATAAGTAGAGATGGAAAAGAAAAATGTTGTATGTACAGGTAACACAACACTAGATCCAGAAAATTATATACATTTAACTGAAAATATGTCAAAGTTTATTTGTTTACATTAGGAGGATATAAAAGGGAAAAATATAAATAATGTAATATGTTTGAGAAGAAATAGTGATTGTAAAACAATAAAGAAATATTACCTGAGTATGGATACAGTACTGGATGAATGAAATACAAAAATTAGAGATTTATTATGAATTAAAAATATTCTCATTATTTATATTAATTTTGGGATCATTACAGCTTATTCAATAGAGAAAGAAAAATATTTAATATTGATAATGGTTGGACTATAAATTACCTAAAAAGTGGATGAAGAAAGAGATGAGATTAGACATCATGTGTATTATCCTCCTGATAGTGATTTAACTATTAGAGTATCGAGTTTTTCATATCTTTAAAGATTTAGAAAATGGTTCAAAATACTTGCTTCAGTTGATGAGTTTATCTGAAAGTTTTGATCAAAAGTGTTAAAAATATAGAACTAGGAAATAATACGAAAAAGAAAAAGAAAGTGAATTTGAATGATTTTAAAATAGAAGAATTTTAAACTAAATGCTATGAATATGATTATTATGAAGATAATGAAAAACTTATTCTATTTCTTGTGGGATTATGATTAAAGGTTATTTATAATTGTTAATTTATGTTTCTGCTTCAAGAGAAGAAGTTAAAATGCAATAAAATATATTTATAGTGTAGAAAATAAATCAGAAGGAAAAAGAGAAGATGAAAAATTTTATGGAATAGGAGTAGGAGTAGGAGATCCTGAAAATATAACAGTTAAAGCAACAAAAAGACTCATGAAGTAGATGTGATAGTACTGCCTGAGGCAAAAAGCGGAGAAGGAAGTACAGCCTTTAATATTGTAAAAGAATATGTAAAACCAGAAGTAGAGCAATTATTTCTGGAGTTTCCGATGATAAAGGATGTGGAAGCGAGAAAAGTTTTTAGAAAAATAATGCGGATGTAATAAGTGCTGAATTGGAAAAAGGGAAAAATGTAGCGTTTTTAACAATAGGTGATCAATGACTTATAGCACTTATACTTATGTGCTGGAACATATTTCAGATGATGTGGAAGTTGAAACTATTGCGGGAATAACTTCATTTAACAGTATTGCGGCAAGGCTTAATATACCGCTGATGATTGGAGATGAAGATTTAAAAGTAGTTTCTGTCAATAGAAAACTGATGTTCTATAAAGAAATTGAAAATAATCAAAATTTAGTGTTAATGAAAATAAGCCGAGATTTTGAGAAAAATAGCGATAATTGAAACTGGGAATAAAGAAAATGCTGTAATCGTTTCAGATTGCGGAAAAAGAGAATGAAGTTTTTATTGGGATACTGAGAGTGTGGAGGAGGTTCTTATTTATTTTCAACGATGATATTGAAGAAGGGAGGAGTTAAGGAGTGGAAGAGATTTCTAAAAACACTTTAAGGAAAAATAGAAAATAGCAAAGTTTATAATTCTTCAAATTTTATTTTTTGTATTTTATTTTTGGCAGGAAAATATGACTGGGATTATGGTTTTGATTTGCCATTTCGATTATTTTTGGAGGAATGTTTTCAATAATAACGGAATAATTTTTGGGTAATGTTTTATTTCATAGGAAAAATCGGAATATGAAAATGATAAAATTTTGAAATTGCCAATATTTTTATAATTTTATCAGTAGTATTATTATTTAGAATAGATATTATTGGAGTTATAAAATTATGTTTTTCAACGGATTATTTATTTTAGGAATATTTAGAAGTAAAATAAAGAGTAGAAGTTATTTGTCTAAAGTTTCTAAAATTACTGATGGTTTGACAATGTACTTTTTGATTCCTAGTTTTGCAATTTGTTTTGGAAGTTTTTGGTGAAAATCAAATTAATGTTTTAATACCATTAATTACTGCAAATATTTATTTTGGGTTTGTTATAAAAAGATATTTTAACGTTGAAGAAATAAAAATTATAAGAAAATTGACAATACTAGGTTGTTTGACAATTGCATTTATATTTATTTTTTATTGGTTTCAACTGGTATAAAGAAGATTATTATGTAATACTATACTTTTCATCATAAAGTTTTGATGTATTTCAAAAGAAACTGAGGGTGGAATTATTGAAAGTTGGAGTGTAAAAACATTGAAATCGAGATATTTTTGTATGCACTGATTGTTAATGCAGGATTTTATTTAGGAACTTTGAAAATAAATAATAAAAGATAAAAGGAGAAATTGTGTTGAAAAACCAGATTGATGGGGATATTTAATCAAAGTAGTTAAAAATTTAAGAACTAAAAGAAAGAAGGAAATTATTATGATATTATTTATTTTGTTACTTGGAGTAGCAATTCAGGACTAGCAGAAACAATTGTAAAGGAACTTATGATACGAAGAGATACATAGAATTAAGTCAAATTTTTGAAAAGGAAATAAATTTGAGTTATGTATTGCCAAGTGATAAAAGAGATATAGTAACGTATAAAACTGAAAAATTATGATATTTTAGTGAGAAAAGTGATCTATTGGAATTATACAATAAAAATAGGGATAAAAAGAAAAAAATATAAAAATAGTATTTCGGATAAAGATAAAAAATTGGATTATGTTCGTAATTATATTGCTGAATTGGTGGAAAACAATAGAGCAGTTATTTATGAAAAGAAAAACAAAAGAAATAAAAATATTGTAAAAGTAAAATACAATAACAATATTTACTATGATGCGGGAAGAGGTTCAAATTACGATGGTTATAAATTTTATACAGATAAAAAGTTTGTCGCAGGAAATCATGAAATTTGATATTATAACACAATTTGGAGTTGCACTTCACAGCAGTTTGGGGATAATCCGTATAATAGGGAATTGACAGAAAAGGAAAAAGAATATAGAGAAAAAATGGAAATCATTTTGAAGAATTAAAGGGACTGTATAAGAAAGCGTTCAAAATCCGAATGTTGAACAAAAATTAGTTATTAGTTAAATATGTTTGATAAGTTATAAATTATTTTAAATTTAATATAAATAGGGGGTATAAATGGGTAAAATTGAAAAAGGAATTGAGAGTAATATGGTTTATTTGCAAATCAAAGAATTGATGGAAAAATGCGAGAAAACAGGTGTCTGTAAGATTAATAATATTCTTGTGCAGACTTATTGGAAAATTGGGAAAATTATTATAGAAGATGAGCAGGGAAAAATAGTGAGAGAGCAGAATACGGGAAAAACTTTTTAAAAAGAATTATCAAAAAATTGACAAAAGAGTATGGAAAAAGGCTTTTTCAAAATCAAATTTATTTAATATGAGAAAATTTTTATTTGAAATATCAAAATTCCAGACAGTGTCTGGAAAATTGAGCTGGTCTCATTATTGTGAGATTTTGAGCATATCTGATGATAAAGAAAGAGCATTTTATGAAAGAGAATGGTATTCAGTCTGAATATGCTACTAGTCAGATTTTTTGCTCAATACACATTGTATATCCCTAATAAGGAAGTGCTTGAAAATGAGGTGGAAAAAGTTTTGAGGGAGTATGATAAGAAAAATAAAATTAAAAAGAATAGAGAATGATAATTATGAATAAAAAGAATTACCGAAGTGTTCTGTTGAAATAACACTTTCTTTAATTTCTAATAAATGGAAAATACTTATAATAAAGAGATTTACTCGATGGAACAAAAAGATTTGGAGAGTTGAGAAAAATCTATAAATGGAATTTCTAATAAAAGTTTTGACATACAATTTAAGAGAAATGGAGGAGGACAATCTTCTTATAGGAAAAGATTTATCCTGAAGTTCCTCCAAAAAGTTGAATATTTCTCTTACTGAAACAGGTTACAGCTTTAAAAGCCAATACTGGAAAGTATGGACAAATGGGGTGTAAATTACCGAGAAAAACAAAATACGAATAACTGAAATTAGTATCAAATTAATTATGGTTTTTCGATTTTAAAATTTTCATTGGTATAAGTTTTTAAATCAAAGTCCTGATTTCTTCTATATCAATATAAAAAGTTCAAAAATAGGATTGTCAGGAGTTTTTAAAAAGTTCCTTTATTGCTGGATATTCATTTAAAACTCTTGTTTTTAAGATTAATATCATCAGTAAAAATGAATATTTCCATTTACGGATATAAATGATAAATAATCTTCTGAATGAGAGAAAAGAAACGTAAGGACATTTTTAAATGTTTATAAACGTTTTTATTATTTGTGAAGTTGCAAGATATACTTTGTTTTTCTCAGAAAACAGATACTGAAAAATTCTTGTTTTAGGTTTGCTATCATCGAGTGTAGCTAAAATCCCGTAAGAGTTTTTCTTTTAATATTTTATTATAATCAATCATCTTAATTTCCTCAAATATAATTTATTTTCGAGGTTAGCTAACTGTGTTAATTATAATTTAAAATGAGAAAATTGTGAAGAAGGCACATTTTATTACAAAGGTAACAAAGATGGTAACTTTAAAAAGGGGAAAGTGCTATATTAAATTTTATTTATCAACAACAATGTGGGATCTTATGAAATATGCAGGAAGTAAATATTTGATATTTGAAAAGCAAAATAGTTAAAAATAATAATTTATAATTTGATGAAAAATAAATAACATGAAAAGAAAAAGGTTGGAAATAAAAGAAAAATTTATGATGATAGGATTGGTATGAAGAATATATTCAAGTTTTTAAAAAGACGGAAAAGAAATTCATTATGGTGAAAGTTTTGATTTGCCAAAAATATGAAAAATGGAAATTATGTATTTTATTTAAATTATGAAAATATAGAATATTATAAATTTTTAAAATTTATTTGAAAAAAATGGAAGATAAAAATTTATTTTTATTCCGAAGTACAATTTTTGTAATGAGAAGGTATATGGATATTCACCGTTGGAATTTTTGGAGAATGATATAAAAGAAATTTTTAGAGAATAAGGAAGAAATTAGTAAAATCAAGAAATTGACAATAAAAGGATATTTTGTGAATGGGCATGTAATAGTCAGTTTAGAGAATTTTTGCAATAGTTTTGAAGATTATCAGAAAAATTGGTTAATGAAATTTATTTGTGGATAACGAGATAATTAATAATGATATTTCAGGAAAAATTTGAAAAGATTTTTCGGAATAAAAACAAAAATAGAAAAATAAATGTTAAAGAAGTTGAAAAACTTGATAAAATATCCGTTTATCTTGAAAAATGGGAAAGTCTGGGAAGCATTTTTTAGAAAGATAAAAATATATTTGAATACAGAAATATCAGTAAGTTTTGAAATAAATGAAAATATTATAAAATAGAAAGAGGTAATTTTATGAAAAAAGTATACTTCATAGAGCAGGACCAGGAGATCCTGAATTGATTACAGTAAAAGGGCAAAGAATCGTAAAAGAAGCAGATGTAATAATTTATGCTGGCTCATTAGTTCCAAAAGAGGTTATTGATTGCCATAAGGATGGAGCTGAAATTTATAATTCTGCTTCAATGAACTTGGATGAAGTGATGGAAGTCACGATAAAGGCACAGAAAAAAAGGGAAAACTGGTAGCAAAGGGTGCATACTGGGGATCCGAGCATTTATGGTGCGATAAAGGGAACAAATGGATATTCTGGATGAATATGGGATTGAATATGAAGTAATTCAGAGTGAGTTCATTTTGTGAGCTGCTGCTGCTGCACAAAAAAATTTACCTTTGCCAGATGTAAGTCAGACAATAATTTGTACAAGACTGGAAGGAAGAACGCCTGTCCCTGAAGCAGAAAGTCTTGAAAGACTTGCTTCACATAAATGTTCGATGGCAATATTCCTATCTGTACAAATGATTGATGAAGTTGTAAAAAGATTATTAAAACATTATGATAAAACAACGTCAATTGCAATTGTTCAAAAAGCAACTTGGGAAGATCAGAAAAATTGTTATGGGAACACTAGAAACTATTGCTGAACTTGTGAAAAAGGAAAAATTACAAAAAGCGGCACAAATTTCTGTAGGAAACTTTATAGAATGAATATTCTAAGTCTAAACTTTACGACAAAGCATTTTTTCGCATGAGTTTAGGAAAAAGGATTGAAGAATAATGAAAAAGCTAATAACAATAATCTATTTATATTTTCCTTCAAATTTTTGCGGGGCAGTATCAAAGTAACTAAAGCAAAAAATGTTACCTTGTCAAAGAAACAGATTGATTTGGAGAATAAGAAAAATTGAAGAAACAGTGAGTAAATATCCTAAGAAAAGTACTTGAAAAGAGATCATGATTTCATTATGTAGCAGAAAGTAAATAATGAAATGAGCAAAAGAAGATGAGTATGCAATTGCTATCAAAAGAACTTCTCTAGTGTTGAAAATATTTTGAAATTCAAAATTTAATAAAAACTATAAAATATTTATCAAATACAAAGTTTCTGTATACTCTATGAAGTGGATATTGCCTTATCGGATAGAAATTTTAGATGATAAAGAAGATGAATGAGATTTTTAAAAATATGGATGTAAGGAATCGAAAGATGACAGATGATTTTTAAAGTCGTGAAGCGAAAAACTGGAGAATATAATAAATGGAAATGTTTAAGAGAAAGGATGTGAAATCTATAGAATTATATGACGATAATTAACATTAGAAATAAAATCAGGAATGGAAGTTTAAAGATACAAAAAATATGAGAAATGTTAAATAAAAATGAAGTAATAAAATGTTATTTACTGCGTAAGGATTTATATGGAAATTATAAAACTTGAAAATCAGAAAAATGATTCTTTTGAAGCAGAATGTTTTTGCATATTGGGGAAAGCAAAAAGAAGATAAAAATTATGTGGCATTTGATTTGAGAAGAAGATGATCCGCTATATAGCTGTTCTTATTATGATTTTGAGAAAGAAAAGGGAGATAAAATATTTCATTGTTTTTGATGGGCAGGGATTATTCGTGGAAATGTTTTGAAAAATGAAGTTACGAATGATGAAAAATTGAAAAATGAGAAATTTTAGGGAAAATTATGATATTTTTGAGAAATAGCACAATTAGGTATTTGAAAGAAATAATTCATAAAAATAAAGTTGATTTTTCAAAAAATTAATTGAACTTCTTGAGAAAATAAAAGTGGGAGAAAAATAAACAAGAGGAATTTCGGATAGAACTGAAAAAGTTGGACTGTATAAATCAATTTGGAAAGATAGAAATTTTTGATGATGTTGTAACACGAAATTGGTTTTGAGAAGATAATAAAATTTATTGAAGAAAATAATGTGAATAAGATTGTCTTTGATAATGGCGAGTTTTTAGAAAATGAAGAAATAGGAAAATTTATTAAAGAATACGTAATTGTAGAATTTCGTGATTTTAAGTCATTAAAAGATTTTGATATGATAAAAATGACTTTGGAAGAATGGAATAATCTCAAGAAATGGAAAAATTGGAAGTAGAAAATAATATTATTGAAATTGAAGAAAAAGATTTTTGAAAAAGATGTTTCGATTTACAGGTTAAATGGGAGAAAAATAAATGCAAAAATAGAAGTTACAGATTTTGTGGAAATAAAAATAATTTTTCTTCGTTATTTTAATAAAATGGTTTAGTAAAGGGAAAAGACGATAATTTGAGAGAAAAAGGCAGTTATAAAAGGTGTTATACGAGATAGGGAGAAAGTTTTATAATTGGATTTTTGATAAAAAAATAATAAGATTGTAACAAGAGAAGAATATGATGAATTTGGGTAAAAGATGTGATTTGAAAAATGAGAGTTGAAAAATATGTAAAATAGTAAAAATAACATGATTAAAAGAAACTGACAATAGTTTGATAATCATATTTTATTTATATCTGCTATCGAAAATATCTTTGCTACATTTGCAGTTTTAAACGTGAAACTGGGCCTACAATTAGCAATTGCAATGGCAAACGAGGGCAACAAAAGTTCATTCCCCATCCGATAAAATAAGCACTTACAATATTTTTGCGGCATTTTCAGGACGCATTAGCACGTCAAAAAAATAGACATAAATAACCATTCCTAGTAACCATTAAAAAGCGAAATTGCTAAAATAATCTGTAATTTGCTATTTTTATCAATAGTAATTTGAAAGCAATTTTCTTTTGCAACAGGTCCAACTATAACTGTATCAAAGAAAAAGTAACAATAAATCCTGGAATTAATCCAGCACTGCAAAATTTTTGCAAAGTTCAGTTTTTCCAACAAGAGCCAAATTATGGCACTCATTCCACAAACCATTAAAAACACATTTGTAATTCCAAAAATAATTCCTTCTTTTCTTGTTTCTGAGGCATTAAATCTCTCCTTCTAAAATCATAAATTTCCTGTATTATATCACATAAATTATTTTTTCGTAAGTTTTTTATGTTTTACAAATAATTTTTAATTTTAATATTTTATAAAAATATGTTATACTTTTGTAAGAAAAACTAAAAAGATAGAATAAGGAGATTTTTATGAAAAAGTATTGTTTGCACTAATGCTAGTAATAATAGGAAATACTTTTACAGCAACAGTATCAAGAAATTTAAAACAGCAGCTAGAGTATCAGAAAAATGAGGAGAAAAGAAATGGAAAATGCAATTCAAAAAGGAGATTCAGTTTATGCATACATTTTCGTTATGAATGCTGGAATTTCAGAGGCGAGAAAAACAGCTAGTGAAGAAGCATTTGATAGAAATTGTTTTGGAAAAGATTATGTTATAAGTAATTCCTTGAAAAATGAAATCACAGAAAAATACATTGATGAAATAGTAAAAATTCACATTAAAGGAGTAGAACCAAGAGTTGTAATAAAAATTGATTATGTTTCTCAAAATGAAGTGCAAAGTAAATTATGATATAAAAATTAAAAATTTAGAAAAATTTTGGGATATATTAGAATTGATGATGGAACGGAAAGAAAAATTATAAAAATGGGAATTAAAAATGAAGATGAAATAGAAAGAGTTGATGAAAAATAAAAGGAATGACGAATTAAAGAGAAAATATTATTATATATTTCTTGAAGAAATAGTAGAATTTCATTAATGAAAAACAAAGGGATTCAAAGAGGAAGAAACTTTTGCATGGAAGATATGTCAGTTACAGTAAAAAGTGAATAACAAATGGAAAAATAGAAAAATTTAGAAAATAACTTTAATTATATGGTATAATTAAATGAAAACTAAAATAAATGTAAAGTGAGGAGATTTTATGAAAATATTACTTTTGATTATGTTAGTTATTAGAAATAGTTTTGCCGCACTTGCAAAAATTCTAAGATTGGAAGTGTGTCAGATGAAATAACAGCAAACGAGAAGTTGAAGAGTGCTGCAGAAAGAGCTTCAATCTATTATGAACGAAATAGTAGGTGCAGAATTATCAGAAATTGCAAAAATAATTGGTAAACATATTTGATAAAGAATCTAATATAAGTGCTTCTGCAAAAATAGAATTATTCAAAAATTTTCAAAAAGAATACATATCAATGGCATTAAATAACATTGATACAAAGATTCGATATCAAACAGTTTAAAAATCTTCCAAATAACAAAGTTCAGGTCTTCTATGATATAAAAATAAAGGATATATCAAAAATATCACTTGAAAGCAAAAAGGAAATGGAGAAAAGGTTTTAAAAATCTAGGATATAAAAAGTCAAGATGAAATAAAGAAAAATTTTGATGAGTTCATCAAATGATGCTAAAAAGATTTATGAAAGCATATTACAGGAATCTTTAAAAATAGTAGGAGAAAAATGAAAAATATCAAAGCTGAGGCATTTTTAGTTAAAAGATGCCACAACTACATTCGTAAAAAGAAATGGTGTATGGAAAATTGAGGTTTGAATAATTAATTTTGCAAAAGTCTGTCTTAGAAATTAAAGATTATTATAATAGGACAGACTTTATTCAAATTGTTAGAATACTCTTTTAAAAATAATTGTTGCACTTGACTTCGACAATATACCTAAAATAATTTTAAAAATTATAAAATAAAGTGTTGACAAATTGAATGTATAATAATTACTGTCTTAAGGAAAATTGTTGGGCTGTCGCCAAAGCGGTAAGGCACTGGACTTTGACTCCAGCATGCAATGGTTCGAATCCATTCAGCCCAGCCATTTAAAAATAAATTATATGCATGATACACCACTGGTTACAGTAGTGATAAAAATTATTATCAAATACATTACACTTAAAAATTGAAATTAAATTATATAAAACTATAAAATTTATTAATTTTTGACTGTTGAAAATTCATGTGGTATACTCAAATTGTGAAACAATATATTATATATATTAAAAATTTTTAGGAGGTATTACAAAATGGCAGTTAAAGTAGCAATGAATGGATTTGGAAGAATCGGAAGACTAGCGTTAGATTATTAGCTGAACAAACAGATAAATTTGAAGTGGTGGCAATTAATGATTTTAACAGATGCTAAAAATGTTAGCATTTGTTTCAAATATGATTCATCCAAGGAAGATTCAACGGAACTATCTGAAGTTAAAGAAGGAGCTTTCGTAGTAAATGGAAACGAAATTAAAAGTTTTCATAGAAAGCGATCCTGAAAGAAGTACCTTGGGGAGATTTAGGGAGTGTGAGCGTAGTATTAGAAGCTACAGGTTTCTTTTGCTACAAAAAGAAAAAGCTGAATACGTAAAAAGCAGGAGCTAAAAAGTAGTTATTACTGCACCTGGTGGGAAATGACGTTAAAACTAGTAGTTTACAACGTAAACCACGAAATCTTAGATGGTTCAGAAACAGTTATCTCAGGAGCTTCTTATACAACTAACTGTTTAGCACCAATGGCTAAAAGCATTAAATGACTAAATTTGGTATTGTAACTGGTACAATGACAACTATCCACGCTTACAGGAGACCAAATACATTTGGATGCACCACACAGAAAAAGGTGACTTAAGAGAGCAAGAGCTCTGCAGTAAATATCAAGTTCCTAACTCAACAGGAGCTGCAAAAGCAATCGGATTAGTAGTACCTGAATTAAACGGAAAATTAGACGGAGCTGCTCAAAAGAGGTACTCTGTTCCAACTGGTTCATTAACTGAATGAGTATCTATCTTTAAACAAAAAGTAACTGTTGAAGATAAATGCAGCTATGAAAGAAGCAGCTAACTGAATCATTTCGGATATACTGAAGAACCATTAGTATCTTCTGATATTGTTGGAATCCACTTTGGATCATTATTTGATGCAACTCAAACTAGAGTGTTCAAAATGGGAGATGCTCAATTGAGTTAAAACAGTATCTTGGTATGACAACGAAATGTCTTATACTCAATTAATCAGAACTTTAGGATACTTCATAAGCAAAATTGCTAATAATTGATTTTAAACCGAAATCTTAAAAATTAACTTTGAAAATCGGCTAGAAATGGTCGGTTTTCTTTTTGTATTATAAAAATTAATATATTTATTTTAAATTTTCTATTTTTAAATATGTATTTATACTATAATAAAATTATTTTTAAAAACCAAACTAAAGGTTACTATTATCTTGTTTAACTATGAATTTTTAGATATTTAAAGAGGTTCAAGTATACTTTATAAAATTGAAAGGAAATGTAGTTTATGGAAAAAGGGATTGTTGCGAGTTATGGAACTGTACATACGAGACATTAAAAAAACAATTGAGGTTATGAAAATAACGTAAAGAAAAAATATGGAGAAAAAGAATTTTTGAACGTGCATTTACGTCTAAAAAGTAATGCCATAAACTGAAAAACTGAAAAATTATTTAGTCTTTAATCATGAAGAAGCTCTGAATACTTTATAAGGGTTTAATAATATTGTAACACTGTCTTCATATTTTGGATGGAGTTGAGTACAAAAATTGAATAATAAATACGGAAAAATTTCAGAACCGTTATTGTTTGCGGAAGAAGATTATGAAAAATTGTTGAAAATGAGGAATTTAATGATACAAAAGGCAATGATGCAATTATTTTTGTAGGACACGGTTCAGAAGATATTTCGGATAAAAAGTTATGAAAAAGTTACAGAAAAATATGAAAAAGCTGGAAAAACAATATTTTTATTGGAACAATTGAAGGAAAGATTCAAATTTCAGATATTTTAGAGAAATTACAAAAATACAGATTATAAAATACTACTAAAAACCTTTTTAATAGTTGCTGGATAAACATGCAAAAAAAGACATTATGTCAGATACTGAAAAATTCATGGAAACAGTTCTTGAAAAATGGATATACTGTGGAAACAGAACTAGTAGGAATGGGAGAATATCAATTTATTCAGGAGAAATGTTTATGAAAAGCTGGAAAAATATTATATATAAATAAAGGAAGATTTATGGTTAAAATAGAAGTTCTAAAACCAATAAACTTTAACAGAAGCTATTACTTCTAAAGAAGCTGAAAGGTGGTAAGTATGCGAATTTTCAAATCAGCCAAACAGCTATATTTCTTTATTTCTCTTTAGCAAAAAGATGAGGAAATAACAGCAGAGGCTATGCTTGGAAACCGTTATTATTGCTAGCTTTAATGGTAATGGAGAGATTTTATGTGAAAATAATAAAAAACAATTTCCAATGGAGATTTTTCTTGAAATCACAGCAAATCATAATTACTCTATCGAAGCAGGGATAATTTGAAGTTAATTGAAATTGGAGAAAAAGATAGGAGATGGAAATATGGAAAATAAGACATTAAAAATGCTGGAAAGTGCAAGTGCTTTTAATCTTGCTGAAGTTGTTGATTATCAGGAAGAGAAAAATTGTAAGTAAAAAATTTAGTAGCAAAACCAAACTTTAGTAATGACAATTATGTCTTTTTGGAAAGGTAGAGCCTTGAGTCCACATAAAAAGCACCTGGAGATGCTTTGGTTACATAGTGCTCGATGGGGAAGGAAAATATTATGTTGATGGAAAACCATTTGTTGTGAAAAAGGTGAAAAAGTGCAGTTCTTCCTGCAAACATACCTCATGCTGTAGAAGCTGAAACAGAAAATTTCAAGATGTATTAATACTTGTTAAAGAATAAGAAATTTTATCAAAAATTATATAATACTATTTCCCAGTTTAAATAGTGAATGTTTAATAAATTTTGAATTACATACTATTTGAGTAAGGAATTAAAACTTTTTGTCCTTAACATAGTTTCTATTTTATAATGGGATTTAGTATTAGATTATTTTATTCAATGTAGGTTTTACTATTTTATTAGGTTTTTCGCAGGAGTTTGCTCATTGGCGCAAATCCTTATCTTTGCAGTAAAGGTTTATCCTGATAATTAAAAATTGTGGCAAGATTGCTACGTAATACCTATAGCTAGACTACGACTTTTGTGCCCCAACTCCGAAACCCTCCTTACAGTCGTCAGACAGTCGTAGCTGAACAAATAAAAAGCTCCGTCCGGTTTTTATCGTTTGTTGAAAAAGCTTGTAATAAATTCGTTATTTAAATAGGGTTTAGTATAAATTAGACGTATTGACCACAAAAGAGTCTGGACAAATTTAATTCTTATTTTATAAAAATTGTGATATAATAATCTAAAAATTATAACTTTGCTATTAAAAATTCAAAATTTTAAAAATTTGGAGAAAAATATGGAAAATAAAAAATATGAAAAAGTTTTGATGATACAATTGCAGAAAAATATGATTTTTATTTTTCGCTTTCAGATGTTCAGAAGAATTTTTCAAAAATATATTACAGGGAAAAAGTGACTTGATGTGCGGAGCTGCAACAGGTAATTTGTCAAAATTTCTAAAAATGAAGGATATGATGTAATTTCGATTGATATAAATGAAAAGAATTGATTGAGCAGGCTAGAGAAAAATGTTGATGTAAAAATTTGGATATGATGAGAATTGATGAATTGAAGAATTTGACACAATAATAAATGTTGAAATACGTTACCGCATTTGAATAGCAAAGATGAGATTTTTATACAAAAAGAGCTTATTCACAGCTTGAAAGTAATGGGAAACTGATTATTCAGCTAATAAATTTTTATAAATTTTTGAAAATCAAAATCTGAATCTGATTTTTGGAAATTTACCATTGATTGAAAATGAAAATGTGAAATTTGAACGTTATTATTACAAAATTCTGATAATAATGTGATTTTCAAAACTATTTTAGATAATAAGTTTGAAAAATGAGGAAATTTTAACAAATGTTGATTATTTTGATTTTATGAAATTTTTGAACAGTTAGATATGAGACAATGTAAAGGTATTTAGCGGATTTAATGAGTCTGAGTTTATTTTGGAAAAATCACAGCCCTTAATATTTGTGATTACATAATTAAATTTAGTTAGAAATATGTTGTAAAATGTATGAATTTTTGTAGCAGAATTAGATAGGATTTTTAAATAAAATAGGTATAGTTCTCTTGAAATACTGTAAAATAAACAATAAAGGAGGAATTTGTAATAATTAGAGATGTAATTATTATAAAGTAAAAATAAAAATGATGGAATCTTTTAAAAATTTTATAAAAGGTAACTTTGAGTTGGAGCTCCACTTTTAAACAAAATGATTGGAATATTTCTTATATCAATGCTGCCTATAATTGAGCTTCGTGGTGCACAGTACCGATTGGAGCGGCTGTTAGCTGCCTGGTATTTGAATATGATTGTTTCGATTGTTGGAAATATAGCTTCCTGTACCATTCTATTCTGATGTTTTTCAGTAAAAGCTTTTGAATTTATGAAAAACATAATATTATGGTAAAATTTATTGAAAAATAGAAAAATCATGCGAAAAAGCGAAGTGAAAGGACTTGCAACAGGGAGAATTTATTGACAATGCTGTTTGTAGCAATTCCATTTCCAGGAACAGAGTGCTTGGACAGGTGCATTAATTGCGGCGTTGCTTCAATTTAATAGAAAAAGATCATTTTTACATTGGATTAGAGGTCGTAATAGCTTCAGTAATAATGACTTTAGCGTCTTGTGGTGTAATAAGCTTTTGCACTGAAACATTGATTAAATGGCTGTTGAAAAAATAAATGTTTTTGATGATAGAATGACTTGAGAAATTAAAAATAAATAATTAAGGAATGTTTTGGTTTCGACAGGATAAAAAGATTATTATTGGCAAGTAAGCGGAGCTTTAAAATCCAACTTAAAAATAATCGAAACGATAATTACGCATTAGCTGCCTAAGATAGCAGCTCATCTCTTTTGGAAACGCCATTTTTCCATTAGATGATGTCATTTTTAATGAAACTACTCAAATGTATGATTATGTCATTAGGAAATCTTATAATCTCACTCAGACTTTTTGTCTGTTTAATATCTAACGGTTAAAAGTCAAATAGACTAAACTTAGTAGAAGATAGTAAGAACTTTTTATTTTGGACACCGGGTTCGATTCCGTCGATTTCCACAAAAGCAGAAAATAAAAATAGAATTATGTAAATAAACTGGAACGAGTTGAATAACTCGTTTTTCTTTGAAAAATACTTTGTTGACAAAAATATTAATATATATGGATTTCATAAAAAGATTTGGAAGCGAAAAGGAGAGTGTAATTTTAGGTCAAAGTATTATTTGAGAATAAAAAGTACAATTTATAAATAAAATGAAATTATGATGTAATTAGTAGTTGGTGCTGGACACACTGAAGTTGAAGCAGCAGTGGCATCAGCTAGATTAGGGTTGAATACAGCAATTTTACAATAACATTAGATAATATAGGGTGTCATGTCTTGTAACCCATCAGTTGGAGAGCCTGCAAAAAGCCATCTGGCTAAGGAAGTTGACGCATTAGGCGGAGAAATCGGACAGAAATATGGACAAAAAGCTTTGTACTAGATAGAGAATTCTGAATACAAGGACCAGCAGTTCGTTCGTTAAGGCTCAGGCAGATAGAAAGAAAATTTAGCAGGAAATGAAAAAACAATAGAAAATCAGCTAAAAATTTAGATACTGTTCAGAGATATTGTCACAGAATTAATTGTTAGAAGAAAGTGAAAATTTTGAAGATGATTCTAGAAAGAAATTAGTTATAAAAAGGAATAAGAACTAAGACAGGAATGGGTTTTTGCAAAGGCAGTTGTACTTACAACAGGAACATTCTTGAGGACTTTTTATACATTGGAGATACAAAAAGAGTGAAAAGGTGGAAGAATGGGAGGAGTTATCAGCAGATGACTTGAGCAGCTTCCCTGAAAATCTTTAGGTTAAAAATGGACTAGATTCAAGACAGGGACACCTCCTAGACTTGATATCAGAACATTAAATCTGGAAAAATTGGAAGAACAACCAGCGAACTAACGGTATTCCATTAAAATTTTCAATGAGACTCCAAATGAGTGAGTTTTGAAAAACCTCAGATTATCCTGCTATTTAACTACGGACAAATGAAACAACGCATAAAATAATACTCGATAATCTGGACAACAGCCCCGATGTATAATGGAGTATAAGCAGTACAGGGCCAAGATACTTGCCCGTCAATCGAAAGATAAAGTTGTAAAATTTAATGATAAGGATAGCCATCCATCTATTTTTGGAACAGAGGTTTGATATGACAGAGTCTACATGAGTGGACTTTCCACAGCTATCCCGCTGGTTGCAGCAAAAAGATAGTAAAGCACAGATTGATGGACTCGAAAATGCCCATATAATGCGATACGGGTATGCTGTGGAATATGATATTGTATGAGCCCTAGCGAACTTGACTACACTCTTCGAAACTCGTAAGTAAAAGGACTTTATTTAGCTGGACAGCCGTTAGATGAGGCAGCGGTAACAGGGAATTATCGCAGAAGTAATGCAGCTCTTGAAAGATAAAAGAACAAGAGCCGTTTATTTTTGGGACAGGAAAGTTCGTACATTGGGACAATGATGGACGATTTAATAAATAAGAACTGTTTGAGCCATATAGAATGTTTACGCAGATCTGAGTTCCGTCTATGTTTACGTGAAGACAATGCTGATATAAGACTTTCTGAAAAAGCATAAAATCGGACTTCTTGATAAAAAGTATTACGATATTGTACAGGAAAAAGAAAAAAGAAATGTTAAAGACAATAGAAAATCTTGAGAATATAAAGGCTTGGAAGCAGTAATCAAAGACTTATGGAAATTCTTGATAAATACAATGAAAAGTCTAAAAAGTGGAACGACTTTAAAAGGAAACACGTCGTCCAAAGAGTTACATATCAGGATATAAAATATATCGCTGAAATCATTGAAAATGTACCAAATCTAAGACTTTTGATGAGTGAAACTGAATATCAAATTGAAGTTCAGACAAAATATGAGGCTACATCGCATAGAGCTATAAATTATGGAAAAACAGACCCAAAAACTGGATGACAAAAATTCCTAAAAACTTTGATTATGACAGTATGAAAAGGAATTACAAGAGAAGCAAAAGCAGAGATTAAAGGAAAATAGACCGTATAATGTGGGACAGGCATCAGAATGTCTGGAGTAACACCAGCAGATATTTCTGTACTAGTCATGATGAGATGGGTTTTCAACAAATCTAGCGCTATTTTAAAATCAAACTAAAAAGCTTTTATATATTAATAAAACATAAGGAGAGTGGAAAATATAAATGAAGAAGTCAATTTAAGGAATATTTCTTAAAATTGCTTTCAAAATCAGAAATTAAAGTGTCAGACGAAAAGATTGACACAAATGCTGAAATTTTTGGGACTTTTACATAACAAAAATCAAATTATGATTTAACAGCAATTCGCGACAGGAATGCTGGAAAAAAACATTTTTATAGATTCCTTACTTTTAACAAAAGTTATAAATGATGATGAAAAATCTTTTTATAGATGTGGGAACAAGTGCTGGATTTCCTGGACTTGTACTGCTATTCATTATCCAGAAAAAGAAATTTTGTTAGTAGATTCGAAATGAGAAAAAGATAGAATTCATAAATGAAGTAATAAAAGAATGAAATTTACAGAATGTAACCACAAGTTTTGAACGTTCGAGAAAATTAATAAAAGATAAAGAAAGTTTTGATGTTGCACTTTGCCGAGAGTAGCAAATTTGAGGATAATACTGGGTATATGATTCCATTCATAAGTAAATGGACGCTTTTGCCGCATAAACCCTAAACAGTGAGAAGAATCAAAAATGCTTTTAAAGATTCTAAATTCAAAAATAAACAAAACATTTGAATTTAAACTTCCAGAAAAGCAAAGATACAAGATAATATTGGAAATTATAAAACTTCAAAAAACAATGTAAAATATCCAGAAAAAGTGAGGGATACCGGTAAAAGGAACCTCTATAATTACACCAAATTTTTGAGTGGTTAAAAATAAATTTAATTATGATAACATATATCTTGTCGATACAAAAAGTATCAGAGGACAATGATATAAGAATAGAAGAAGCAATAAGTGTAAAGCTAAATATAATGTACAGAACTCTTGTCTACTAAGATCAGATTCTCGTCAAGACAAAAGGTGAAATTAAATATGAAAAATATGTTGAATAGAAGAGTTTGATCATGCTCAGGATGAACGCTGACAGAATGCTTAACATGCCAGTCTTTGGCAAATCTGCTGTCACCTAGCCTAATGAGGCGGACAGGTGAGTAACGCGTAAAGAACTACCCTGCAGACGAGGATAACAGACGAGACGACGATGACCTGATATAATTGCCAGCACGCATGTGTCAGCAATGAAAGATGATGCTGCAGAGCTTTGCGTCCTATTAGCTGTTGGTGGTACGGCTCACCAAGGCGATAAATCAGTTAGCCGGCCTGGGAGGGTGGGCAACCACGAGGGGACGAGGATATGCCTGCCTCCTACGGGAGGCAGCAGTGATATTGGACAATGAGCAGCCCTGATCCAGCAATTCTGTGTGCACAGAAGGTTTTTCGGATTGTGCAAAGTGCTTTCAGGAGGGAAAGAAGAAAGTGACGGTACCTGCAAGAAGAAGCGAGCTAAATACGTGCCAGCAGCCGCGGTAATACGTATGTCGCAAGCGTTATCCGGAATTGTGGGCATAAAAGGGCATCTAGGCAGCGCAGACAAGTCTGGGGTGAAAACATGCGGCTCAACCCGCAAAGCCTGCCCCTGGAAACTGTTTGAGCTGAGAGTGCTGGAGAGGTGGACGGAACTGCACAGTAGAGGTGAAATTCGTGAATATGTGCAGGAGTGCCAGATGATGAAGATGGATTCACTGGACGGTAAAACGACGCTGAAGTGCGAAAGCTGGGGGAGCGAACAGGGATTAGATACCCAGTGGTCCAGCGTAAACGATGATTACTGGGTGTGGGCAGCAGAGAGTGTCCCGTGCCGAAGCTAATGCGATGAAAAGTAATCCGCCTGGGAGTGCGGCCGCAAGGCTGAAACTCAAAAATTGACGGGGACCACTGCAAGCGGTGGAGCATAGTGGTTTAATTCGACGCAACGCGAGGAACCTTCGAGATCTGACATCCCACGTATGCCTACGAGTAAGCGGTGCCTTCGAACGTGGAGACGGGCATGTTCGCAGCTGTCGACAGCTCGTGTCGTGAGATGTTGGGTTAAGTCCCAACGGCGAAGCTGCCTATCAGCTGGTTGCCATCATTAAGTTGGGACTCTAGCGAGGACTGCCTGCGAAGAGCAGGAGGAAGAGGTGGGGATGACGATCAAGTCATGCCCCTATGATCTGGGCCACACACGTGCTGCAATGGCCAGGTACAAGGCTGCCAAAAGCGGTAACGTTTTGTGCCAATCTTGCAAAAGCCGGTCCAAGTTCGGATTAAGTCTGCAGCTCGACTTCATGAAGCCGGAATCGCTGGTAATCGCAGATCAGCAATGCTGCGGTGAATACGTTCTCCGGGTCTTGCTCCCACACCGCCCGTCACACCACGAGTTGTTTGCACTAAAGCCGTCGGTCCAGCCGCAAGGAGGAAGGCGTCTGAGGTGTGGATAGTGATTGGGGTGAAGTCAGCACAAGGTATCCGTACCGGAAGGGTGCGGATGGATCACATCCTTTCTGAGTAACAAACCTGCTTCTTCTTATGTCTGGGCGGTGGCAAGCTGCAGGTGGTTGAGCACTGCAGCGCGATAACGCATGGGTCGCCACGATCTCAGGTCGCATGCCCTACCATTAATAGTCAAAGTCTTGGGTTATAGTCTGGGTTGGGAGAGCGCCGCCTACATGCAGGCAGAAGGTCGGCAGTCTGAGACCGCTTATTCCACCAATTATATTTAGGACAATGGAAACGAATAGTGAGTACAGGTGCAATAAACTGCACATGAGATTGTTCGTGGCAAAAGCTAATAAAGGGCACACGGAGGATGCCTGAGGCAACAACAACCGATGAAGGACGTGATAAGCTGCGATAAGCCAGAGTAGATGCAGCATAATCGTTAATCCCCGGATTTCCGAATGGAAAACCTCGCATCTCTGGAGGATATGCGTGAAAAACAGTAAGCCGTGAACTGGAAACATCTAAGTAACGGGAGGAAAAGAAAGTAAAAACGATTCCCTAAGTAGCGGCGAGCGAACGAGGGATAAGCCTAAACCGTGTCAGTGTCAAGCGGACAGCATTGCTGACACGGGGTTGTCGGGACTTCCATTAACGGATTGTCATAATGTTTAAGTTGTATGTATGTAAGTAGAATCGGTTGGGAAGCTGAGACCAAAGGGTGATAGTCCTGTAGAACATAAAATACATCATAACGACTGGAAGCACCCGAGTAGCGTCAGGCACGAGGAATCTGGCGTGAATCAGCGTGGACCATATCACGTAAGGCTAAATACTGTTGTTGACCGATAGTGAAGAGTACCGTGAGGGAAAGGTGAAAAGAACCCTGAGTAAGGGTGAAATGAAATTTGAAACCGTGTGCTTACAAACGGTGAGAGCACTTGTGTGTGACTGCGTGGATTTTCGGTTAATCATCCTGCGAGTTATGATCAGTGGCAAGGTTAATAAAAGCGGAGCCGAAGGAAACCGAGTCTTAATAGGGCGTTAAGTCGCTGGTGCATGAGACGCGAAAACCAGATGATCTAGGCCTGTCCAGGCTGAGCTGAGTAAGACTCGGTGGAGGGCCGAACTCACCGCCGTTGAAAAGTTGGGAGATGAGATAGGTCTAGGGGTGAAAAGCCAATCGAACTAGGAGATAGCTCGTTCTCTCCGAAATGCATTTAGGTGCAGCCTTGATGTTAAGATATGTGGAGGTAGAGCTCTGTATGATCTAGGGGGCGTACTGCTTGCAGAAATCAAGCAAACTTCGAATACCATCATATTAATCGTCAGGAGTAGTCCATGGATGACAAGGTCCATGGACGAGGAGGAACCATGAACCGCCAGCTAAGGTCCCTAATTATGTCTAAGTGGGAAAGGATGGATATTCACGGGCAACTAGGAGGTTGACTTAGAGCATGCCATGCGCCTGAAAGAGTGCGTAACAGCTCACTGGTCGAGGTATCTGCGCCAGAAGATGTAACAGGGCTAAGACATAAACCAGAAGCTGCGGAGGCGATGTCCGCGCCGGTGGAGAAGCGTTCTGTAGGCTCGAAGGTAAGCTGTAGGCTTTCTGGAGGCATCAGAAGTGAGAATGCAGGAATGAGTAGCGAAGGCGGGCGAGAGTCCCGCCGGCCGGAAGATCAAGGTTTCAGGAAGGTTTTGTCCGCCCTGGGAAGTCGGACCTAAGCACAAGCAAAAATGTAGATGGCGAATGGAAAAACAGGTTAATATTCCTGTGCCACTATTGCTCAACGAGACGGAGTGACGCAGGAGGTATGTGAGAAGACTGACGGAATGGTCTTTCTAAGGGCGGTGAACATGGACACGCAGGTAAAATCCGCGTGTCACAAATGTGAGACCTGATGGGCAGGAGTGCATGTAGCAGTGCAGATCCTACACTGCCAGAAAAACTTCTATCGATGAAAAAATGGTGCCCGTACTGCAAAGCCGCACAGGTGGACAGGTGAGAAACTTAAGGCCGACAGGATAACTCTGAGCAGGAACTCTGCATGGCCCGTAACTTCGGGAGGGGTTGCCTGATATACCTGAAAGGAGAAACACCTCAAGGGGAAACAGGCCACGGTGAAGAGTCCCAAGCAACTGTTTACCAAACACAGGTCTATGCTAAGCTGAAAAGGCGACGTATGGGCTGACACCTGCCCAGTGCCGGAGGTTAAGAGGGAGGTAGAGAGCTCCAATTTTGAAGCCCCAGTGAACGGCGGTCCCGTAACTATAACGGTCCTAAGGTAGCAGAAATTCCTTGTCAGAGTGGTTCCGACCTGCACGAATGGTGAAATGATTTGGGAGCTGTCTTGGCTGAGAGACCTGAGTGAAGTTGTAATGTCGGTGAAGATACCGACTACCTGCAGTAGGACAGGAAGACCCCGTGGAGCTTACTGCAGTTTGGCATTGGGTTTTTGGCTGTGTGTATAGGATGGTTGGGAGACTGTGAAGTTGAGGCGTCAGTTTTAGCTAGGTCGTCGTTGGAATATAACCATATGCCGTTGAAATTCTAATCTGGTAACGGAGACAGTGCTGAATGGGCGGTTTGACTGGGGCGGTCGCCTCCAAAGATGGCGCGAGGCGTTCGAGTCCCCTCGAGGCTGGATGAAATCAGCCTAGAGTGCAAACGCATAAAGGAGCTTGACTGCCAAGACGACAGGTCGAAACAGGTACGAAAAGTGAGTTAGTGATCCGGCGGTTTCCGTATGGAAGGACCGTCGCTCAACAGATAAAAGCTACCCGGATAACAGGCTGATACTTCCCTAAGGTCCATATCGACGGAAGTGTTTGGCACCTCGATGTCAGTCGTCTCATCCTGGGGCTGGAGAAGGTCCCGAGTTGGGCTGTTCGCACTCAGTAAAGAAAGCACTGAGCTGGGTTCAGAACGCATTGAGACAGTTCGGTCCCTATCCACGTGCGGGCAGCATACTGTAAAGTTCTGACCTTAGTACGAGAGGACCGGTTGGACAGACCTCTGATGTGTCAGTTGTCACGCCAGTGCGCATGGCTGCGCAGTCGCGTCTGGAACGGATAATCGCTGAAAACATCGTGAGAAAGCCGTCTTTGAGATGAGTATTCATGTGTACCCTCGCGAACACATGGTTGATGGGCCAGAGGTGTGCGTGCGGCAATGCATTCAGCTGACTGGTACTAATATTACATCTGGCACTAGTTAATCTTTTACTACTACTATTTGTTTCTCATTGTCTGTAACTTGACAATTTAGTTTCTTGAGGTTTGGTGATGTTAGCAGCAGGGATACACCCGTTTACATTTCTGAACCCGGCAGTTAAGTCTGTTTACCTAAAATACTTGGATTCGTCCCGGGAAAATAGGTGGTATACTCTTTTGTGTGTGTCTCCGCAGCTCAGCCGGTTAGGCATCTGACTGTTAATCAGAGGGTCGTTGGTTCCAAAGTCAGCCAGGACGCTCATTTTCATTACTCTTTTCCTGCCAATTCCACTTCCGCCAGCATATCTTGCGCAGTTAGTTATTTTTTTTAATAATATTTTAATTTTAAGGTGTTATTTTTTTTTTTCGTTGATATACTTAATAATGATTTCATTTATAAAATATAGAAGTGAGTATGATTTATTGGAAGGTAGATGTTAGAATATGAAATTTAATGAATAGCAAAATTATGAACATTTAGATTTAGAGAAAATAAAGAATTTTCGGAGTTAATAGAGAGTTTGGAAAGGCAGAAAATATGGAAGTAGATTGAGCATTTGATAAAAGGTATAAAGCTGAGAAATCATATTGAAACTATACAGACGCTTGTTTCGATTCGGCATATTGATACAAATGATGAATTTTAGCGAGGTAAGGAAAACGCAGTATATAGATGAAATTAGTCAATTTTGTTTGGATTTACTAATGATTTTATAAAGCGCTTGATATTCAAAATTTAAGATGAACTCGTCAGAAATACGGAGAGTTACTGTTCGACTTATGAAAATACATTGAAAGTTTTCTCGAACGAATTATTCCAGATACTGGGAAAAATAAATTATCACTTAAAATGTTCAATTGATTGCCAGTGCAAAAATTGATTTTTGACCGGAAAGAGCAATTATCGCAAAATGGTTCCTTACACTCCAATCTAGAACAGAAATGTAAGAGTGAGGCGGCAAAAGAAAATGTCAATTTTTTTGCTGAAAATCAAAAGAAAATTGACAATATTTATGATTCAACTTGTAAAAGTGAGAACCAAGAGTAGCACAGAAAATGGGGTATAAAAAAATTATGTGTGGAATTTGGGTATAAACAGCTTTCAAGACTTGAATACGATGCAAAATGGGTGGAAGGTTTACAGAAAAGCAGGTGCAGAAAACATTGTACCGCTTCATACTGAACTAAATAAAAAGACAGGAAAAAGACTTGGTGTTGAAAAAACTTAGATTTTGCCAGCGAACTATAAATTTAATTCTGCGATAGCAATCACATATGGTTCACCTGAATGGATTAAAAGGAGTCATGGAAAAACGATGTATAAGGAATTATCGAAGAAGAAACTGATGAGTTTTTACATTTATGACTGAAAATAATTTTGCTTGACTTGCTTTCTAAAAAGGAAAAGATGAGTGGATACTATGTGCCTATTCCAGAACATAAGGCACCGTTTGTTTTGCCAATTTTAATGGGACTGCACATAATTATTGATGTTTTAACACTGAAGCAGGGCATCTTTCAAGTTTATCAAAAGCCGAGGTTTTGATGTGCCTGAATATTTATAATGGCTACGAGGCCGTGAAATTCATTCAATAGGTATGGAATTTTAACCCGGCGTGGATGGACACTTACATTCTTTTGAAAATGATACAAGCTTACGGTTTATTCATTTATCAAAGCCTTTTATTCATTCCTTACGGTAACTGTCGGTGAATTTCAACATTGGGTTTGTAATCCAGACGTTTACCTTGCCAGCGTCGTAGTAAACTGAGGTGAGAAAAATGTTCAACTGATTATGCAAATTGAAGAATTAAAATGGAATTTTCTGGTTTAGACAAGGGCATATTTTAGCTCACCATTTATTACGATGACTATACATTAGCTCAAGGTGTAGTGCTTTCCAATTCTGGATAAAATCAGGAGGTGAAGACAAAGGAAAAAGACATAATGACAGGATTGTTGGTGTGTAAACTTGGCTGAGAAACAAATCGTTCTTTGGATTAATGAGTCAGCTGTTGAAAATCCGTTTGAAGAAAAAGGGACAATAGCTATGATTCCGAAGTGTAAAGAATATTTGGACGGTGTTGATGATGTCGTATGTAAATTTATAAAATTGATAGTGATTAATTTTTATTTTGGTTGATTTTATATTTTTAGTGTTATAATTACCAGTGCAAATGATAAAAATAATTATATATTTTATGGGTAATTTATAATGATTTATGAAAATATTTTAGATTTAATTGAAACACACTGTGGTAGAAGTTAAAACTTTTAAATGAAGAAAATGTTGCGTATTGTATTAAGCTGGAAAAATATAATATTGGTGCAGGGTGTAAAGGATGAAACAGCTCTTGGAATGATGAAGCGGCTGAAAAAGAAGGAAAATTGCCGGGTGGGACAATTGTTGAGACCTATACCAGGAATACTGGGTGCGTTGGCTTTTAATTGGAAAAACAAGGATACAGGTGTGATTGTAATGCCTGACTCAATGAATTAATGAAGGAAAAAGCATTTTAGCAGCTTACGAACAGAGTTAATTTTAACAAGAGAGGTATAAAAGGAATAGAGAAAGGTTACAGTACAGAAGCTGAAAAATTAGCAACTGAAAATGGATATTTTCTATCAACAATTTGAAAATTCTGCAAATCCTGCAAACATTATAAACAGCAAAAGAAATTTTGGATGATTTTCGCAAATCTGACGCTTTTATTTCAGGAGTTGAGACAGGAACTTTATATGGGAGTTGGAAAAAGATTGAGAACGTCCTAAAATTACAAGTATTTGCTGTTGGTGCAACATCTGCTGTGTTATCTGGAGAACAACCTAGAGGCAGTGAGGGACTCAGCTGGATTCACAAAATTTATGATCTAAACTTGTGATAAATTACTCATGTAATAGAAAAATGTGAGTTTGCAACAAAACTTCAAGATAAGGACTGTTGTAAGGAATTTCTTCTGAGACTACCAATTGTTTAAGCTTACAAGTAGCTAAAAATTGGGAAAGGGAAAAAAGAGGTTTAGCGATTTTACTGATGGTGGAAAAATATTTATCGGTTGGAAGCATTTAGAAATAGTTCTGATGTTGCTCTTAGCCGTGAGGCAGGGTTAACAGATGCTTAAATGTTATACAGATGATTGCTATTTTCCTTTTCAATATTGTATTGTTTTCAGATGGTTTAGTATATGATATTTTATATAAACAGCAGGAATTGTGGTTGTTGCAAATGGTTAAGGCTGAGATAAATAATATTGCTGAAAAGATCCATTGGGTATAAAGTCAAAGTTTCCTTTATCCATCATTTATCTTTGTGTAATCATAAAATTGCCATTTTTCAAAACGTAAATTTTTGCTAGCTGGGTGCATTTAATTCATTTTTTACAAGAATACCATCATCGATCTGTCATGGGAGAAACGGCAGGGGTGGTGGCCGTGCGTGATTTACCTGGTGTGACTCTTGGAGGTGGTACCTCAAAAACTAAGGTGACATCAACTTTGAAGAAATATTGATTGGGCCAGCTCTTGGAAATATAATGGTTGGAAAATGTGAAGTCGGAGCAAATTCGGTTGTTTTGAGATGCCCTGATATTCACGGTTGCTCAAGCAAGTTCCAACAAGGGTGTTCAAAACGGAGAAGACTATTATATGTAGCATATTTAGTTGCCATGTTTTGACAATTTTCATATAAAATTAAGAAAATGGTTTCCAATTTAAATATCAAATTGACAATCAAAATTAAAATATTTTGTTTTAACATAAGTTTTAATAATGATTTGAATAAAATGATATTGGGATAAAATTTATCCATAAAATTATGAATGATAAACTAATAATAGTGGAGGGCTAATATGGCAAAAGTAGGAATTTTTATGGGTTCAACATAACAAGAACTATTTATAAGGTACGGAAAGATTGATCAGAATGAAATTTTTATGTGACAGAAGCGAATAAACTGAAAGATTTTGATGTGCTTTTGGGAACTTCTTGGGGTTTTGGAGATTTGCCCAAGATGATTGGGCCTTGGCAGTGGACGTTTGGCAGTAAGGATTTGCAGTGGTAAGGTGGATGTTTCATTGGGGATGGAATTCTCTGATTTGTTTATGGATGGAGATCACTATCATTGATGAAATCAAAAACTGGTACGTTGTGAGGCTGTGAGGATACTCAGACTGCTTACAGATCAGGCATTCAAAAATAATTTTTAGGACTGCGCTAGATGAGATTAATCAATCTAAGTCGGCAGATATAATTGATATGGGTTAATTAAATAAAAATTTTAATGATAAAAGCTATGTCTTGAATTCAATATTTTCTTAATAGTATTTCTAAAGACAAAATAACTCATAGTTGCTTCTGTTTATATATATCTAGATAAATCAATTTTCCTGGAAGTTGATTTTCTCCAAAAAATAAAGGTGTTGTTAAGACATAACATATTATTTATTATTCTCATTAATTTAAGTTTTGCAGAGCTAAAGAATCTTGGATGATAATTTATATGCCAAATTCCAACAGGAAGTGACTTCATTTCATCCTCATCTCCTTACAAAATCAATGAAGGTTACTCTTCATCGTATTAAACTTTGTATTCTTTTAAATTTTTATTCTGTTTATAATAATTTTCTATCTTTTAGATAGCTATTTTTCATTACAACATTGGTATATTTTATTTCTATTTAGACTGCATTGTTCTTTAAAATTGGTGTTTTCATGTTCTGGTGGTGAGTTTCCTGTGTTTCTAAAATAGCTTGAACTTAAAATCAATGTGATGATGTTATATTCCTTGTGTAATCTCTTACTTTTCTTAAATCCCATGTTTTTATCTTCATAATGATATTTAAGCCATTTTAAGGTCAGTTTTTCTTTGGATTCTCTTTCTTTGACATTCTATTTATATATTACAGACTATTGTTTTTCGTAGTTCGGTATTATCACTAGCGGCAAAGAAAAGGTGCGGCTGTTTTGATCCACCCCTCCTTCACACTCCATCATCTGCTTTTTGACAATAACTGGTCTTCTATTCGTGTAACTGCCAATATTCATTGGTGGTTGTTTCATCAAAATTTAATTTCAAGGGTTTACCTCACTGCACCTGAACGAATTAAAAATTATCAAGTTGCCACTTAATCTTGAAATATAAATATTCAATAAACTTCAGGACCCTCCACTCAGGCTCCTATTCATCATTCTGATTTAATATTAATGAACTTATTTTAGTTGCACCACTTCGAGTAAAATTCGGACTACATTTTAAGTTCTGTTGGGTTCCTCTATCCGCTCATCAAGACTATCTTGTTTTTAACGTTCTATATATTTTTCTATATATTTTTTGTTTTGGAATTTCACTGGAACTTTTTCTCAACTATGGCTTCCTCCTTGATTTACAGTTAAAACCAGTTTCATATTAAGGCTACTGTTGAACATAAACATTCTTCCTTTTCCAAGATATTTTAAATAGGAATAATCTGATAATTTTCTTGTTCTAAAGTTATTTATCCAGTTGAGAATTTCTGTAAACTTTCACACCTCTGTGGTTCCAGCTGCACCTAACACTGAAACCCCGTAAACTCCGACTGTCAACAGTTCATCTCATTTCTCTGTTTGTCAAACTATAACAACTTTAGCTTCTGTATTGTTCCATAAGCTTTGAAGATGGAATTAATTATTTTTATCTTTTTCAAATAATTTGTTATAAACGACAAAATTCCATATAATGATCATCTTAAGTTTTTATTTTTGTATTGTCAAGCATTTAATTTAAATTACTTTAGTTTCTTATCAACATGAGGTTCCTCATTATATTTCAAAATTTATAACTTATCAACAATCCATCCAATGTTGTTTATTAAATCGGATGAATCATGGGTACTATTTCAAGGCATATTTGGGTCTTTGTTTTCAATGTAGAGATAATAGTGATAATTTCCTGATTTCCATTGATAAAAGTTGTTTTTATTTCATAGTTTTTTATTCAATATTTTTTTTGAGCCGCTTCATCTTTTTCATTTCCACTTACAGCAATGGCTGTTGTTGTATTTTATTAATTAAATTTCTTAATATTTCATCGTTATTTCTTTTAGTGATTTTTGCAAATTTTTATTTTTCCATTGCACGAACCTATGAAATCTGTGTATTGCCAGATTTTCCTACTTTTATGGCCCATCTCAGCTTTTGTAATTTCTACTGAATAATTTCTCAGAAACTGAGTTCTTTGCACGTCATCATTGTCGTTTTTCCTTATCCAGAAATAGTACGTCAAATCGACATTGTTTGGTGCTGTAATACGATAACCAGTTTTTAGCTCTTTCGCGCCATTTTAGCTGTTAGTGACTTGTTCTTGTTGTTGTGGGATGTACACAGTTCTGTCTTGTCGTAGCATTTAAAAATTTCCAGCACCTTGGATTTTTGCTTTTGTCCACCAAGAATCACCAACATCTGCTCCCAGTTTTAATTCGTCTTTTCAAATTTTCCAGAGATCTGCCAGTGTGAAAGCTGCTAGTTTTGTCGTGCTCGGATACAAAGATTTTGCTCATCGCTTTCACTACTATCTGGAAATTATCATGCTACGCAGTCATATTTTCGCTTTCATTTTTCAGCGGTCCATATTCAATGCAATTTCCATAACACTCTTTCCTGGATGGTTTGTGCAACGGATATGTGTCTTAGAATTCACAAGTTTGTGCAAATACTGCCGAATGCCCTAATTTCAATGCACGCTTTTATATTTCACTCTGTCAAAATCTCCGTTTAAAATGATTCAGTATTCTGTACAATAGCGAAACAGTCTTTCAGGATCGTGGTCAATATTTGCTAGTATTGTCAAATTCATTTCTTTTACCTGGGCTTTTTACGGTTTGGCCAAGTAAATTCTAACTCAGTTGTAACTTTGTAAATCTTCAAAAGAGCGACCTTTTCCACCAGCATCTTCTCCTGCTTCCCTTTAATTTTGGCAACATTTCAGGAGTTTCTTCCACGCTTTTCTCCAGCCTGCGATTTCTTTATTCTCACTAGTCTTCACATGGTAGCTCTTTTCACAGCTTTTCAGAAATTTTTCTACGATAACTGTCATGGTGTTCAACTTCAATCGTTTCCTTAGCAGCGCTGTGAGGCTGTCTCTTTCACTTGCACCACGAGACTTTTTGCATCAGTCAATTGGCAGTAATTTTGCTTTCTCTAATTCCTTTAAAATCCTGTGAGTGCAGCGATAAAATTGTTCCCAGAAATTTCCTCTGGCTCCCGTAATGCTGCCCTCTTCAACTACTTCGATAAAAGTTCAGGGCATTTTATTTTACATCATTTGTTTTTCTTCCGGATCGTTTATCGCGAGGTTTAATGTCATTGACATATTACTTCCTGTGTCGCCCGTCCAGGTACTACTGGATAAACATTTAATTCATTGTGAGCTCTTCGCGTTTTATGCAACCCATTTTCGCCATACCAATAAATACTAATTTTTAATCTTTTGGCATCCAAAATATTTTATTGCCGATTACTCCTCCCTAAAAATAAGTTTTATATATATAACACAATTTTAAATCTTTTTAGCTATTTTGAAAATATTATTCAACATTTTCTAAAAATTTTGAAATAATTTTCCTTTTTAAAATAGTTTCTATAAATTCTCATACTGCCCATCTCCACCATTTTTGGTAGAAATAAAATCAACAAACTCCTTTTAATTCATTTGCTCCGTCAAGGGTTCCACAAAATCCTGCCATTTTCATAATTTTATATCATTCGGGTCATCACCATATAGGCAATTTCTTCTAAATTCAAATTTTCATTATTTCTTTTAAAACAAGAGTTTTTCAGAAATTCCCTGATACAGAATATTTGATTTCTAATGGCACGATTTTTAAAAGTTTCAGATTCAGCGCTATAATAATTCAAATTCTATATCTACTTTTGTGCATTAACAATGGCATAACCATCATACATTAAGTTTAGTTTCCTCGCCACTGTTTCCAAGATAAATTCACCATCGGTAAAGTGTCGCCATCTACATCCAATAAAATTAAATTTTATCATCTCCATTTTGTTACAACGGTTTTATTATACCATAATATACTCTTATTATTCAATTAATTTTGAAAAATCTGTAAGAATGTGATATATTTTACTTAAATAAATGAAATTCAAATGTAACTCATAAGAATAATAAATTTTATTAACATAGGTAAATATAAAATAATAATAAAATAGAATTAAATATGAAAAGAATTAAATCTTATGAAAAATAAAAATTTGCTTTATTTTCAATCTTGTTTTTAATTTTAAGTTGTTCAAATAAATGAACGATACAAAATCTAACAAGTACCCGAAAATATAGCAAAATGTTGAACAGACAAAATCAATTTCTCAGGAGGATGCAAAATATACTAAAAATGCGGTTCAGACACAGGATACTTTTGTTAGTATTCATGCAGCGTAAAAGATTCGATTGTAAATATTCGGACACTGTACAGTAAATACATATATCAAATCCGCTGGAAGAAATGCTTTTTGGAGCGTTCTGGAGGGCAGGAGAAAGCGTGTAATCTGGTTCCTCGGTTCCAGGATTTGTTGTTTCAAAAGGACGGATATGTGTTACAAATAATCACGTTATTGATAGCGCAGATAGAAATTTATGAATTCTCAAATGGACATAGATATCATACAAAAGCTTGTGGGGACATCTCAGAAGTTGATATTGCTGTATAAAATAGATTCAAAATGAAACGTTCAAGCCATTGGAATTTACCAGAAATTCAGATCAGGTTCAAATTGGACAATGGTCGATAGCATTTGGAAATCCGTGGAACAAGTTCGATTATTGTCGGGTGTAAAGTGCAGCTGGACGTGGATTCGCTGGAATTGAAACTCAGTGAAAACTTTATTCAGACTGATGCGGCTATTAATCAAGGGAAAATAGTGGTGGACCGTTAATTGATATAACTGGTAAAGTCATGGAGTAAATACTGCAATTTATTCTCAAAGTGGTGAGTGTAGATTGGATTTTGCCATTCCAGCTAATTTAGCTATGACTGTAAAGATTCAATTATCGTAACTGGTAAATTTGAGAAGACCATATATAGGTGTATCTTGGAACTGTTTAGATTCAGATAAAGTAAAAGCTCTTAATCTAAAATCTTCAAACGGGTATTTGTAGCGGATGTTGTTCCAAATGAGTCAGCAGCTGCAGAGACTAACTAAAAATGATGTCATTATAGCAGTTGATGGAAAAGGAAGTTAATTCATCTGGTGCATTTTGTAGGAGAAATTGCAGCTAAAAAGTTGGACAAAATGTAAAATTAACATGATGAAATGGAAAAACTATACAAGTAGGGTAAATCTTGTTAAAAACTCCAAATGTCTTCAACGAGCAAATTATTCATAGAGACCAACAGCAACAACAACAGAATTTGGAAGATAGTTACTTTTCTTCATCATTTTAGATAAGTTTATGATGTTGTATCTAACATATAAAATCATTGGAGGAGTTGGAAAATTTAGAAATGATGTTTGAGTTTACTTCAAAAATACATTGATGCTGGAAAGATTCATTGCAGGAGGGCGGCAAAATCCTCCGACTGGCGGACTCATCCTCACGTACAATGTAACAAAGAAGAACTCGAAGAAATTCTGAAGGAAGATCCTTATTATAAGAATAATTTGATAGAAACAGTAACTAACTGATTTACCAAAGCTCTTCTTAATAAGAGTTTTTGAAAAATTTTCTCAAATTAACAATTTTGAAGAAATTTGAATGTATGATATAAATATTTAGAGTAAATCACTTAAAAATTTGAAATTTTTAAAGGGTTTACTCTATTTTATAATATTTTTATTAAGCACAGTATTATGTTTTCAAATTAATGTAATTGAATTTTGTCAGTTATTATGATATGTAACCTAAAATTTGAAAAACACTCAAATTCGTTTAAAATCGAATTGATAAAAACTAAAGAATATAGAGTTTTTAGGTAGAATAGTCATAATTTTTAATTTTTGAAGTATAATAAGTATACTTAATAAAAAGGCAAAAGTGTATGTTTTTGAGAGAACAGAGCGACTGGCATGGTTGTTTGACGATCAGCACATTAATATATTGATTTGATAAATAATATAAAATATCTGAGTATATAGTTGAATTGGAAAAGGAGAAGTTTGGGACTGATTGTTATGGAAAATCGTCCAGAATGGTTACAGCTTTTGCAGTATGGGATATCAGCTGGGATCGCCCTTGATGCCAGCTAACAATTCAGACGAAATTTTATACGTGGCAGATTCACATCAAATGTAATTTTCTGCTCAAATGAAACAGAAAAACTATTTTTGAAAGCAGTTGAAAAATATAGTTCAAAAATACTGTAAAAGTAATAAATGTGGATAAAATTACAGTTGAACAGGATGAGATACTATAAAAAATATGGAGTTTTAGAGCTTTGAAAAATCAACTGGAGATGAAACAGCGGCTATGCTTTACACTTCAGGGACAACTGGAAGTCAAAAGGTGTAATGCTGTCTAACAATAATTTAAATACTGAAATGGAAGGACTTTACGAGGAATATTTGATTGCAGAGATCAGATCTGTAATATTGCGTTTCACCATATTTCTACCATTGACCCAGCATACTATGCTTGATGTTAAAATATCAAACTTCAATTGTATTTTGTGATTGCAAACGAAAATATGTTGATGCGCTTGATAGAAATAGCTACAATAATAGGAGTGCCAAGAGTATTCAAGCTATTTTATGATGGAATAAAAGCAGCAAATTGACGCAAAAATTCATTACACGATTGTTTACAAAATGATGAGCAATGTCAAATCATCTAAAGATAAAAAGAAAAGTCTTTACGCAAAAGTTCATAATTTGGTGGACACCTTGACTTTATCGTTGTCAGTGGGCAATGGATCCCGAAATTTCAGGTTTTATGAAACATTGGGATTTTATGCTCTTGGGGTTATGGACTTACGAGAACTGCACCTAGTTGTGCTGCTAAATTCAAGAAAGAACGAAAAATTGGAACAGTTGGGAAAAAGACTGCATAATGTTGAAAATAAGCTGTAGATGAAGAACTGTGGGTTAAAGGAGCCAATAGTTATGAAAGGTATTACAACAGCCTGAAAAACTACAGAGTAATTACGAAGATGGATGGTTTCAGACAGGAGACTTTAGCGACAATTGATGAAGAAGGCTATGTTACAATTCGTGGAAGAAAAATACAATGATTGTTCTTTCAAATGGTAAGAATATTGATCAGAAAGCAGCTTGAAAATAAAGTGATTGCACAAAGTAATGGATTAATCAAAGAAATTGGTATTTTTATATAAAATAAGTTAGCTGCAATAATCGTTCCAGACTTTAGTAGAGTTTAGAAAACGTGGGATTACAAATGCACAGAAAACATATAAAAATGTAGTGGAAGATTATAACCTAAAGGCACATAACTACGAAAAAGTGCTTGATTATAAGCTATTTGAGGAAAAGTGTACAAAAACTAGAGTTGGAAAGCACGTAGATTTATGCTGCTTGGTTATACGATGAGGTTGTAAAAAGGAAAAACACCTGAACCAACCGATGAAGCATATAAAATACTAAAAGGAATATAAGAAAAATAAAGGGTGAGCCACAGTAGAAGAAAATCTGAACTTGAAATCGAGATGGATTCACTTGACGTTGTAGAATTTTTGCATTTATAGAAAACAGTTTGAATTCAGCTGGATGAAGAAAAAGTTTGCTGGAATGCCCAAATTTAAGTATTATCTAGAATACATACCAAAAAGCTACAAAATTTGAAGACAACGATATTGACTGGAAACAGATTATAAGCGAAAACAAAACCTATGAGGACAATAAAAACGTTGGGTAACAAGATTTTTAAAAATATTTCAACCAGTGTCGATTTATATTTCAGGTAAAAATTGACAGGAAAAATTGACAGACAATCGCAAAATTTTCGTATCAAACCACCAAAGTTTTGTAGATCCGTTAATTCTAGGATCACTATTTCCAAATAAAATTGTTTTAATACATTATAGCAATTGACTGGTATTTTAAAAAGGTGTAATGAAAACTTCTTGTTTCAAATGAAATGTTGTCTGATTGATATCAACAAAATATTAGAAAAAGTGTAGAAGAAAATAGTTGGCTATTTAAAAGGTGGAAAAAGTATCGTAATTTTTCCCAGAGGAGCAAGGACAAAAGATGGAAAAAGTTGCTCAATTTAAAAAGTATTTGCTATAATTGCAAAAGGAACTGAATGAGATATTCAATGTCTTGGGAATAAAAGGCGCATTTGAAGCATATTCAAGATATGAAGTTCCCAAAACCGATCGAAGTAGCAGTGCTGGAAAGAAATTCTCGCCATGAAGGAAGTTACGATGAAATTACACAAAAGCAGATTATAAGAGAATATGTTGAGAATTAATAACTAATATAAACCTGTTTAAATAATAGATGAAATCCATTTTATGAAGAGTTATGTTTTCAATAACTCATCTATTCTGTTGCTTTAATGGATTTAGTATAAAATAGAAAAATTATAAAATTTGTACCTACAAATCATTATTTGATTCTTGTGAGGTTTTGTTTCTTTCATAGAGTGTACTCAAGTATACTTGACTTTTTATTTGCCAATGGGTATAACCTTAATGAAAGGAAAAATAAATTAAGGAGTTGATTATTATGAAAAATTGGTTGTAACAATGTTTCTTTGGTATTTGGAGTTTTAGGATTCTCAAGATTTATTGAAGAATGTAGAATTACTTCTAAGGTCGTGGATATTTAAATTGTGTAAGTTTGCAAAGTGGATTTTTAATTTTTACAAGAGGTTATATTAGTGGACCTGCATATGGCTCTGTTTACAGAATATATTTCCCAAGGAAACGGATACAGACAGTTATACTTAGAAGGTTATGAATACCTTTATAATTAATTATTTGTAGTGCAATTACTAGAATTTTTAACGAATATAAATAAAAAAGCTCTAAGTTGATTCTAAACCTAGAGCTTTTTAAATATATTAGTAATAGTATTTTTAAGATATCAAAAATAATTATAATTCAATGTCTTCTTTTCTTAATATTGGGAATAAAAATAACATCCTGATTGAAGCAGAATTTGTTTTGTAGCATAACTAATCTGTCAATTCCTATTCCAAGCCCTCCTGCTGGTGGCATTCCCGTGTTCTAAGGCACGAATATAGTCTAAATCCATTCCTGAGCTTCATCATCTCAGCTTCTCTTAATTTCACCTGTTCTTCAAATCTTTCCTTTTTGATCTCTTGGATCATTTAATTCTGAATAGGCATTGGCAAATTCTCTTCCTGAAATAAATAACTCAAATCTGTCTACCCATTCAGTTTCACCTTTTGGTTTTTGAAAGTGGAGAAATTTCTTTTGGATATTCAGTAATAAAAGTCGGATTTAATAAAGTTTCCTCTACTTTTCCTCAAATATCAAGTTTTAAAAATTCCATATTTTGTATAAGATCTGTCTTTTCTAGTGGAATATTCATTTCTTTTTGCTTTATTTATCGCATCTTCATCGCTGCTAATTGTGTCAAAATCAAATCCAGTTGTTTCTTTTACAATATCTTTCATTGTAACATCGTCACGAGTTTTTGCCATGTTAATAGTCTTATCTTCATACTCAATCTCATATTTTCCATGTGTTCAAACGTCAGACTTGAAATCAAATCTTCTGTCAAATCCATCATATCATTAAAATCAGCATAAGCCTGGTATAGTTCCATCATTGTAAAATTCTGGATTATGTTTTATTGAAATTCCTTCATTTCTAAAACTTCTGTTTATTTCAAATACTTTTTCAAATCCACCTACAAGCAGTCTTTTTAAGGCCTAATTCAGGCGCTATTCTCAAAAATAGTTTCATATCCAGTGCATTATGATGTGTTACAAATGTGATCTTGCTGTGGCTCCACTCTACTGGGTGCATCATTGGAGTTTCCACTATAGCAAATCCATGTTTTCAAGATAGCTTCTAAAATCTTATAATTTGGAATCTTTTTCATAGTTTCCATAACTTCCCTGTTCATTACAAGATCCACATATCTTTGTCTATAACAGTTTCGATGTTAGTTAGCCCATAAATTTTCTGGAAGTGGACGGACATTTTTGAGACAGTACTTAAAAGTCAACTCTTAAGTTAATTCTCAGTATTAGTTCTAAAGTTTTTCCTTCTGGCAATAAAATCTCAAGTCCCATATAAATTTCGTGCTGCTCTTCTCCAACTTCATCTTTACATAGTATTGGATTTTTCCAGTTGGATCTTGAATTTGTCAAATCATTTTTCCCCATTCTTCTGAGCAACGATTCTTCCTGCTGTTTTTAAAGATTTTTCTCTAGTTTCATCATATTGGTTAATTTCGCAATTTCATTTAATTTTTCATATTTTCGTCCATATGGTTCAACTCCTATTTCTTAGTTCTTCTACTAGTGCTTTTATAGCCCTACCATTGTCATTGTGGTTTTGATTACTCCATTCACTTTTTCCTTTCTGTATTGTGAAATAAATATATTTATATCTATTATTTAGATTTATAAAATCTAAATAACAGATTTCATTCCCCAAAAATCAGTATTTTAATTCCAATTATAGTAACATTTTGTATTACTAAGCATAAATTTCGTTGAAGAAAGAAAAAGAACTGTTTGAGGTCTGAATACAATTTTGAACTATAATTTGATTAAAAGAGTTGAAAATATCTTTTATTAAAAACCGAGTTTTCTTTTCTTTTATTAAGAAAGTTTTGCGTAGAACGGGGATGTAGGCACACTGGCGTTCGATGTCCTTGATTAATATATAAGTTGTATTTCTAAATTTATACTGTTTATTATTTCATTACCATGTGTTATATTATCATGTTCCAGTACTATTTTCCATTTTCTTTTCAAATGTAAATTTCATATTTTCCTCGAGAAATTTTGTTTGTAATGTGGGTAAATGAGGTATTTTTATTGTTTTTAAATATTTGTTTTGGAATTGATTTCACCATGTCATTGGATTTCGATGGAATCGATTTTTATCGATAATTTTACAATTTCGTGTCATCTTTATAATTATTCTCTTCGTTATTATTTTCCAGTTCAAAATAATTTTTCATAATTTTGTTTAAGTTATCCAAACTTTTATATTTTATTTTCATTTTATTCACCCGCGTTTTTATTTTAGATTTATTCATCTTCATCATCAAAAAGTCATCTAAAAAATTCTGACAAGTCTTCATCATCTTCATCTTCATCATTAAAAATCAGTACCATCATTTTGAAATGCGTCGAGTTACTGTCATATTCCCCATCTACATTTTCATTTTATCATATTCCCCAAAATCTTCATTCCAGTACATATAATCTTTGTCAGAACCATAATATTCATCATTCATATTTCAGAACTGATCTTCTTCATCTTCATCCAAGTCATATAACTCTTCTTCGATCTTGTCATAGTAAGACTCCCCAGTTTCACTATCACAAACTAAATATTCCTTTATCTCCTACCGTAACATTGGAAGAGCAAGTATAACCTTTACATCTCCCTCATTATTAATTCTTTTCAAATTCTTCCCAACAGAATACATAATTTCCCTCCATTATTTATGATATTTTATATTGTTATTAATGAAATCCATCTGTATATTTGCTCTGTCAAAATTAATCGCATAAGCTGATGTGAAATGTCATTGGTGAAAAACGCATAGCTAAAATCTACAATTTTCGCAATTTGTCATTTACACCGTTTTGAACCACCCTATTATGAAATTAATTTCGCTGTTTGTCATCGAAATCCTTTTATCTACCATTTCTTCAGAGATACATCTTTCCGTTTAAGTCAAGCAAAATATTGTACGAATAATGAAATAGCATTTATTATTCTTTCAGTTTCTGAATTTACTGCATTTTCAATCCTTGTTATCATCTTCTTCAGCCAGTTCAGTAATATCGAGGTTTTATGTATTTTGACAACCTTTTTGAAAACTCAGCTATTCCCCTCTTTTATGTATTTATCTTTTATTTTCCAATACACACCACTAATTCTTATCATATTTTTCCTTATTGTCAAAGAGTTTTTCATTTTTACTAAATTTTCTCAAGTTTTACTCTTATTTTCTTCTTCCAAACATTTTGTCCAAATCATTCTTACTTAATTTTACAATAATTGGACGCCCATCTTGGACACTATGTTTTCCAACTCATGAATGCTTCTCACCATATTCTGCATTTCAAACATATCAAGCTTTTGTCCAGCTTTCACAGCTCCTTACACGACATCGAAATAATGATATTTTTCCCGCAAATCCTTTATTTCCAACTTCATTTTTCAAGTCCATAAGCAGCTGCAGAAATACATTTTCAATGCTATCGAGAGAGTCAAAAGCAGGTACAGCTCAATTACAATTTCCTTTTCTGACAAACTCGTCAATATCAAAATCCAAAATCATTAAAAATATCTATATTTTCAAAAATAATATCAATTTGCGTAACTTCCATCTTCTGTGGCAAAAAGCAAATGCTGTGACTCAGCTTTTGTTGTAAAATTTAGGTCATCGCTTCAGTTCTTCATACAAAATTCTCTCATAGATAATGTGCTGATCGTAAATTTCCAGCTCGTCATCTCGCCTAACTAGAATATACGTATCAAAAATCTGTCCCAGCACATCATAATGAAATTGCTTCCCAATAACTCAAAGCATCCCAACTTTATAACGGGATTTATTTTCCGTATTCTCATTTATAACATCAATCTTCCTTCAATTATTATAGTTATCTACATTTTTATAATTTTTCAAAATCTGTATTTTATCACATTTTTATTATAATCCACTTTCATTTTGAAAGTTTTCCACATCGTTTTCCACAATTTTATTTGATTTTTATTCATTTTATTCAAATTTCATCAAGGGCTGGTTTATTCTGATTTTGGCTGTTACAAAAAGTTTCATTTTTGGAAAATCTTTACTAGAAAAACGTTATTTTTCATCGTTTTTATCAGAATTATTTTCTGAAAAATTATTACTTTTTACCAAATTTTCAGCATTTCCAGCAATTTTCCATCAAAAGTTTCCAAACTCACAACTTTCTGATTTTTACCCTTCAAAACATCATCGGAGAAAACAAATCATCTTTTCCACAGTGACATTTCATTAATGTTAATATTTTCTTTATCAAGTCAATATTTGGCTACCCAGTTTTCCCTGTCGTTGTAGTATAAAGTCGTCAATTGCTGATTTATTTCATTATAAACAGATTTTTATCATTTGAAAATTTTATTATTTTTGGATGGATGAACATTTACATCAATTTCCTTTGGATCAGTGTTGTAAAAATAGTAGCAAAACGGATATTTTCCACTTCATCAATTTAATGATGATAGCCGTCTATAACAGCACGTTCAATAGTTGCTGACTTAACATATCGGTTATTTACAAAGTAAACATAAAGTCCTTTGAACTTCGTAAAATTTACATTTCCCAAATATCCGTATTCAAATCGAAATTTCTCAAAACAGATTTTCCAAATAATTCAGAATTGTATTATCAATCCCTTTTCCCTTGTCTTTTATCATACTTTTCCATCGATTCAAGCGAAAATGCCACATTACTGTTTGATTACTTTCGCTAGTACAATATCCCTGATTTTACCGTATTCTGTTGACATTTTTCATAAAAATTTCCATCTGGCAGGCGTATGTAAAATAAATCCTGACTTCCATTTCTGTCCGACATTTCTCGAAACTTCCTCAAATTTCTCTCACAACTCCACCATAACAGCCAATTTTATACAGGACTATTTTTCAGAACGTGTAGTAATCGTAAGTTTAGAACACCGCTGCAATAATGATGAAGGCCTCTCCTCGAAATCCATAAGTATTAAGTTAAAAACATCTTCCTTTTCCTTAATTTTAAATGTATCTGCGCTCCACTGACAAAAGCGTATCGTCATATCCATCAATTCCATTATCACTCGCTTTAGCATGGTTCAGCTTCTAAAGACCTCAATTTTTATCATCGTAGCCTTCGCATCCAGTGAGTTCTCAATCATCTCCTTAATCATCGACTGGATTTTCCACAACTTCCCCAGCGGCAACAATGATTTGACACTCTTTCATCTAGTATATCCCACAATTTATCCTCCTTTTTCTATGTTATATTTTTGTTGTAAAATTTTAAGTTTTGCCTTAAAATCCTTAATTTTGAGTAAAATGAGTTAAAATGCAAATTAAAAACATCGCTTTGTTGAATTGCAGGCTGTCTTGCATTTCCCAGTTATCGTTATGTTTTACATATACAATATCAAACGTTTTCTTCAAAATATCTTAGATTAGGATCATTCAATTTTTCATTTACAGATTCTTTTAAAATTGCGTAGTCAATTTTATCATTTCATCATCTGACCTTACGGTAGTTTGGTGATTTTCAAAAAGTCTTTGTCTTTCTTCTAATATTTTATTTTAAATATTTCTATTGCTCCTGATCAAATCAGGATACTTTATAATATTTGATAATTTATTTTATTTTCTTCTGTTGTTTTATAATTTTATAGGACATATATATCCTTCATCGTGCTTCAAATGTTATAGCAGCCATTTATCATAGTTTGATGATTTATAACCACCGTTTCAGTGAATTCTGTTAAATTTTAAATCATTTTCAATAATATCATTTTTGACAACTTGTTATTGTAGATATTAAGATTAATCTACAATAATTGATAATATTTTTCATATTTATTTCTTCTTCCTCCTTTTCATCAGTTTTCTAAGTAAATACAGCTATCATACAGACAATTAATCCAGTAACCAGGCTTTAACATTGATAATACTCTTTCCAGTCTAAAGATAGCTGTTAAATATTTTAAGAAATGCAGTTGCTATTAAAATTAATAAAAAGTAATTTCAGTTTTTGTCCAAGTTGAAACTATTATAAAAACATTATAACAGTAAAAAGCAGGACAATTTTATCTATTGTCCATCCACTTTTCAAATAATTGTGAAAAATTTAAAAAATTTTTACAATTTCAGGATTAGTTATATTTGGCTTTGGAAACCAGAACATACTCGTAAATAGACCAAAATAGAATTGAAATTCCTGAAAACAGCTTTCTTTTTGTACGCACTCCAGATTATTGGAATAATGAATAGTGGTCTGGTGTACCAGCAGCATATTATGATGCCTCTAAAATACCACATAAAAATATGTCATTACTAAAAATAAATGAATTAAAATTATTGTCGTAATTCCAAAATATATATGCCTATAACTATGTCCAAATTTTCTTAATTTATCCATTATTCAAAATCCTTTCCAAAATATATCTTAACTCTTTTAATATAAACTGATAAAATTAATCAATTTCAAGAAGTAATCATAATGTTTTCAATTTCAAAATTAATTTTTCACAATTATAATTTCACAGTCCTGCTACAATAATCTTATATTTCTGCCCAAAAATCCCTGCCAATTTTTCTAAATCCTCTTCAGACAAAGTACCTTCATTAGGCCCTGCATCCATTGTAAAATAGCATTTTCCCCACTATTTCTCAAATTTTTACAAAATCCATCACTATGTAAGTTTTTCATTAAAATACGAAAATGGTGGATTTGCAGTTTCAGATGTTTGTGCAGTTTCTAAGAGCATTCTCTTCTGTCAAAATTCCCACTTTTTCAAAATCATTTTTCAGCAAGATATTTTTCATATGTTTACAAAGTCAATTTCAGACTGTTTTACCCACTCGTCAAAATATGTTGAAGTTTTCCGCTGCAAAGCTCCATCCATTTCGACTTGAAATTTCCTTTTATTTTCATTCACGCTACAAGCACAATCATCGCCAGTTTCAAATCTGTCTTTGCCTCATAAATCTCTCAGTATCTTATCCCAAGCCGCAATTGGTCCAAAAACTTCTCGAAGATGAACCAGAACCAAATTTTTGAAATCTGTGCAAGTTCAGATTGCGTATAGTTTTTCAAAAGTTCATTACAAGCCTTTATTACAGCCGATAAACCGCTGAACTGGAAGGAAAGTCCCACTGCTGGCATATTATTGGTTGTAGAAATTTTTACCTTCTGACTTCTATTTTCCCTAAACAAATCTACAACTTAATAATCTTTTCGGTATGTACACTATCCTACAATTCTCCATTCAAATAAAACAAATCGTCATCATCGAAAATTTATCTTTACAATTTTCGTATTTCTTTTCAACTGCAATTTTAATCTCCTATCATTTATAAATTCCATCTCTACTGTTTCTGTAAACATATCGTTAGAAGTCGAAATGCTGCTTGTGGCAGGTATCATTTTGCTGCATCTGCATATTTTACAATTGCAATATTAGCGTAAGATTTGATTTTTACCATCTCCTTTATATTAAATTTTCTCCGCTTAAATATGCTCCGCATTTTATAAGTCTATTTTTATCTACAATATCAGATTCTTAGCAGTGCAATTACAGCCTCCTAATCCTCCACAGAAATTTTTGCTCACTTGCTCCCATTTTTCGAGTGCTATTTTTACAAATAAGTCCGTTTTTCAATGGTTATATTCAAGTTTCCGAGTTCTGTGTTGCTTTTGTCATAATTTTCCTATTTTATCGACTTTTTCTCTTCTTTGGATTCAATATTTTCAGTCAAGATTTTAGCCATTTTCATCTGTCAATTCTCTAATTTCTTTAAAAAGGACTGTCAGCGTTACTTCCTAAATTTCTTTTAACCTTTTGAATAGCTTCACCAGTATTTCCACCGTCGTATGCAATTGCAAGGTATGCATCAAATTTAAAGTCAATGTATGAAAATTCCTTGTTCTTTATAAATTTTCATAGCTTTGTCGCTAAGGCAATTTTTGGCATCAGCCCTTGGTATACTGTAGGCTACAATTTCTGCGTGTGAACCAGTTTTTCAGCAATTCATCTTCAAATTTTCTCAAAATAATCATACAACTGGTGCCGCAATACTACTGCCAGCTGAAGATCCATTCCACGTTTTGGAGGGGTTGAGAGGTAACTTTATATTTTATTTTTGCATTTTCTAAATATTTTAACGCAGTAAAAAGAGCAACTGAAAGAGTATCTGTCTTATTATGGAAATAGCTACTTTTGCTTCTTCACAATACATTCAATTCAATGCAGTGGAGATAGCGATAGCGGGATAATCGTAAACAACAGAATGTTCTCCAGTTGTATTATTTTACATGTGATTTTTCCGATACCTTTTTCATCATATTTTCCTACTAAATATACTAAAATTTATTATACTAGAAAAGTTATAATCCAATACCTTTTTATATATTTTCAAATTTTTCAAAATCATTAATAAAATCTAGAATTTGAATAGAATACATAACTGCTAGTACAAAATAAATACTCAAGTTCATAAAAAGACTTAGAGTTTTTATTGTGTTCTCAAACCTAATAAAATTAAAAGTAATGAGAACTAAACTAATTTTAACAGGTACAGGTCACTTAGCTTTTTGAGTTTGATTTAAAATTTTTATAGTTTTATTTTTAACCTGCAAGTTTTGCGCCAGTTAAACGTAATCCTCTATATCATTACCTTCAAAATAAATTTTGTAAGTATATCCCCTTGAAACAGAAGATAATCTACCACTTGTAAATTGGAATGTTCTTCCTGATTCGTTGCTTCTGCAAGTTACAGATCTACTTGTTTTACTTGTAACGTGGCATTCGTTAACAAATCTTGAAAATCTAATGCTCCAAATGCTAAAACATCCTACTGAAAATTAATTTCTTCATCTAATCAGCTCCTTTTTAAATTTTTATTATACTAGTTATTTATTATAGTATATCATATAAGTTTAAAAATTAAGTATTTATAATGAAACAATTTTGTTTTATTATGTATAATTACGATAATTGTGGATAATAAAAAGAGCATTTATAAAGTCATCCTCTTGTTATATTTAAATAATTTGTTTACCGTAATTTATATTATTTGGGAATAAATATGTATAATCATAGTGTTAGTTTTTGAGTTTTGACAGTTCTAAAAATTTTGTAAATGTATCTTCTTAGCTGCCTCTCATAAAAGCCGCCACCACAAATCCTGGAATACCGCCGCTATTAAAACATTTTCATCATTTGTTTCATTGCTCAAATTGTTTAATTAATTTATTTACGTCGTTTACCCTGAACTCCCTTCCTTTGGCAATTCTCATTTAGACTTCCGTAGAAGTTTTGGATCACGTCTTTCCTGAACTGTCATTGAAAAATAATTGCTTCAACCTTTTTCATTTCCTTTTCAGCCATTTCCATATCAATCATCTTGAGTGTCAACTCTGGTATCATTTTCATAATTCAGCAATTGATCCCATTTTTCTTATCATTTTAAACTGCTAAAATCTTCAAAATCAAACTAGTTTTTCTAAATTTTCTTTCCATTTTTCTTGCTTCTCGTCTGTAACTTCTCTGTGCCTTTTCTACAAGCGAAACAACGTCTCCCATTCAAGAATACGTGACTCAAGCCTGTCTGGGTGAAAATGGTGCGATAGTCGTCAGTCCCCATACTATATGAATTTAATTGGTTTCCTGCAACTTCCTTTACTGAAGGCACCTCACAGTATCTCCGTCCAGTTTGTAAGTACAACTCCAGTAATATCAAGCTGTTCGTTAAGCTCTTTTGCTACATTAACGCATCTTGCCCAGTCATTCCATCAACTACAAGCAAAATTTCATTTGGATTAAAAGCAGTCGCTTTATATCTGCAATTCATCATAAGCTGTTCATCAATATGCAATCTTCCATGCGTATCAATAATCACGTAAGTCGCATCTCTGTCTTTGAAGCTTCAATTCCCTGTTTACAATTTCCAACGGATCTATACTCTCATCAATCGTCAAATACGGAACTTTTCACTTTACTCTCCTAGTACCTTCAATTGCTTTTTGGCAACAGGTCTATAGTATCTGCCCCAATCAGTAGCTTTTCCCTTTTGATCTCAAATGCTTTGCCAATTTTCAGAAAACGTAGTTTTCCCCAGCTCTTGAAGTCCAGAAAAGCATTACAATAGTAGGATTTTTATCAGCTTTGTAATCGACATTGGAACCACAAGCACTTCCACTAGTTCGTCATTTACAATTTTAACAAATTGTTGTGTGGGATTAACTCGCTAATACTGTTCTCCCAATGCCTTTTCTCGAATCTTTCCACAAGGTTTTTCAGCCACCTGTAATTTACATCCGCTTTCAAGCAATGCCAGTCTTGCTTCCTCAAAGCATCTTTCATATTGTTCTCAGTCAATTTCCCCCTGTCCACTGACTTTTAAATATATCTTCAAAATCTATCTCTAAATTATTAAACATTATTGATTTTTCTCCTTGTTTTATATTTTTAATGTATATTAATAAATCCTTCAAAAATAAAATGATAAATAAAATAAATTTGGAATTTAGTGTAAAAATCAGTTTTCGTACTCGTTAAGTGACTTTCATATGTTATTTTTAATTGTGATGGTTATAGGATAACAATTATAGGAAAAGACAAAGAGATTGAAAAGGAGTTTTAGGTTATTTGTAGATGATAAATTAAATCAAGACATTTACGTTTGTGTTCAGTTTGGGATGGATGTATAAATTTAAAGTGGTGTTTATACTGGAATGTCTTAAATTTCAAATAGTTTGTAGTCGATTCCAAGTTCGATAAATTTGTATTAGAATAGTTAAAAGTTTGCTTTTCAATTACATAAAGCTTATTTAGTCTAAATATAATATTTTATGATATAATGAATAAAAAGATTTTTATTTTAGTGAAAACCCAAAAATTTATAAGGAGAAAAACACTATTATGGAATTAAAAGATATTTTAAATGAAATTCAAGAAAAATGATTAGAGAAAAATTGAAAAATTTGAAATTAATGAAAAATTGGTTTTGACTACAAAACTATATGCTGATGATATATATATGGCTATGGAATGAATTTCCATATAAAAATCAATTGGTGGTAGCGATGGCGGGATAGATTTAGTTATTTATAATGAAGAAGATGAATTTGTAGCTATTCAATGTAAATTTATAGTCATAAATGCTGAAATATCTAAATCTGACGTGAGATACATTTATATCAACTTCTAGCTAAAGAGCTGAGTTGATGGAGATTTTAAGTGAGTATTTGTTTCAACAACAAACAAGTGGTCTAAAAGGCATAAAATGATTTAGTCAAAAATCGAAATACCTGTATAAAGATTATCTTTAAATGAACTGAAAATTCGGATGTAGATTGGTCTAAAAATATATTTAGGAAAACTTGGAAAGTAAAAGCAGAAGGTAAAACAATTTAGAAAACATCAGACAGCAGAATTCTGTACATAGATATTTTAAAAGAAAATAATAGAGGTAAAATTAATAATGAGCGTGGACTGGAAAAACCTTTACTTCTTTAAAAATAGCTGAGAATGAAACTAATAAAAAATGGTTTGATTCTATTTCTGGTTCCATCTATTTCCTTTCTTGGAATCAAACTCTTTAGAGAATGGACACAAATGATGTAGATAATGATGCTAAACTATATCCTATCTGTATCTGTTCTGATTCAAAGATTTCAAGTAAAAATCAACTAATGATGACAATGATAAACAAGTGTAGTAGATTTAGCGTACCTGCAACAACTGATACAGATAAAAATAGTAAATCAGTTGATTAAAAGATAAAAAGGGGAATGAAGGTTGTATTTTCAACATATCAATCAATAGATGTTATAGCTGGAGCCCAAAAGATTTTAGAACAAGAGACTTTTGGAGGTTTGATTTAATTATTTGTGATGAGCTCATAGAACAACAGGAGTTACTTTAAAAAGACGAAAGATGAAAGTAATTTTGTCAAAGTGCATAAAAATGAATTCTTAAAAACTAGATTGTATATGACAGCTACTCCAAGATTATATGATGATAATTCAAAATCTAAAGGCAAAAGGAAAGCGAGGCCTATCTTTGTTCTATGGACATAAAAGAGCTTTTATGGTGAAGAAATCTATAGAATAGGTTTTGGAAAAGCATGTTGAAAATGATTTATTAACTGACTATAAAAGTTTAATACTCCTTAAATTAAGTCAAATTCTGCAGAACTACAATCTATTATTGCAAATGGAGAAAACGAAATTTAACTGATGATGCTACTAATTAATTGGTTGTATAAATGGTCTATCTAAACAAATTTTAGATAAGGAAAGAATAATAAAGTTACAGATCCAGAACCATATGAAAAGAGCAGTTTGCTTTCTGTAGAACATAAAAGACTTCTATAACTAATAGTTTTAATGACTATTCAAGATTATACTCATCTTTAGCTAAAGAAAAATGGTTTAATATCTTTAAAACATATAGACGTGTGGAATGAGACGCACTTGAAGAGAAGATTTGCCTCGTGGTTAAAAAGAAAGATGGAAAAGGCAAAGTGTGAAATTTTTAACTAATGCTAGATGTTTAGGTGAAGAGGTGATGATGTGCCGAATCTTGATGCAATATTTTTTATCAGCTAAAAATTCTCAAGTGGATGTCGTTCAGTCTGTAGGTAGAGTTATGAGAAAAGGCTCTAATAAAAATATGGATATATAATCATACCTGTTGTTATACCTGAACTGATATAAGCCAGAAGAAGCCTTAAATGATAATGAAACATATAGGTTGTTTTGGTCGGTATTACATGCATTAAGAGCTCACGATGATAGATTTAATGCAGTAGTAAATAAAATAGATATAAATGACCCAAAAATATTATATGGAACTCTGATAACTCAGGAATTGATTTTGACAGGAAGTACAGGAATCTGGTGCTACATATCAACAATCTTACCATTTCGAAATAGAGACAGTGCAAAATGCTATTTATGCTGAAATGGTTGAAAAGGTTGGAGATAGAAAATATTTTGAACAATGGGCAAAGATGTAGCAAAAGATAGCTCAAATACAGATAGATAGAATCAAGTTATTAGCTAGGATAATTGAACATACTATTTTAATAATTTTTGTAAAAGGTTTACAGAAAATATAAATTCTAGTATAGATAGTGAAGAGGCAATAGAGATATTATCTCAACATATTATAACTAGAGCCTATATTTGAAGCCTTATTTGAGAAATTATTCTTTTGTGAATAATCCCTGTTCTTCATCTATGGAAGAAATATTAAACTTATTATTAGAGCAACAATTTGAAAAAACAGCTGAATTAAAAAGAATTCTATGATGATGTTAGAGTAGAGTTGGAAATATAGATAATTCAGAAGGTAAACAAAAATAATAGTAGAGTTATATAATAAATAAAACAGCATTTCAAAATTAGTTGAAAAGTTAGGAATTGTATATACTCCTATTGAAGTGGTTGACTTTATAATAAATTCAGTTGAGAGTATATATTGATTTAATAGAAGCTAACAGAGGAAAAATATCAATATTAGAGCCTTTGTGAGACAGGACCTTTATACAAGACTTTTTACAGTGGAAATATTAAAGCCTAAAGATTTAGAAAGAAAGTATCAAAGAAATTTTTGCTAATGAGATAGTTCTATTAGCTTATTATATAGCAACAGTAAATATTGAAATATATCATGACTTTGAATAATGAAAAAGAGTATAAAGTTTAAGGTATATGCTTGACAGATACTTTTCAATTGGGAGAAGATAAAAAGGAATTACAATTGATATCTACTTCTTAAAAGAAAATTCAGAAAGAGTTAAAAGACAAAAGAATGCTCCTTTACAAATTATTTTGGAAATCCTCCATACACTATCGGGACAGAAATTCAGCTAATGATAATGCTCAAAATATATATCCTGATTTTAGACAATGAATATTAGAAACTTATTCTAAAGAATCTTCAGCAGATTGAATAAAAGCATTATATGATGCTTATATAAAAGCTTTTGAATGGGCAACAGACTAGGCTAAGAAATGGAGAGTAATAGGATTTGTAACCAATGGAGCTTGGATGAGATGGAAGAGCAACATCAGGATTTAGAAAAACACTCAGAAAAAGAATTTTCTTCATCTATGTTTTAATTTAAGAGGATGCTCAGAACAGGAGAACAAAGAAAAAGAGAAAATGTTGGAGAGGAACAAAAACTCCTATATAGCTATCAGTTTATTAGTATCCTAATGAGAGAGAAAAATCTGAAATACATTATTATGATATAGGAGATTATTTGAGTAGAGAGAGATTGAACAAAATAAAAAGAATATAATTCTATAAAAGTATTCCATCGAAAAATAAAACCAAGTGAAAAAGGCGACTGGATAAATCATAGAAATAAAAGAATTCAATAGTTTTATACCATTGTTGATAAAGATAATAAAAATAATAAAAAAAGTATAATATTACTTCAAATGGAATTGTAACAAATAGAGATCCATCAGGTTTTATTCATTTCAAAAATCAGTTGGAAAGAAAAGCAGATGAAAGATACAATTGGTTTTTATAATAAACAAGTAGAGAAATGTAAAAATCAAAAATTAGAAAAGTAATAAATTAAATACAAAAGAGAATGAAGAAATTATAAATACAGATACAAAAGAAAAATTAGATTTGAGTCTAGAGGATTAAAGAACTCGTTAAAAATTAAAAGGATGAGTTTAAAATGAAAATATATCAATATCTTTATATAGGCCATTTGTAAAGCAAAATTTATATTTTTCTCAAAAATGGATAGAGACCCCTTCTCATCAAAATAAATTTAAAAGGAAAAGTTTTGATTTACAAATGGAAAATCAAGTAGTAAGCCATTTTAGTAGTGATTATATCGAAGAGATGATAGAAATCTAGATTGTTTAGAAAAAGCAAATTGTTATCCATTAAAATATATTGATAAAGAAAAATACAAAAGATGAAAGTCTATGCATATTTTAAGTTCAGATAATGAATTAAATGATGGAATAACAGATTTTTTATTCATAATTTAGCAAAAAGAAAAATATGGTGTACCTAGCATTACAAAAGAAGATATACTATGTGTATGGCTTTTGCATAGATTTAGATTACAGAAAAATTTGAATCAGATTTGAAAAAGAAAATTCCTAAATTACATTAGTTGAAGAATATGAAAATTTTAAACAATATTCTGATATAGGAAAAAGAATTAGCGGATTTACATTTTAAATTATGAGAATTGAAAAATTACCAGAATTTCTAATTTCATGGGAGAAGAAAAATAATTTTAAAAGTAGAAAAATTAAGATTTATATCAAAGAAAATAAGTCAATAATAATATTTAATAGTGATATAAAATTTCAAATATCCCTTTGAGTATATGATTATCAGATAAATGGAAAAAGTGCTGTTGAATGGATTTTTGGAGAGATATAGTATTTCAATTGATAGTGAAATAATAATGATCCTAATTTATGGTGTGAAGAAAAATGATAATCTAAAGATATATTTTTAGATTTATTATTAAGTGTGATTAGCCTTTCTATAAAAACGAATGAATTGATAAAATTACCCTAAAATAGAGGTTTAAAATATTATTTTCATTCATTGTATATTTTTAGGTTGAGCGAAATTATACTATAATAAATAATTATGCGATTAGGCTAACTAGACCTAATTTTATTTGACAAAAAGAGAAAGAAGGAATCGAAATGATGAAAATGATTTTGCCTGATGGTGGTAAAAAGACAGTTGGAAAATCCGATGACTGTTGTGGAGTTGCAAAAAGTATTGAGACAGTCTTGGGAAAGCAACCGTTGGGGGCGATAATTGATGGTGTGCAAGTTGATCCATCTCCTTATTATTGACAAATCTGGAACAATTGAAATAATTATAACACAAAGTGAAAAAGGGATAGAGAATTATAAGACATAGTGCGGCACAGTATTATGGCGCAGGCTGTGCAAAGACTTTTCCCAAATACAAAGTTTACGATAGAGCCTGTTGTAATGGATATGATTTTGACCTGAAAAACCGTTTACGAAGAAGATTTGGCAAAAATTGAAGATAATATTGTAAAAGAAAACTATGAATTTAAAAGAAAGTAGAAATGACTGCCGAAGAAACATTCTTTGCTGAAAAAGGTGAAACTTACAAGTTGAGATAATTGACGATTTGAGGTGCAGATAGGTTAGCATTTATCAGCAAGGTGAATTTATAGACTTATGCGTGAACACATATTCCATCGACTGGCTATCTAAGCATTTAAGCTGTAATGTCAACAGCAGGAGAGCTTACTGGCGTGGAAATTCAAACAATAAAAATGCTTCAAGAATTTACAGGTAGCTTTTTCGCAACAGAGCTGGATGACTATTTGACAATGATGGAAGAAGCTGAAAAGAGACCACAGAAAATTAGGAAAGCAACTGACTTGTTCTTTGTAGACGAGCACGGACCTGGATTCCCTTTCTTTATGCCAAAAGGTGTGGGAATTATTCAATAAATTGCAGGAAATCTGGAGAGTTGAGCATAAAAAGGGTTATCAGGAAATAAAAAACTCCTATTATGCTAGATAAGGAATTGTGGGAAATTTCTGGACACTGGTTTAATTACCAAAGTGAAAATATGTATACATCAACAATTGATGAGTATACAATAAAGCCTATGAACTGTCCAGGCTCAATAATTGCCTACAAGAACAACACATTCATACAGAGTTACCATTGAAATATGGAGAAATGGGGCTTGTTCTGAACACGAATTTAGTGGAGCTTACACGGGCTTATGAGAGTTAGAGCATTTACACAGGATGATGCCCATGTTTTTCTGTACGAAAAGAGCAAATTGAAGACAAATTATCGAAAGTATTGATTTATATGATAAATTTTATACTGTATTCAGTTTGAATACCACATTGAATTATCAACAAAACCTGATAAAGCAATAGGTTCAGACGAAATATGGGAAATGGCTGAAGTAAAACTTGAAATCAGCTTTGGAACACAAAGGATATTACAAGCTAAATCCTGGAGATGGAGCATTCTACGGACCAAAATCGACTTTGAGATGAAAAGACTCAATCGGAAAATTTGGCAATGGAACAATCAGTTGACTTTAACCTTCAGCAGATTTGAAAATAGCGCTATATAGGTGCGGATAATTTGAAAAAGCACGAGCCAGTAATGATTCTGGGGCAATGTATGGAAGTTTGGAAAGATTTATCGGAATCTTAATCAGTACATTATGCAGAGGCGTTCCCAACTTGGTTAGCACCAGTACAAGCAAGAATCCTGACAATTTCTGACGAGCGGGTACCTTTCGCGAAAAGATTGTTTTACAAAACTTCAGATGCAGGAATCAGAGTAGAGCTTGACACAAAGGTGAAAAATTGGATACAAAATCAGGGGAAGCAATGGAGACCCAAAAATACGGTTCAATTAATAATTGGTAAAAACGAGTTACGAAACAACAGTAAATGTAAGAATTTAGTTCTGGATGATAAAAATGTATCAGTTGACGAAATTATCGAAACGTTGAACAGGAATCATGTTCCATTTTCAAAATAGAAAATAAAGAAAAATTAAGTAATTTAACTGATAAATAAAAAGTCTAAAAGTTAAAAAGTTATAATACTGTGATAGCTTGAATAAAAAGTTTTAGTTGAAATTTTATAAAAATGCACTGAAGAATTATTTGAGTTTCGTTAAAATAAAATAATTTTTGAAAATAGATTAAAATAATGAGGTGATTTTTATGAGAAATGATTATGACGAATTAGAAACTTATAATCATATACGATGATTATAATAGAATATGGCGGACACAGAGAAATGACGATGACTTATGATGATTTGGATAGACTTGTAAGTTCAAAGGTTCGTGAGTATGTTGTGGATGGTACTAGGACTTCTTTTGACAGGAGGTGCAGGTTTTTCGTTTACAACGGACTGGAATCAGGAAGCCCGTTGTATGGAATTTTGAATATGTATTGGGTATTTTGCTATTCTGAGTAGTTATGGTATTCAGTTTACGGCATTGCTTTACAGAGCTAATTCAGGCACATTAAGAATGATGTTTGTTGCATATTCGATATTAAATGGGCTGACACTTTTCAGTTATTAGGCTTATTTATGCTCCAGAAATTATATTTTCAGCATTTTTAGGAACATTGACATTGTTGTCGTTTTAGCAGTTTATGGTTATTTTACTAGAAAATTTGACAAAATTTACACAATATTAATTGCCGGGTTAATAACATTAATTTTAGTAGGTATTGTAAACATTTTTCCTGCAAAGTAGCTGGAGTTGACTTGTTTTATATCAGTAATAGGTGTGAGTATTTTTACAATTTTTCATTGCAGTTGATGTAAACAGAATAAAAATAACATTATCACGCAGTTCAGGAAGATTCAAGTTTTGAACAAAATCAGGTATCGAACATTAAATCTATATCTGGACTTTATAAATTGTTCTATACATTTTGAAAAATTTTAGGAAGAAAAAGATAATAACAAAATATTATAATTTAATAAAAATATAAAAAGGGTTATTTTGGGATTATTGACATTAAAACTGTTCACACAATCCTGAAAATAACTCTTATTCTATTTGATAGGGAAAACTTTAAACTAACAAAATTGACAATAAAACAGCAAAAATACAAGATTTTATAAGTGACGAGAAAATTTTAGCAGGCAGAATATGGGTATTCTCAGGGTGCAATTTCAATTTTTGTTATGTATGATATTACTATATGATTTTTCGAGCTAGACAATATAATTCAGTCATTAAGAAAATTAAAACTTCCCGATGTGAAAGGAATTTTATTCATAATTTTATTTATACTTGAAACTCTTTTTATCTTTTATCCTGCCCAAAATATTAATAAATAAGCAAAAAGAAATATAAGTCCGCCCTAATAGTTCTATCGTTAATAATGAGCAATTCTATCTATTTTTCTTTGGAAAAGCTTTCTTTTGTTACGCAAAAACTATTATTGCTGGAATAATGCTGTGTTAGACTAATATTGCTAGTTTTCTTAATACATAAAAATATACAAGATATTAGTAGAAACTGACAGTGCGAAATTTTAGACAAGATCAGTAGTTGTGTTGTATTCTGACATTGTAAAAGTAGCATTTTATATCTTTTGTGATGTTTGATAATAAGATAAATTTAGAAAAGGAAAGATAATAATGAAAAGAAAAATAGAAGAATTTGAGAATTTCATAGAATTTATAAACTGGGAAATTCTGATAAACAATTGGAAAAACTTGAAAATGGACTGGAAAAGTTAAGATTTGACTGTGATGAAAGGAAAATGATGAGTATCTGGAAAACAGCTAAAGAGAGATGTCGTGGAAGTTGCAGATGTCTTGGGGATATGCTTTATATTCTTTGTGGAACAATAATTGAGCACTCGGATGCGGGATGTTATTGAAGATGTGTTTGAGGAAATTCATGAAGTAATTTGAGCAAGCTAGATGAAAATGAAAGCAATTTATCGTGAAGATGGAAAGGTAATAAAGGACAAATTATTTTCATCAAAATTTAAAAACAATGAAAAATAAGAAAAATTTGTGAAATAAAGTAAAAATATGGATATTAACTTGTAAAATTTAGAAAATGTGATAAAATAAGACCGATATGTAAAAATAATTTTAACTGAACATATAATTTTATAAAATAGTTAAGTTATATATTAAAGAAAACAATAAAAAGACTGTATCAGATTAAAAATAGAAAGGAGGCTATAAAAGTTATTTAGTAGATGAATAATTATGCAAAGATGTGAAGTTTTGGAAAAACAGTAAGCCACGGAAATAGAGTAAGTCACTCTCCTGAAACTACAAAAAGAATTTGGAGACCTAATTTACAAACAATGCTTTTAACTATTAATAATGAAAGTTAGAGTAAGGTTTGTACAAAAGCAATGAAAAAACGGAAAGGAAAAATGTTGATCAAGTTAAAAATCTTGTTAAAATAAAAGAAACATTAAGTCTAAAATTTTAAAAAGTATTAGCAAAGTAAGTTTTTATACTACTTTTTGTGTGTACCCGTAGCTCAACTGGATAGAGCGTCTGACTTCGGATCAGAAGGCTTGGGGTTCGATTCCTCCACGGGTACGCCATTTTATATATATCAGTACAATAACATACAAAACACAATATTTTTCATATGTTATTGACTGAAGTAAATAATCAAAATCAAATTTTTATATTTTCCTTAAATAGCTTCTTTAACGTACATTACTGAAAAATACGATGAATAAAAGGCAGCATGCTAATAGTGACAATTCACCATATATTCCAACTAAAACCATCACAAAGCGCACCGACTAGAAAAATAAATCTAATCAATATATATCAAAATTTTGTAAAAATGATGTTTCTTTTGTATTTATATATTTAAATAGATTTTTCCATTCCTTCACAGTTTCCTGTACATATAGTAGTTGCTCCTGCCATTCCTCTAATGAACCCTTGGTATTGAATTGCAGCGATAAATGACATAATTATGTTTAGTGGCATATTCTCATTTTCCACTTGGGACGATGCAATAAAAACATTATTATGATTTGATAAAATATCACAATTTGCTGCCATCGGAAAGTTTTATGTTTTTCAAATTTGATTCGTATAAATTCTGAAAACAATATTCCCATTGTAAATACAAATGCTGAGACAAAATAATAGAATGCTTTTTCCAAAATTTCCTTTTCCCAAATTTGTTGCAAGAAAAACAATATTTCAGTCTGTGCATTATCCAACACATTTCCACGTGTAGAAAAATGTATATGTGTCCATAAATCCCCAACCATACATAGAAGCATTGCCAATCGAAATGTTTCTGGAGGATATTCTTCTCCATTAAAGAAAATATATATTTCTTGCCATTTCATCTCCTTTTTAAAATTTTAAACTTTTAAAATTCAAAATCCAGAAAATATACCATATTTTCTCCCTTTTCATTAATTTAATTTTTACCGGTTGTATATTAAGGAATCAAATTATATCTCAAATTTTATACACAAATATTGTATCAAAATTTTTGTATTTTTAAAGTCGTATATAGTTATAATAATTTTAGTTTTTCAGAATATCAAATTTATATCCAACTCCCCAAATAGTTTTAATATTCCATATGCTCATAATTATCCATTTTGTACTGAAAGCCGTTTTATGTGGGTATCAACAGTGACGGCTTTCGCCAAAAATAGTCGAATCTCAGATTAAATCTAGCAGATTTTCTCTCGTAAAACTTTTATTCTGATTTGTCGCAAGTGTCCTGAATATTCGATTTCCTTTTTGTTAAGGAAATTATTTCGTTATTATTTTTACAGTAAAAATTATTTAAGTCAATTTCAAGAGTTATCAAATGAGAATATCGCTGTCATCATGGAGTAATCCGGCGTAAAAATGGCATTTATCCTTGCTATAATTTCTCCAGGTGAAAATGGCTTTACAATGTAGTCATCCGCACCTATTTCCAGCCCCATTATTTTTCTCATAGTCTTCTCCACGTCTGTAATCATTATAATTGGAACATTGGAAGAAATTTTCGTACTTCACGGCATACATCAAATCCATCTGGCATCATATCATCCAGAAGCACAATATCAAATTTATTTTCCTCCACTTCATAAGAGCGTCTTCTCCATTAGAAAAGCAACAGTGCTTACAATAAAATTATACAGTATTCTGAAAGTATTGATACAATCTGCTTATTATCATCTGCAATTAATACTTTATACATTTTATTTCTCCTTTACGATAAAGTTAAATCCTAGAGTTATTAGTTCAGTCTTGAAAGAAACGAATATATAGTAATACCGCTTAAAACTGAGACTAAAAAGTATGACTGTTTTACCCAAACTTTAAAATTATATTGGTTTGATTTTAAAGTTCAGTATATAATAAAATTTTTATCATAAATTTGTGAAAATATAAATACTAATTTGACAGAGTATAAGGCAAATAAATTTAATTAAATTTCAAATTAACAAAAAGAAACCAGTTACAATATAATCCTGATCCCATTGAATAGGTGGTTCCTCTATGATTAGAATATCAAATTTTTCTTCACTTGTAAAGACTTTTTAAAAATATCTTTCAGACTTCCGTTTTGAGCAACAGTTTTAAGCTGTTTATCACAAAAGCTTTTGAAACGCTGTTTTAGGTTTATGTCAAAGAGTTGATGATCCTTCTTTCATTTCCAACGAAAAGAAAAGATAAGTTTAAAAGCAAAGGATTTGTTAAAAGAACTGTTATCACTGCCTTCGGGGATGTAACTTTTTGAACGTCGAAAATATGTAAAACACAGGCATTCACTATTACATTGATGAAAAATGGGACTTAAGCGGTATAGGCGGCTTTCTGAGAGATGATTTTTACTATACTTTTTGATGTCAATATACTACAGCTTCATTTCTTGCAAAACTTACACGGTGTTTTCAAGGGGACTACCGTGTATAATCTTGTCAATTCTTTTCAAATGCCGAAACTTGATATTGAAGATTTGAAAAGAGACGACAATTCGCCGGTATATATGGAGTTGATGAAGATCATATGAAGTGTGAAGAAGTAAAAATACATATATGAGGATGTTTGTAATACATCGTGGAATTAGGAAATCTGCAGAGACAGGAACAAACTCGTTGACAAGCACGTAATAATGCTTTCCTACATCCGTACCGCTTGAGGAAGTATCGGAGTATGTGCTTAACTATCTTGAAAAGATACAATATGGACAAAAACTAATTGTGAACTCTGATGGAGGAATATGGATGAGCAGCTTTGTGAAGAGACTTGGAATTTACAAAGCCACACATATATGACAAGTTCCATTTAGTAAAAAGCCATAGCTGAAATTTCTAAAAGGAACAAGGAAATATCAAAAATCTTTACAAATGGCTGAGGAGACGATTTTAAAGAACTTGGAATTTTTATGAAAATTTCAAGGAAAAGGAGAATGTGAGCCAGAGAGAGAAGAGACAGATAGATGTCTGCTTAACCAGTATGAGAAGATAAGAAGGATATACTGAAGAGGATTACACATAGGCTCAAGGACGGAAGCCCTTGTGTCCCAGATATCAAGATTTTCTGTCAAGCAGGCCAGCGTTTTTCAAGAAGGAAGATAAAGAGGCAGAGCGTTATACACACTTTCTTTGAGACTATGGAAAAACAGGAAAAGGCGTATAGATTGTGCACTTTAGCGGCAAGAGACGCGATTCACTAGAAAAGGTAATGAGATGGAATGCTTGCCAGAAATTATTAATGAAACAGAAGCACAAATATGCCATATTTGAGAGAGAATGTCCGATTAGGGAAGTTTTGAGAGAAAATATCACAAAGTAAAATATAAAAAGCAGTCAAAAAGATTTGTTGTGGCATTTAATGACTGCCCCTATATTTTTACTCTGTCTACTAATTTTATTATATAGGAAATTTGAGTAAGTGTGTGTGATTAATACGAATAAAAATGTGGTATAAATAAGGCGGAAATAGCTATGAAAAACATACTAACTTGCTTTATGAAAATTTAGAAAAATGTAAAAAATAAAAAGGAGTTACAAAAACAAACATTCAAAAATTTGAAATTGGGAGTTTTACACTTTATGACTTGCTTTATTTTTCCCAGAGACTTATGAGAATAGGAGCAATCATAAAGAAAATTGCAGAAATTCTGGCGGATGAGTTGTGATTTTACAGGACAATTGTGATGATGGTTAATCAGTATATAAGGCTGGGAGAACTATGTTTGGGGCAGTTTTTAAGTGATGAGCGGAGATGATTGAGCTTGTGTGGTTTAATAACAGGTTTGTGAAAAATGGTATTCACATTGGAGATGAGATTACAGTTTATGGGAAAGTGAGAAAAGACTGTAAAATTTCAGCTTGAGATCCCTGAGATATATCAAGCAGGCTGGTTTTGATGTGCAAGCACAAAAAGCAGATATTACCTATTGTCCGTCTACAGAATCGCTTAGACAGCAGGCAATCAGAAAAGTTATGGAAAATGCCCTAATGGATTACGGATATTTGTTGCAGGAAAAGAATTTGCCAAAAGGAATTTTTGCAAAAGGAGAAATCCTTGGAAGAAAAGAGCGGTCTTAAATATTCATTTCAGAAAAATGAGGAAAAAAGCAAAGTAAAACACGAAAAGATTTATGCTGGAGAATTTTGCTTCTGAAATAGAATTTTGCAAAATCGTTTTAGTGTAGAACAAGGCAAATAAGAATATTTACAAACTTGAGGACAACAAAAAGTCTTGTGAGCAAATTTATAAAGGTCTGGATTATGAATTGACAAAAGCTCAGAAACGATGTGATAAAGGAGATTTATTCTGAATTAAAGAGCTGGAAAAGATTGTGAATAGGCTGATTCAGGAGATGTTGGTTCTGGAAAGACGATTGTTTCGTTTATAATGCTTCTTTATATGGTTGAAAACAATTATCAAAGGTGTAATTATGGCACCGACAGAAATTCTTGCTACAGCATTATCTAGAATTGTAGATGAATTTATGAATCTTGACATACGAGTGGAGCTTTTGACTGGAAGTGTGAAGGGAAAGAAAAAGGAAAAATTGCTGAATGAAATAAAAAGAAGGACTTGTTGACGATTGTGATTGGGACACATTCTCCTGGTGAGGACAATGTGATTTTTCAAAAATCTTGGACTAATTGTAATTGATGAACACACACAGGTTTGGGGTAACACAGCAGCTTTTACGTGATAGGAAATCTTGCCAATTTTAATTGTTATGAGTGCCACTCCGATTCCACGTTCGCTTGCACTTACAATTTACGGAGATTTGGATGTCGATTATTGACGAGCTGCCTGCTGGAAGAAGTCCGATTAAGACAAAATGGATACAAAATGAAATTGACAGGCAAAAAATGTATAACTTTATGGATGAAGATGGACGACAGTATACATAGTGTCGCCATTAATTGAAGAAAGTGAGAGCCTGAATGTAAAATCAGCACAGGAAACATACGAAGAATACATTTCAATTTTCCAAATAGAAAAATTGGACTTATGACTGGGACGGCAAACTTACAAGGAAAAGCAGAAAGTCATGGGAACAGTTTAAAATCACGAGACTTGACATTCTAGTTTCCACAACAGTGAATCGAAGTTGGAGTAAATGTTCCAAATGCTTCTATTATGTATGTAATCCGTGACGCTTAAAGATTCGGACTTTCTTCACTTCATCAGCTGCGAGGAAGAGTTGGTCGTGGAAAAATACCAGTCCTACTGCTTTTTAGAATCTGAAACAACAAATGAAATTTCAACCAAAAGACTGGAAGTTATGGAAGAAACAACAGATGGTTTCAAAAATTGCCGAAGAAGATTTAAAAGTTACGTAATTCAGGAGAAATTTTAGGAACAAGGCAAAGTGGAGTATCTGACATGCTTTTTACGGACATGTAAAAAATGTGAAAATCAAAATTTGTGCGTGATTTTTGTAATGGAATATTTGAAAAGAATGATGGGAGAAATAGAAAATGAATTTTTGAAAAATGGATATTTATAGGAAGTTTTTAATAATGCAGATGATTAACTTTTAAATTGTGTAGTTTTGAAAATTTATATTTATTCAAAAATAGTAAAATAAATATTCTGAAGCAAGAGTCTTGACCCTTGGTGAACTAAAAACTTAGATTATGCATATATCTAATAGTATTCAGAAAAGTAGATAATAAATATAAAGAATTTAAAAATTAGGAAATTGTAAAAGTAAAAAGCATAAGATTGAATAACAGCTGCATTTATAAATTACAAGGAGTCCAAAGACCCTTGTCCAGGGAAATAAGAAAACCAAGAAAATCAAACGTTAAAAATACTGTGTTTATATAAATTTTTATACTTTTACCAAATGACTAAACAGTTTAAAATGATGAGGAGAATTTTGTGAAACAGTGTTGTGATTTTGGACTGCTTTTTGTGCGAGGATATTTTGGGGACTTGGGTTTGTGTTGTGAAGATTGGGCTGAATACGAGGGTTGATCCGTTTATTTGTCAGCAGTTAGGTTTCTTGTGGGAGAGCTTATTCTTTATAGGAGTTTTCTTTAGGAAAAGTTGGCAGATTTACGAAAAGAGGATATTTTGGCTGGATTAATAGTTGGATTTTCAATTTTTGGATATGCTTTTTCAAACTTAGCAATGCTTACGACTGCCAGTAAAAAGTACTTTTTACTTCGATAAATGTTATAATTGTGCCTTATATTTTTGGTTTTGCATAAAAACGTCCTGATATTTTTGCATTTCTAGCTCAGTTATTTGTGTAATGGGGTTGCTGTGATAGGGTTTTGACAGGAAGATGAATCTTGCAAACTCTTAATTTTGGAGATATTTTGACAATTATAAGTGCAGTATTTTTGCAGGGCAGATTGCTACAAATGGATATTTCAGTAAAAAGTTGAGCGTTAAAAACTTGTTGTTATGCAGAATGTTTGTGGCTGGAATATTATTTGTGATAAATGTTTTTATTTTTCAGATGTGAGTAAAAATTGAAAAACCTGCTGGAATGACGTTAGTTGCAATAATTTACTTTAGCACTCTTTCAACAGCGATACCGACAGTGTACGAGACATTCTGCCAAAAATATACAACTATCTACAAAACTTCAATGTGTCAACAGAATCACTTTTGCTCCCTATATTAGTGAGATTGTCGCTAAGAGTGGCAGCTGGGGGCCATGGTTTGATTGCTTTTGCGGTGCTTGTGTCGGAAACAAAATTGGGATTAAAAATTGAGGAATGATAAATAAGAAATTAATTGATGTTTTGTATTAAAATTTATCAAATATATATGATAAAATAAGACGTACAAATAATGAGTTTAAAGGAGATAAAAATGAAAATAGTTTTATACGGACGCAACTTTGCGTCAAAAATCGGAAAAAGTTGATGTGGTTGATGATAATGTAAGGGAGATTCTGGATGAAATGGTTTGCCCTTATGAGAAAGGCTAGCGTGGGACTTGCTGCAAATCAGGTGGATATTGCGAAAAAGATTTTTAGTGCTGGAACACGATGGGTTGTGAAAAAGGTTATAAATCCTGAGATTTTGGAATTTTCTGATGAAATTGCGAGATATGGAGGAAGGATGCTTGAGCATTCAAGAATTTTTAAGAAAAGTAAACCGTCCTGCGAAAAATCAAAGTAAAATATTTGAATGAAAATGGGGAAGAAGTTGTTGAAGAGCTTGAAGAAATGTGGTCTAGAGCATTTCAGCCTCGATTTGATCACATTGAGGAATTTTGTTTACAGATAAACTTTCGGTTATGAATAAAAGATTAGTTGCTAAAAATTAGATGTTTTGAAAAAGATTTTTACTAAAGGTCAATTTATAGGGATTTGGACGAATAAAGTCAGGAAAGTGAGAAAAAAATTAATGAAGACAATATTTATGAGAACGCCAGAATTTTGCGATACCGAGTCTGGAAGTTGTGTTTAAAAATACTGATTTACAGCTTATTTTTACAAAAGAGGACAAAATAAACGCTAGAGGAAATAAAATTATATTTTTCTCCTGTAAAAGCAGTTTTGGAGATTGACAATGATATTGAAATTATTCAGCCCAAAAATGAAAGATGAAGAAGTTATAAAATAAAATTAAGAAATAAATCCTGAGTTTAATCGTGGTTGTAGCTTACGGAAAAATTTTCACCAAAAGGTATTGATGTTCCAAAATATGGAATAATAAGTGCATTCTTCACTACCGAAATATCGTGAGACTTCGCCTATCCATTCGGCTATTTTAAGCGGCGATACAGAAACAGGTGTAAGTATTATGTACATCGAGGAAGGGCTTGATTCTGGAGATGTAATTTTAAAGAATATTGTGAAGTGTGAAGATGATACGCTTTGGAACTTTGCGACAAACTGAAAGACTTAGGAACAGACTGGACTTACAAAGGCATTAAGAATTGATTGAAAATGGAAGTTCAGGCGGAAAAGCAAGATGATAACCAAAAGCCACTTTAGTAAAAGCCGATTACAAAAGACAAGCAAAAATCGACTGGAATAGTACGGAAGTTATTTATAATCAAGATTCGCGGATTAAATCCATTTCCAGCACATGACTTCCAATGAAAAAGCGAAAACATAAAAATTTACAAAAGTGATTGATAAAAAGTACAAAGATGAAAATGAAACTGAAATAGAAAAATGGTACAATTGTCAAGTATCAATAGACCTGTTGTCAAAAGTTGCAAATGGCGGAATATTGATTTTGGAGGCGAAATTTGAAGGAAGAAAACTTCAAAAGGGAGTAGATATTATTAATGGGCGTAAAATGGTGTTAGGTGAAAAATTATTGTAAATATTAATTACAAATTTAATGTTAAAAGCAATAATTTTATGTGAATCAGTGATTTTCTAATTTTCATAGGAGGAAGTATGAAATTAAAAGAAATTGAAATTTCTGAAAAGAGTTGTTCAAAAGATTGACAGAATATTTATCTATTTTAAAAGAGGCTCGAAAACGAGATGATGAAATAAATTCATTGAGCTAGCAAGATTATGAATCACTTCTGCTCAAGTACGTAAGGATTTATCGACATTTGGTGAATTTGGTGTGCGTGGCAGTATGACATTGATAATCTTATAGAGGTATTACAAAAATTCTGGGAATAGATAAAATTAATAACATTATAATTGTAGGACATGGATGGGAGAAATGCTTTCTTTCAAATATAGAAGTTCTAGGAGAAAGGCTTTTAAAATTGTAGGAATTTTTGTACAAAGATGAAAATAAAATTGGAAAAATTGCCGAAATAATTTGAGTTATTTCAAGATGTGAAAATGTTGAAGAGTTTATAAAAACATCAAAATGAATTTAACATAAAGATAGATACAGCTATTTTGGCAGTTATAAAAACAGGCACAATTTGCAGCTGAAGGCTTGTATGGAATTTGTGCGATGCTTAATATGACAACTTATAAATTGAGAATTAAATGAAAATATAAGTGGTAGATATGGATATTTCTGCCAAATTGCAGGAACTAAACTTTTGGCGAATAAATGGTCCAATGAAAAGATATAACAATGAAGAGAAACTGCTAAAATTTGATTAGCAGTAAAGATATATGATATAATTGACGGAAGATGCTCAGATAAAATTTTGAAAAGAAAATTGAAGAAGGCATAGTGAATTACAGACAGGAATTGGCAGAAAAAGCTGGACTTGCGGTAATTATAGTAGGTGAAAAATCCTGCTTCACAAATCTATGTAAGAAAATAAAATAAGAGCATGTGATAGGATTTCATTCTGAAACAATTAGACTTGATAAATATTACAGAGAAAATTTACTTTTGAAATTTGAAAAATTAAACAATGATAATAATATTGACGGAATTTTGGTGCAATTGCCAATTCCAAAACATATCAATGAATTGAAAGTTATAAATGCAATTTCAGCTGAAAAGGATGTGGACGGATTTCATACAACAAATATTGGCAAAATGATGATTGGAGATGAAACAGGTTTTTGCCTTACACACCAGCTGGAGTAATTCAGATGTTTGAAGAATACAATATCGACTTGGAAGGGAAAAGACGTTTTTGGTAATTGGGCAAGCAATATTGGAAAACCGATGACACTTTTGTTTATAAATAAACGTGCAACAGTGCGGGTTTGTAATTCAAAAACAAAAATTTACCTGAAAAAGCTGCAAAAAGCTGATGTTGTATAGTAACTGCAGCTGGTTCGCCTAAATTAGTAAAAGGTTCAGATGTAAAAGAAGGCGTTGTTGTAATTGATATTGGAATAAATCGGGTAAACGGTAAAATATGTGGAGATGTTGATTTTGAAGAAGTTTCACAAAAAGCATCATACATTACTCCAGTTCCTGGCGGTGTAGGACCAATGACAATTGCGATGTTAATAAAAATACATTCAAATCATACAAACAAAAAGTAGGTAAATAAAAATTTAAAAATAAATAAAAAGAAAGTGAAAATTTATGAAAGATAAAATTAAATTTATGTGAAGAACTAGCTAAAAACATGAATGAAAATAAAATTGAGGCAGTAAAATATGAAGATAATAACTTTGAAATTTCACTGACAGAAAAAGAAAGAAACGTTATTTTAAGTCAGAGCTTTATCTCAGCACAGCCTTCTATCAGCACCATGATGATTAATGAAGAAGAAGTAAAAGAAATTGAAGAAACAGCAGCCATGCTGAACCAAAGAGTAGCTCCTGAAGAAATTTCAGGAACAAAGATTACGTCACCAATGGTGGAACTTTTTATACATCACCATCACCAACAGCTGCTCCATTTGTAAAGAAGGAGATTCCGTAAAAGAGGGCAGACACTTTGTATTGTAGAAGCAATGAAACTTATGAATGAAGTAAATCAACAGTTTCAGGAAAAATAGTATTAGTAAAAGATAAGGATAGTATAAGGACAGGCGTTATTTATTGTTGATAGTTTCTGCTAAAAATATAAATTGAAAAGAAGGGATAAAATTTGGAAGAAAAGAGAGTTTTTGTTAGATGTTATTCTGTTATTGGTTCTATTGTTTTACATCGTTTTATCAGCTGCAGAGTCAGCTATCATCATAAACAGATTCATTTTAAAAAGTGATTCAAAGAAAAAGGAAAAACTAGGGAAAGTGAACTCCTAAAATTTTTGGCTGGAAAATCCAAATGAGTTACTTACAACACTTTTATTTATAAAGACAATTTCCTTATTCTTCAATGAGTTTTCCAGAATTTACCTAATAAAGAAACTTTATAAGGAAAACCATTATGTAGGAATATCATTTTTGTATTAATAATGACTATTATTATTTTCAGAAATGATGCAAGATTAATTGCCAGAAATAATATTTACAGTTTCAAGAAACTTTGATAATCCCATTAAACACTCAAAGTGTATTTTAAGACCGTTAATTCGATTGTTTATCTATATTTCAAGATTAATTGTTGGATATTTTAAAATATAAAAGTAAAAGGATCAGATGTTTGAAATAACAGAGAGATGAAATTTTTGACATTTTTAAAGGCTGGAACGGAGAAGTGGTGTGTTGGAAGAAGGCGAGAGGAAATGATTACTAGTATTTTTGAATTTTCTGAAACGACAGTTAAGGAAATACTTACACCACGAAGAATGTTTGCGTTGGAAGCAGAAAGTAAAATTGACGTGTATGGAATGAAATTCTGGATCAAGGATTCACGTATCCCAATTTTACCAGAACAATCGACAAAATTGTGGAACAAGTCCGCAGATTTACTCCGTTATGATGTAAAAAACTGGGAGAAAATCCGCCAATAAGGACTTTATGAAAGAAGCCTACTTTGTTTCCAATTACAAAGACCTAGCGATAGAACTGCTGGAAGAATTTAAAGTTAAAACAGCTTCACATAATAATAGTTATAGACAGTACGGAGGGAACTCAGGGGTGTAACAATTGAAGACACTGGAAGAAATTGTTGGAGAAATAAGGATGAGTTTGATCAGGAAGAAGAAAATATTCAACAAATTCGTGATATTCGATATAAAAGGAGACGCACTTATTGAAAGAAATCAATGACAAATTGAAATAGAAATTCCATTATCTGAAGGAAATACGACACTATTTCAGGATATATTCAGGATAAGATTGGGAAAAGAGTTTAACTGATGTCTTTGATCAGGTAAAAGGCGATAATTTTATATTAAAAAGTAACTGATGTGAATAATAGCGTGTTGAAAGAGTGAGCAGTTATTATTGAACAGGAAAAGAAGAATGAGAAAAGAAAGCAAGGAGATGGAAGAAGTTAGACCAAAGAATACGTGTAGCAGAATTCTTGTTGAAAATAATAAATTTTGATTAATTCAACATCATAAGAATAATAAAAATACTGGTTAATTCAGGCGGTGGAAATGACTGGGGAGAAACCCTAAAACAACTCTAATTAGGGTACAAAGAAAACAAATTTAGATATAGAGTTGATGAATTTTGTCAAAACAATTTCACCAAATAAAGAGCGTCATGTTTAAATCTATTTTTCAAAGTTCATCGTAATAACAAAAACGATGATATCCAGTGGGAAATAAACAGTTCTTACAGATTTGAAATTTGTAACAAAAAGATGAATTAAAATCAATTACCTTATCAAATATAAAAAAGAAATTTACTACGTATAAATGGAGAAAAAGTGGGAAATTATTTGGGAAGTTTATGGAATGATTAAAATTTTTATTAATTTATTTTAATCAGGTATATTTAATAGAAAAGAGGGAAAAATAGTGACAATAAAAGAAAAAGATAAAATCGAAAACTTAATTCGTTCAGTAGAGTTTTCCAGAAAAAGAGTAATTTTAGAGACATTACAACAGCGTTAAAAAGACAAAGAAGGACTGGAAATCATCATAAAAGATTTTACAGACAGATACAAGGATAAAGGAATAGATTACGTGGTAAGACCGATGCAAAGGGCTTCATTTTTCAGCGCCATTGCCTACAATATTAGAGCTGGATTCGTTCCCTGAAAACCGGGAAATTGCCAGCAGAAGTAGAGTGTAGAATATTCATTGGAATACAGTGAAAATAGTATAGAAAGTTCATAAGATGCTTTCAGGTTCAAAAATACTAATAGTGAACGATTTATTAGCAACAGGCGGAACTGCCAAAAGCAATGGTTCAGTTAGTAGAAAAATTGGAAGCAAAAGTTTATGAGTTGGCATTTATGATGAAATTAACTGATTTAAAAGGGAAGAGTTGCTTTAGAAAACTGCATGATGTCTACTCACAGTTAAAATAATAATTTTAAATTTTTATATATGACCTAGTTCAATATATAAGAAAAGTTTAGCTATAATATATAGACCTAGAAATTTAAAAATAAAAAACTGGAAATTTCAAAGGTCTTTTTATTTACTAAAACCCCATTTTGCTTTCACTTTAACCTCTCACGTTCCTCTTTTCAGATTTCTTTTTCTTCAAAACAATGGGATATTTAAAATGTAATCCCATTTCATTATCATTATGCATTTTCTATAATATCATACACAAATGATTATAACTTTCCTTCATTTCGGGTTTCATTTTGAGGCTCTTCCAGATAAATTGCTCCTTTAAGCCACCATCATTCTTAATCGAGTAAAAATATACCAGGTAATAATGCAAGAATATAATCATCATTTTATTATAAAGTCAATTTAGATTATAAAATTATAAAAATGAATAGTATATTATCAAGTCTATAAAACTTTTTCTATCCAAGTAAAATGCTTGTAATAACTTTATCACATAAAATTTTGCTACTATAAATCATATCCAGAATAATTCTTTCTAATATTTGATAAGGGATATCAGCAGATCATTTTTACTATGTCTATATATATGTTACTTGATTATACAATACACTTACCACAAACCAAATGAGTAGTTGACAAATCAAATTTAATTGATAATATATATCTTGTCGATACAAAAGGTCATCAAAAAGGACAATGATATAGAATAGAAGAAGCAATAAGTGTAAAAGCTAAATATTAATGTCAGAACTCTTGTCTATAGGATAAAAGATTCTCGTCAGGACAGAAAGTGAAATATAGCAGATACTGTGGAATGGAAGGTTGATCCTGAAAGCTCAGGATGAGACCTGACAGAAGTGCCTAACACATCGTCTTTTGGCGAATCTGTAACACTGGCCTAGCCAAAACGGACGGGTGGTAACGCGTAAAGAACGCCCTGCAGACAGGGATAACAGACGAAACGACTGATAATACCTGATACAGTGCCAGCACCTATGTGCCCGGCAATGAAAAGTGATGCAGGAGAGCTTTGCGTCCTATTAACCTATTGGTGGTAATGGCTCACCAAGGCGATGATAAGTAGCCGGCCTGAGAGGTGTGAGCGCAGCACAAGGGGACTGAATAAAGCCTGTACTCCTACGGGAGGCAGCAGTGGGGAATATTGGACAATGCAGCCCTGATCCGTCTGTGTGCACGAAGAGGTTTTCGGATTGTAAAGTGCTTTCAGCAGGGAAGAAGAAAGTGACGGTACCTGCAGAAGAAGCGGCGACTAAATACGTGCCAGCAGCCGCGGTGAGCCGCGTATGTCGCAAAGCGTTATCCGGAGTAATGACATAAAAGGGCATCTAGGCGTGAACGGTCTGGAATTGGCTTGCGGCTCAACCGCAAGCCTGCCCTGAAACTGTTTGGCTAGAGTAGCTGGAGAGGTGGACGGAACTGCACGAGTGAAGGTGAAATTCGTAGATAATATGTGCAGGAGTGCCGATGATGAAGATAGTTCACTGGACGGTAACTGCGCTGAAGTGCAGCTGCAGCGGATTGAATACCTGGTAGTCGGCGTAAACGATGATTGCAGGTGTGGGCATAGAGTGTCCGTGCCGAAGCTAATGCGATAAGTAATCCGCCTGGGAGTACGGCCGCAAAGGCTGAAACTCAAAAAGGTGACGAGGACCCGCACAAGCGGTGGAGCATGTGGTTTAATTCGACGCAACGCGAGGAACGCCTGAGATCTTGACGTCCCGTATGCCTGCGAGTAGGCGGTGCCTTCGAGAACGTGGAGACCAGGTGGTGCATGGCTGTCGACGGCTCGTGTCGTGAGATGTTGGGTTAGAGTCCCGCAGGCGCAACCCCTATCGCTAGTTGCCATCATTAAGTTGGGGACTCTGCGAGACTGCCTGCGAAAGAAACAGGAGGAAGATAGGGATGACGTCAGGTCATCGTACATGCATATGATCTGGGCTACACACGTGCTGCAATGGCCGGTACTAAAGAGCTGCAAAACGGTAACGTTTAGCCAATCTTTAAAGCCGGTCCAAGTTCAGTTGAAGTCTGCAGCTCGACTTCATGAAGCCCGGAATCGCTAGTAATCGCAGATCAGCAATGCTGCAGTGAATACGTTCTCGGTCTTATACGCACCGCCGTCCACCACGAGTTAGTTTTTGCACCTGAAGCCGCCGGTCCAACCGTAGAGGAGGAAGGCGTCTAAAAGTGTGGATAGTGATTGGGGTGAAGTCGTAACAAGGTATCCGTACCGGAAGGTGCGGATGGATCACCCTCCTTTCTGGGAGTAACAAACACTGCTTCTTCTTATGTCTATGTTCATTATTAGGACAATGGGAAATAGAATAGTAGGTAAGATTACAATAAGCTGGAGTAAAAAGTTATTCTGGAGAGCTAATAAGAGGCACGGAGGATGCCTGAGCAACAACAGCCGATGAAGGACGTGATGATGCTGCGATAAGCCAGGGGTAGTGCACATAATCATTAATCCCCGGTTTCCGAGATGGGAAAACCTGCATATCTGGGAGATATGCGTGAAAACTAGTAAGCCGTGAACTGAAACATCTAAAAGTAACGGGAGGAAAGAAAGTAAAAACGATTTCCCTAAGTAGCGGCGAGCGAACGAGGATAAGCCTAAACCGTGTCAGTGTCAAGCGGACAGCATTGCACTGACACGGGTTGCTGAGACTTCCATTAACGGATTGTCATAATGTTTAAGTTGTATATGTAAGTAGAATCAGTTGAAGCTGAACCAAAGAAGGTGATAGTCCTGTAGAACATAAAATACATATAACGACTGGAAGCACCAGTAGCGTCAGGCGCGAGGAATCTGGCGTGAATCAGCGTGGACCATATCACGTAAGGCTAAATACTGTTGTTGACCGATGAGTGAAAGAGTACACGTGAGGAAAATTGAAAGAACCCTGAGCAAGGGGTGAAATACGTTGAAACCGTGTTAGCACAAAGCGGTAGACACTTTATGTGTGACTGCGTGGATTTACAGTTGTCATCCTGCGAGTTATGATCGGTGGCAAAGGTTAATAAAAGCGGGCCGAAGAAACCGGAGTCTTAATAGGGCGTTAAGTCGCTGGTCATAGACACGAAAACCTGGTGATCTGAGCCTGTCAGGCTGCGAAGCTGAGGTAAGACTCGGTGGAGGCCGAACTCGACCCCGTTGAAAGTTGGGGATGAGATGGGTCTAGGGGTGAAAAAGCCAGTCGAACTAGGAGATAGCTCGTTCTCTCCGAAATGCATTTAGGTGCAGCCTGTGTTAAGCATATGTGGAAGCTCTGTATGATCTAGGGGGCGTACTGCTTGCGAAATCAAGCAAACTTCGAATACCATATATTAATCGTCAGGAGTGAGTCCATGGATGACAAAGGTCCATGGACGAGAGGAACACCCAGACCGCCAGCTAAGGTCCTAATTATGTCTCTAAGTGGGAAAGAATTGGATATTCACAGACAACCAGGAGGTTGGCTTAGAAGCAACCATACCTTGAAAGAGTGCGTAACAGCTCACTGACGGTCGAGTATCTGCGCCGAAGATGTAACGGGGGCTAGACATAAACCCGAAGCTGCGGGAGGCGTGTTTTCACGCCTGGTAGGAGAAGCGTTCTGTAGGCGTCGAAGGTAAGCTGTGAGGCTTTCTGGAGGGCATCAAGTGAGAATGCAGGAATGAGTAGCGGAAGGCGGGCGAGAATCCCGCCGGCCGGAAGATCAAGGTTTCAGGGAAGGTTTTGTCCGCCTGGGAAGTCAGGACTAAGCATAGCAAACAAATGTGATGTGAATGGAAAACAGGTTAATATTCCTGTACCACTATTATCAGCGAGACGGGTGACGCAGGAGGTATGTGTGTGAAGACTGACGGAATATGGTCTTTCTAAGGGCGTAACTATCGGACACGCAGGTAAATCGCGTGTCTAAATGAGCCCTGATGGGCAAGTGCATTAGCATAAGTCAGAATCCTACACGCAAGAAAAACTTCTATCGATGAAAATAGTGCCCGTACTGTAAACCGACACAGGTGGACAGGTGAAACCCAAAGGCCGACAGGATAACTCTAGCTAAGAACTCTGCAAAAAGTAGCGAACTGGGAGAAGGGGTGCCTGATATACCTGAGGAAGAAACACCTCAAGGGGAAACAGGCCGCAGTGAAAGAGTCCCAAGCAACTGTTTACCAAAAACACGGAGTCTATGCTAGCTGAAAGGCGACGTATGTGGGCTGCACCTGCCAGTGCCGGAAGGTTAAGAGGAGGAGTGAGAGCTCAATTTGAAGCCCAGTGAGCTGACAGCCGTAACTATAACGAGGTCCCTAAGGTAGCGAAATTCCTTGTCAGGTGGTTCCGACCTGCACAGATAATTGAAAATGATTTTGGGAGCTGTCTTGGCTGGAACCTGGTGAGATTGTAATGTCAGTGAAGATACGACTACCTGCAGATGGGACGGAAAAGAGCCCCGTGGAGCTTTACTGTAGTTGGCATTAGGTTTTGGCTGTGTGTGTATAGGATAGTTGGGAGACTGTGAAGATTAAGGCGTCAGTTTTAACTGAGTCGTCGTTGGAATATAACCATATGCGTTGAAATTCTAATCTGGTAACGGAACAGTGCTGAATAGGCAGTTTGACTGGGGCGGTCGCCTCAAAAATGGCAGGGGCGTTCAAAAGAGTTCCCTCAGGCACGGATGAAAATCAGCCTAAGGTGCAAACGCATAAAGGAGCTTGACTGCAAGACTGACAGGTCGAGCAGGTACGAAAGTGAGTTAGTGATCGGCGGTTTCCGTATGGAAGGACCCGTCGCTCAACGGATAAAAAGCTACCCAGGGATAACAGGCTGATACTCTCAGAGTCCATATCGACGGAGGTGTTTGGCACCTCGATGTCGGCTCGTCTCATCCTGGGGCTGGAGAAGGTCCCAAAGGGTTGGGCTGTTCGCCATTAAAAGGCACGAGCTGGGTTCAGAACGTCGTGAGACAGTTCGGTCCTATCCACTGCAGGCGCTTGATACTGTACAAAGTTCTGAGCCTTAGTACGAGAGGACCGGGTTGGACAGACCTCTGATGTATCAGTTGTCACGCCAATTAACATAGCTGAAATGTCACGTCTGGAACGGATAATCGCTGAAAGCATCTAAGCGAGCACGTCTTTGAGATGAGTATTCGTGGTAATCCATGGAGAACACATGGTTGATGGGCCAGGGGTGTAAGTGCAGCCAGTGCATTCAGCTGGCTAGTACTAATATTACATCTGTCACGGTAGTCCTTTACTACTACTATTTATTTCTCATTGTCTTAACCGGCAGTTTAGTTACTTGAAGTTGGTGATGTTAGCAGCGAGGGATACGCGGTTACATTTCCAGACCCGGCTGAGTTAAGTCTGTTTACGCCTAAAATACTTGGATTCGCCCCGGGAAAATGAGGTGGTTGCCAGGCTCTTTTGTGTGTCTCCGTAAGCTCAATAGCCGGTTCAGAGCATCTGACTGCCAATCAGAGGGTCGTTGGTTCCCGAAGTCCAACCGGGGACGCCATTTTACAGAGTCATAAGGGGATCTAAAAGCAAAAAGCAAAGGAGGCGCAAAGCATTGTACAGCATGTTAATGGGCTGATACTATTATAAATATCAAGATAGTGATTATTGTGAGGACATATATGGCTAAGCTTAGACAAGAAAACTTTGATAAAAATATTTTGTCTTTAAAATAAAATTGGCTGTAATAAAAGTTGTTTTGATTCTTCTTAAAGTTATTATTAATTTAAATAAAATAGAAGAAACTCGATTAAGCATATCTTTTGCTGAAAGATTAAAATCTTGAAAATTCGCAATAAATATGTTTTTGATAAAATAAATTTTAGTTTTAATAAAGTGACAAGGCTTTTAAAAAGGAAGAAAACATAATAAAAATAGTACCTGCTATTAAATAAAATAATCTATTACTAAATCTCATTAGCTAGATATCATATTACAGAACAAAAGAAGTTTTAATATTGATATAATTTGAAATTTGTTAAACATTTCCTGTTAGAGGGTGGGAAATAGTATTAGATAGTTGTAAAATAAATTTGTTTAATTTTATACATGAGATTTTAAAAAGTAGGCTGATGTTTTGTAAGGTGGTAATTTTCTATTATAAAAATAAGCTAAATAGTATCTGTTTCTTTATTTTGTGTATTTTATTTTTGTATACTGTAGTAAATGTATTAGGAGATGTTTGAAATTATATGGGTGAAAATAGTATGTGGATAGGATTATGGATATTGTATGAAATGATGAGAAATGCCAGAAGTTTCTTTCGAGGCGGAGGAGTTGGAAGGGTCTTCGACAGGTTGGAATTATATATTGGCAAAGGGAATATTGTGGTTAGAGAAGAGAGGAGATAGGTTGTATTTTATGAAGATTATTCTTGATAATGATGACGGTGTGAGCCTAGTGATAGATGCTATGAGTTTAAGGAAGAGTGCGTGGATTTTATAGGTTTAGAGGAAATGGGGAGTTATGAGAAGATATTTGAGTTCTCTGTTTTGTGATGGGAATTTATGATGAAGAAAGAGTATTTGTGTAACAGTTCTGAGGTTTATATTATGGAGAAATGAAGATTTGGGATAATAGAAGTTTGTCTGCTGATAAAAAGTAAAGGGGAAAAGAAGGTATGATTTTGGAATACGTACGTATAACATAAAATTGTAATATGAATTCAGGATGAAAGAAATATTGAAACAGAGTGTGTAGTATACTTGATACTAGGCTTGAGTTTAAATAATAATTAATTTATTAAAAATATTTTTAACAAGAATTAAAATGTAGTAGCTTGTTAAACTGATTATGAGATTAAAATTTAGAATTTAGAATTAGGACATCTAAAAACTCTTAAAATAATGAATAACAAATTTTTCTAAAATTCATAATAAATACTGATTTTATGGTGTTTTGTACCATTTCTAAAATCATATTAAAATATAATATAGATTTTAAGTTTTCAGACACGCCTAGTTTGACAGCCTATGTATCAAATCTAATTTTTAAGTATTTGTGTATGGAGATATTCAGATTTTGAAAAACTGCTTGTGTATTGGCAAATAAAATGCATAAAGTTTCAAAGACGAATATTTAGTGATTAAATTGTTAGTGCCGGATATTTTTATAAGGGTACATAGATTGGCAAAGCGAGTACAATCTTGTACTAGAGCTAACTCGATGAATTTTCACGTTTCTACTATTTCAGTGAGAAGCTAGTATTGTCACATAATCGCTGTCTTTACAACAACGGTTGTCTAAAAATTCTAACTATTTTCTTTTAGATTATATTTTTATATAATCTTCCATCATTTTTAATGCTATTGGTTTCTGACACCTTTTAACAAATTCTAAAGCTGTTAATCCCCATTCTCTTTTTGTTAATAATTTAGCTAATCCTGGTTGAGAAAAAGATTAATTTATATATGGTGGAATCATCTCGTTTTCATCAGTAAAATAATTAAAATATTTTAAATAAAAACTACAATTCTGTACCAGTGTATAATGCTATTATATCTGCTCTCGCATTCTGCATAATTCTGTTACCTTCCGGCTATATCATTCCCTCCACTTTCAAATCAAAGGAAAAATAAAGTAGTTCCTTCCTTTGTTCTCACTCACCAATATCAGCGCCGCTGTGTAAAAACTTGTTGATGTTTTATAGCGTAGCTTCTACGTCATTATTATTTCGTAAAAGCATCATATAAAATGTGTCAGCTACTTTTCTTTATCTTCATATCCCTTTTTCAAATAACTCTAAAAAGTCTTCATATCTTCCTAACATTTAGCTTGCAGCAGATGCTGTTCTAAATTCTGACATCTTTTTATCTCCTGAATTTTAATACTTCATTTTGCTACTTTTAAAAATATTTAAAATTTCAAAGTTGTTTTATTTTCTATTCTAGTATTCTTTAATAATAGCAATTGCCTTTCAGCACTTCTGCAGCACACATCTATTTTTCTACTTCTTTTCAGGATACTTGTCTATATTTTAATATATCTCTCTCTTTCTTTTCTAGTACTGAAATATATTTTCTGCTTGCTTCATATCAATTCCAAATGCTTCTATTCAAATAACTTTCTGTGTATAGAACCATTTTTCTTTTCCTTTCATCGGCATAATCTGTAAGCTTCGTCATGTTACAGCATTCATCTTGATTAAATGGCATTTCCTCGCATTTTTCCGTGTCATCTATATAAACATTTTGTTGCTTTTCTTTAAAAATCTTATGTTTTCATAATATTCTTTTTCTGTTTGCCATATAGCGATTGTTGGACAATCTGATAGATTTATTCTTGCTTTTAAATAGATTTTATAAAATGAGTATGTAACTATGAAAAGTAAATAACAATGATCGTTTGAAAAACTTCATGGTTGATCTCCTTTTCTTTACTTTATTCGTATTTTCGAAATTATATTTTCTATATTATTTATATAATCTAGTTAGATTTTTAATACAGGAAAAATTTTAGTAGAGTACTCTAGAAGTTCTTTTTATAAAAGAAATTTAGATAGCAGTTATCTGCTGTAAATCATTATTCAGAGAATAATTTCTCTTTTATGTTAAATCTCTGTCTATCTTGTTTAATGTATGTAGCGTTTTAATTAATTTTAGAATGTTAAAAATAACTCTGTTGAGTACAGGAACAGTGTCATAAAAATTAGCAAGTATGATTTTGAAAAATAGGATACGAGGACGTTTATTATGTCATTAGCCTGGATTTTTGTCAAAAATAGACTAAAGATAAAATCTGTATTAGTAGCGTTTGAATCAGAGGCTGTGTGGAGGCATTAGCAGTTTTATTGTTCTGAGGAGTTGACAGATATTGTTAGAGTACTTTTTCATTTTAGCATTAATTTGGATACTAATTTTTCTCTTCATCGAAGAAATTAGCATGGTATTCGTATTCTATCAAAATAAAGGTATTAGCAAAATGTAAAAACAAAAATTATTTATAATGATATTTCAAACTAGTTCCCCATCACACCAAAATCACTAATACTTTCATCCCGTAATTCAAAATTATTGTTTTAATATTAAAGTTTCTACGAGTTTCCAGCTTAATTATTTTCCATATCACTTCTCCTTCAATAATATTTTTAGTTTTATTTTACGGTATCCCAGTTGAAATAAATTATCTTTCCTTTTAGCCGCATATTGTTTCATCATTTTATAAAAGATAAATTTACATTGTTATTGTGCGTCAATTACTGTATCTGTGATATGTTATATTTCCTTTTGAGAGTTTTCGTAGTAAAATTTTAAATTTTATCTACTTTCCATTTTGTTTTGCATCTTTGTTCTACAATTTCGAGGAGTGCTGTAACTCGTCTGAATTTAGTTGTCTGCATATTAGAGTGGATATTTAATATTTCAAGTTCGTTTTTGTGAAAATTAAGGGAAGTAGCCTACTCCAAAAAGAAAAGTGCAGCCATTAAGATAATATTATAGTCGTAAAATAGGCAGTAAAATTTTCTTTTTATCATAAAGTTATAGCATTGACAAAAACGATAGTTATTATTATAATAACAGCTGAAGCATATATAAAGTAGTTGTATCCTCTAGATTTAACATAAGATTTAAAAATGAAATATAAAATGGGACTATGAGCAGAAACCTTAAAACATATCTATTTACATTTATAATTTGTATTTTGCCATTTTTATATTTTGAATTTTTCCAATTGCTTGTTATTTTGGTTTTATTTGTATTTTTAATTTTAGCTGATTGTTGTTGCAAGGTTGATTTTCTTTAGTTCATTTAATAATTTTGGTTCATTTTCCAGTTCTCTTTTGTATAAGAATATTTCTTGAAAAATTCAATAGTATTATTTTGCTTTTAAATGGTTCTTTCATATGATTTTGCTGTTGTGTAAATTAGTGTTGTTATTATAGCAACTTTATCTTATTATTAGTAAATATTTGCTGTCTCGTAAAAATAGAGGTTATTGCTTGTTTTGTGATATTATAAGAATAAGTGGTAGTGATATTTTAAAGACTCAGACCAGATTTCTTTAAAATCAGATTAATGTAATAGTGTTAAAGCTTAACCCGAAAAGTTATAATTTGTTCTTCGAGGCAAATATTATTTAATTTTATCAGTTCGATATTAAAAGGGATTTGGGTATGTTATACAAATTTTGAGAAAAGAGGATTAATAGATGAGTGAGCAAGAAATAAAAATAGATGATAAAATAGAGGTAGCAAAGAATTAAAGAATTAATTGAGGGAAGAATAATAGCAAATAAGGGTGAGATGAGATAAGAAATTGAAGTTCTGGAAGGAATTGAGGACATTTTATTTAAAGTGTTTTGGAGTGGAGAGTGAAGAAAATATATAAAAAGTTTTAACGGAGTTAGGAAATTCCTTGAAATATATCCAGAAGGAGAATTTAAAAAGCTGATGGAGAGACTTTTGTAAGGAGAGCACAGAGAAGATTGTTATTAAAAATGGTGAGAAATAGGCATGTCTTTTGTTACTGTATCATACGCAAACATATGGCAGAAGTTTATAGAACTATATGAAAATTATGATAAAGGTTGAGAGAAAGTATTTCAAGGCATATAAAACTTATATGATTTTTAGGAATAGCTATGTGTTGCGGGAATTTGTAATAATTTGGGACTTTGTGAAGAAAAAGGGACATTATCGAGTTCTATATAAATTGGCAAAAAGTTTAAGTAGTATGCATATG
>BNJU01003203.1_pt1 | contig 157752 bp, 223 predicted proteins | sample 8539281 | NCBI WGS metagenome assembly BNJU01 (sample SAMD00202456, study PRJDB9452) | human saliva metagenome | isolation source: human saliva | place: Japan
CAACGCCACGTAGTTGATGGCATCATTGTCGATAACGAGATTACGATTCTTGTTGTTTTCCTTTTCAACGAGGGCTTTCAAAATGGCGATACGCGTTTTCCAAATCTGGATTTTCCATGGTCGCCACATAGCCCGCTTGGAATCTAGAACGTAAGCGTTCTTCGAATCTGATCCATATCGTTTGGCATGGTATCGCTGGTGAGGACGATTTGCTTATTATTGTCCAATAATTCATTGAAGGTGTTGAAAAACTCTGTTTTCGTGCCCTCTTTATTTTCCAAGAACTGAATATCATCGATGAGCAATACGTCGATGTTGCGGAACGTATTGCGGAACAACTCTCCTTGCCGCTTGCGTATGGATTCGATAAATAAATTCATGAACTTTTCGCTCGTTGTGCACATCACCTTGAGATTAGGATATCTTTCAACGATGGCATTGCCGATGGCGTGCATCAAATGCGTTTTACCGAGTCCCGATGGACCGTAGATAAAAAGCGGATTATAATCGCCGCCAGGATGCTCCGACACATTTTGGGCTGCTCCAAACGGAATGCGGTTCGCATTGCCTGTAATGTAATTATCAAATCGATACCCACTGTTGAGCTGTGATGATGACAAATCGATAGGAATATCCGTAGATTGCAACGTTTGCACCATTTGTGGCTGCTCTACAGGAAACATCGGTTCATCTGGAATTAACTCGTCCACCTCTTTACGCTGGATATACACAGGATCTCGCGTACACCGGTGTGAAAATTCTCTTGATATGGAATCTCCCTGCTTTGCAGGCTTTTAGAGGATTTTTATCGATATTGTCCGCGTCACTTACCACCGTATTTTCTATAGTGTTCGTACTAGTATTTTCTGCAGTATTCTCTGTGAAAGTATCTGCTACATGCGGTGCTGTTGGAACATCACCCTTTTGTGGAAACAGATCCAATAAAACCATATTTAATTCTTTGCCTGTCACTTGCTTGATGGCATCTGTTAACAACTTACTGACCGTTTGCTGAGATTCGATGACACTTTTTATAAAACTCTGCATAACCCCAATGTGTATAGAATTATTATCTATACTCATCGGTATGAGAGAAGTACTCAAACTTGAATAAATCGCAGGCGGCAGTGTTTGTTTAGCTACTTGTAATATACGTTCCCATATATCATTAATATCAGCTGCTTGCATTTTGTTCCTCTTGTGTATAACTTTTACTAAAAATGTGTATAACTTTCGTTATTATGTGCATAACTTATTCTAAAACTGTGGAAAAACCACAAATACCTGTGAATAACCTGTGCACAACTTGTGAATAAGAGAAAATAAAATTCCCTTCTAACCTTATAAATACTGAGTTTATACTATTTCACAGGTCAAAAGAGAAAAATGTGGATAACTTTTTCTAAACTATCCGAAAAACTTATAAAAAAATATATTTTTTTACCAATTTCAATTATGATTGTACCAAAAAATGAGGAAGATTGTCATTCAATCTGTGGATAACTTTTTATGGAATTTGTTTATTTTCGTATTTTTGCGTAGGTCGGTAAGGTTATCATTTTTTTACTCCACCGGCCGGGTCTGTCTTCGCCCTACGGGCTCCGCAGGGCCAAAGTCGCAAAAAAATGATAACCTCACCTCTTTTAGATCAAAAATAGTCAAAAATAAACAAATTTCATATGGGAGAATGGCGGGGACAAGAGAAAAATAGAACAGGCGTGTACTAATTCAAAATAGGTATGTGTATAGGGTGTTTTGAAAAATAGAACAGGCGTGTACTAATTCAAAAATAGGTATGTGTATAGGGTGTTCCGAAAAAAGAACAGGCGTGTACTAATTCAAAATGGGTATGTGTATAGGGTGTTGTGAAAAATAGAACAGGCGTGTAGTAATTCGAAAATAGGTATGTGTATAGGGTGTTCCGGAAAATAGAACAGGCGTGTACTAATTCAAAATAGGTATGTGTATAGGGTGTTTTGAAAAATAGAACAGGCGTGTACTAATTTAAAATAGGTATGTGTATAGGGTGTACTGAAAAATAGAACAGGCGTGTACTAATTCGAAAATAGGTATGTATATAGGGTGTTGTAGAAAAATAGAACAGGTGTACTAATTCGAAATAGGTATGTGTATAGGGTGTACTGAAAAATAGAACAGGCCTGTTCTATTTCAAAAGAGGTGTATGTATGTTGCTCTAAAATAGTAGATTCTGTCTTCCCCGCCAAGGGAAGGTGCGCGCAATCTGTTTCAATAAAAAACAGGAGTTGATCTATAAGGTTCAGATAAAAAAGATATGGTGTCTTGATAAGATGTCAATGGTATAATTTGTTTGGCTAATTTATGAGATATAGTTTAATGAGGCTGCCTAATGATTTTTGCAGCGACTTTGGCCTGCGGAGGCCGTAGGCCCGAGTCAGACCCGGCCGGTGGAGCGAGAAAATATGGCAGTCCCATCATTACTAAATGTATGTAATATACTGTCAAACAAATTACATTTGTAGATTTTCAATCGAAAACACCGATATCGTTTTTCTTTATATAAAATATATAGAAAACCCTGTTTTTTATTGACAGATTTGCGTTTTCCCTCTATAATTACCCTGTTATGGTATAAGTAAAACAAATATATAACGAGGAGGTGTTTTACTAATGAAACGTACATATCAACCAAATACTCTTTGGAGAAAACGTACCCATGGTTTCCGTGAACGCATGAAAAACTATCGGTGGCCGTCTCGTATTAAAAGAAGACGTGCTAAAGGCAGAAAAACGCTTATCTGCATAATATAATGGCTCAGCAAGAGCTTTCAGAAAACTTGGCGCTCTTGCCAAGTTTTTCTATTCTATAGGACTCGGACGATACAATGGATTACCGCTTAGATAAAACGAGACGTATTATAAACAATAATGAATATCGCCTTGTGTATAAGCATGGTAAGTACGAGGTAGGACGCCTATGCGTATTATATCGTATGCCTGTAGCGAAGCAAAAGACTCGTATCGGATTTGTGACGGGTAAAAAGGTGGGTTGTGCGGTTGAACGCAATCGAGCACGTCGCCTTATGAAAGAGGTATATCGCCTCAATCAGCATCAAATTCGCGAAGGGTATCATATTGTTATCGTTGGACGTGGCCCTCTGAAGGACGCAACCTATGAACGAGCGGAAAAGGAAATACTGTACTTATTGCGTAAAAGCAAGCTCTTAGTATAATCCTATATAGGACCACAAGCATGGACAGCGCTATGCTTTGGTCCTATTCGCGTATTATAAGGTATATGGATTTGGTGGAAATGTCTTAGATACATACGCTAATCCAATCATGGTGAATTCTATGAAAAATACATGTATAACTGTATTAAATTGTATAAAACGAGGGATTACCTTTGTTTTATGGCTCGTTATTCGCTTCTATCAGATTGTCATTTCCCCTCTCAAACCGGGATGTTGCCGATATTATCCCACTTGTTCCGCATATACTCTGCAGGCAATTGAAAAATATGGTCCTTTGAAAGGTAGCTGGCTTGGGCTAAAACGTATTTTGCGTTGTCATCCATTCCACAAGGGCGGGTATGATCCCGTTCCTTAATTTGGTATTGGTGAAAGATAAGACTAGTACAACTTTCACAATTGACATTAGTTTGAGTGAGCACAGTTTTGGAAATACCTGAGCATCTGTATGGATGAAATTTAGACCATACCATAACGATATATGGATGCGCGAAGGAACCCAATTTCGACCTGCACTCGAAGGAGAAACAATGGAAATTTTTAACTATTTAGTTGAATTTATGCGCACACTTGTGACATATGCTTTCAACTTCACTGACATGGTCGGCTTCCCAAGCTATGGGGTGGCTATTATCATCATTACTGTCATTATTAAAAGCGATTTTTAGCGCCGTTGACAGTAAAACAAATTAAATCTATGAAAGCAATGCAAGAGTTACAACCTCGCATGAAAGAGCTTCAAGAAAAATACAAAAACGACCCTCAACGTTTACAAGCTGAGATGGGCGCTATGTACAAAGAAATGGGCGTAAACCCATTGGCTGGCTGCTTGCCTTTATTGGTGCAAATGCCGTTCTTGATTGCTATTTTCTACGCATTGCAAGGATATCCTTACAATCCTGAATTCGAACATTTCTTATGGCTTCCTAGCCTTGGCGAAGCAGATCCGTACTACATTTTGCCAGTATTGAGTGCTTTGTCCACATGGCTTATGTCCCGACAAACTGGTATGGGTAGCTAGTGGTGCCGCTGCACAACAACAAAAGATTATGCAAATCTTTATGCCATTGTTCATCGGTTACATTTCCTGAACTTCCCATCTGGTCTTGTTATTTACTGGATTGTATCCAATGTTCCAATTGGTGCAACAACATTTCATTTACAAAAGGCTTAGAAGCTAATAAATAGGAGGCACTATGGAATTTATCGATGTATCTGCTAAAAACAATTGAAGATGCCATCGCTAAAGGGGTTGCAGAACTTTCTATAGATGGCCGTGAATTGGTAGAAACAAAGGTTATTGAACAACCTTCTAATGGTTTTTTTAGGTATTGGCCGTAAACCAGCTGTGGTTCGTTTGTTCTATACAATGGTATCAGCTGCGGCTACGGAAGAAGAAAAAGAAGTCATCGCTGAGACTTCTGATGCTGTATCGGATGTGCCTGTTGCGACTGATGAACGCGATGTGGCTGAATCTGTTGATGATTCACCGGTATCTGTGAAAGCTAAAGAAGAGCTTTCAAAAGAAACACAACAAATCATCGCTGAAAAAAAGGTAAGGAATTCCTTGAAAAAGATGTTCGGTCAAATGGGCCTTATCGTGATGATTGAAAAAGATGTTTACCAGTGATAAAAATCACGTTCCAAGTACATGGTGAAGACCTTGGTATCTTGATTGGTAAACACGGTCAAACCCTTGATGCTATCCAATATTTAACGAATTTGGTGGCTCACAAAGAGGTGTCTGGCCATTGTCACATCGTGGTGGATGTGGAAAATTACCGTGCTCGTCGTGAAGAAACGTTGATCAATCTTGCAAAACGCCTTGCAGCTAAGGTAAAACGTAACCGTCAAAGGTTTCTTAGAACCTATGAATGCATTTGAACGCAAAAATCATTCATACGGCGTTGCATGATGATAAACACATCGTCACAGAATCCGCTGGTGATGAACCATTCCGTCACATTGTGATTTCATATAAGAAATAATGATAGTAATGCCTGATTCCGAGAACCTCCACTGGCTGGGTCTGACTCGGCCTACGGCCTTCGCAGGGCCAAAGTCGGTTTCGGAATACTGGCATCACTTTTCTAATTTCTAATATAGGTACGGTGGAGGTTTTGGAACACCATCGTTATCGCAATCAATAAGTTATGGTGAAAGCTAACTTAAGGTAATCTTCGCATGGGTAAGATTGGTTTAGTTTAACTTTCACAGGCGAAGAAATTAAAGAGATTCGAAGTACGGAGATTTTTATGTATATAGATGATACAATAGCGGCCATTGCGACGCCGCCCGGCATCGGCGGGGTTGGTATTATTCGTGTTAGCGGCAAGGATAGTTTTCCTATTGTAAATAGCCTGTTCAAGAGCGCTGGCAAGGTTCCGTTGATGGACCGCCAAAACAGAACGATTCAATACGGAACCATTGTGGACCCTGCAACGAACAAGACCATCGACGAGGTTCTTGTGTTATTAATGAAAGGCCCTCATTCTTACACGGCAGAAGACGTGGTAGAAATTCAGTGTCACGGCGGTATTGTGCCGGTTCGACAAATCTTGAAATTGCTCGTAAATCACGATGTGCGCATGGCTGAGGCCGGCGAATTTACGAAGCGTGCCTTTATGAACGGACGTATCGACCTCACGCAAGCAGAGGCGATCATTGATATTATTGAAGCAAAAACAGAGGACTCACTCTCTCTCGCTGTATCGCAGCTGGACGGCACCGTTTCGTCCTTTGTAAAAGATGTGCGTGAACAGCTCATCGCCATGATTGCTCATTTAGAGGTAACTATCGACTATCCTGAGGAGGATATCGAGGATGTAACGAGCCAAGAGGTTCGCGATCAATTACAGCCTATTTTGAAAGCTATGGATGAACTCTTGTCTACAGCGAACACAGGTCGCCTCATTCGTGACGGTATTACGACGGTTATTGTAGGCCGTCCAAATGCAGGTAAATCGAGCCTTATGAACGCTCTCTTGCGCGAAAACCGCGCTATTGTAACGGATATTCCTGGTACGACACGGGACAGTATTGAAGAATATATGACCGTAGAAGGCATTTCTCTGCGCCTTATCGATACGGCAGGTATTCGCGATACTCAAGATACGGTAGAAGCCCTCGGTGTGGAGCGTGCTCGTGATTATATCAACAAAGCAGACATCGTGCTCTGCGTTATCGACGGGTCTACTCCATTAACCCCTGAAGAAATCGAAATTTTGACCTCTGTCAGCGGTTTGAACACCATCGTACTCCCTCAATAAGTCCGATGTGGCACAAGTCGTTACAGACGAAAAATATCGAAGAACACGGCACATTTACAGCTATTGAGCGCATCAGTGCCAAAGACGGCGAAGGATCTGCAGTTCTCTCCAAATGGGTGCAAGAACTCGTCTATGGCGGTCGCGTAAAAACAAGACAACAGCGCCATGATTAGTAACGTGCGCCACATCAGCCTCATGGAACAAGCGAAGGCTCAAGTCGAAGAAGCCCTCTCCTCCATCGACATGGGCATGCCAGTGGACTTTGTAGCGACCGATTTGCGCAGCGCCTGGGAACTACTAGGTGACATCACGGGCGATACCATCCGTGAAAGTATGATCGACGAACTATTCAGTAGATTTTGTTTAGGGAAATAATGGCAAATGAGGACTTCCAAAAAGCTCCACCGGCTGGGTCTGACTCAGCCTACGGCCTTCGCAGGGCCAAAGTCGTTTTTGAAAGTCCTCATTTACCCTATAGAGAAGGAGAAACTCGGCCTTTGGCCTCGTGATTTTAGTAAAATAAACTTTCAAAATAAGTAATAAATATAAGGAATTCAATAGATATGTATACTGTAGATAATTATGATGTCATTGTCATCGGTGGCGGTCATGCTGGTTGTGAGGCGGCCCTCGCCTGCGCCCGCATGGGTCATCGCACGTTGATGGCGACCATCAGTTTGGATAATATTGCACTTATGCCGTGCAACCCTGCCGTTGGCGGCCCTGGTAAAAGTCATCTTGTGTATGAGCTCGATGCATTGGGCGGTCAAATGGGTATCAATGCGGATGCTACGGCCATTCAAATGCGTATGCTCAACATGGGTAAAGGCCCTGCCGTGCATTCCTTGCGCTGCCAATCGGATAAAATTAAATACCAACATTTGATGAAACATACCTTGGAAAATACGGATAATCTCAATGTTAAGCAAATCATGGTTACGGAGCTCAAGGTTGAGGATGGTAAGGTAACGGGCATCGTTACTGAGCTTGGCGAATTCTATGGCGCTAAGGCAGTCATTCTTTGTACAGGGACCTATTTGAAAGGTAAAATCCTCATCGGTGATATCGACTATGTAGGTGGCCCAAATGGGCAACGGGTAGCGGAACAATTTTTCTCAATCCCTACTAGATAATGGCGTTGAATTGATGCGCTTTTAAGACTGGCACGCCAGCCCGCGTAGATAAACGGACGCTTAATATTGAAAATATGGCCGTTCAAGAAGGCGATGCACATCATCATGCCTTTTCCTTTATGGACGAATGGATTAACCGCAACGAAGATGTGTGCTGGTTGACGTATACGAATAAGGAAACGCATGAGATTATTAAAAGCAATATTCATCGTGCTCCCTATGTACAGCGGTAAAATTGAAGGTGTTGGCCCGCGCTACTGCCCTTCCATCGAAGATAAGGTGGTGCGCTTTGCCGATAAAGAACGCCATCAATTATTCGTAGAACCAGAAGGAACGGGTACAAATGAAATGTATGTACAAGGCATGAGTACATCCCTTCCTATGGACGTACAATACGCATTCCTTCGCACCATTCCTGGTCTTGAAAACGTCGAAATCATGCGCCCTGCCTATGCTATTGAATACGATTGTTTGAACCCAACACACTAACACCAGCACTTCAAGTAAAAACATATTGAAGGCCTCTACTCTGCTGGTCAAGCTAATGGTACATCTGGCTATGAAGAAGCGGCTGCACAAGGCCTCATGGCTGGTATTAATGCTGCTTTATGGCTCGAAGGTAAGGAACCTTTCATTCTTACTCGCTCCGAAGCATACATTGGTGTTCTCATCGATGATCTCGTAACAAAAGGTACCAACGAACCGTACCGTATGATGACGAGCCGCAGTGAATACCGTCTATTGCTTCGTCAAGACAATGCGGACATGCGCCTTACCGAAAAAAAGGTCGTGAAATCGGCCTTGTGAAAGACGATCGTTGGGCTAAATTTACAGCTAAAAAAGCGGCCATCGAAGAAGGCCTGGAATTGTTGCGCAACACACCTGTCAATCCGTCCAAGGAAACGCAAGCCTTGCTTGAAAGCTTGGGCACAGCCCCTATCAAAACAGGCATCCACGCATATGATTTGGTAAAACGTAACGAACTCTCCTATGCTACCGTAGCTGATGCATTCGATTTGAAACGCTTTACACCTGACGTAGAAGAAGCTATGGATATTGCCATTACCTATGAAGGTTACATCAAAAAGCAAATGGAACAAGTTGAGAAGGTTCGCAAACTGGAAGAAAAAATTCTTCCAAAAGAATGGGATTATACAGAAATTAAAGGTATTTCCCTTGAAGCGCAACAAAAGCTCAACAAAATTCGCCCTCACTCCATCGGCCAAGCCAGCCGTATCTCTGGCGTATCCCCAGCGGACGTGTCTGTTCTGCTAATTCAATTGGAACAATATAATAGAAGTAAATAATTGCGATAAGTAATTACATAATAGAAAAAGCTAGCTAATCGTTTTTGATTAACTAGCTTTTTCTGTTATAAGGTTTCCCGTTCCTGATGCTCATCGACTTCGCGACCTTGACTCATATAATCTGGAGTAAATAAGGATAGCCCAAGTTTAAATAAGAACCACATACATTTTTTTGTTTCATGGGTATCACCTCCTATTGATTGTAGTGTATCTATAAATGATACCATTAGCAAGCTTTTATTTTTTTATAAATATAAAAGTGAGTATATACGTAAAAGTTTGTATATTTATATGAATATTTATAAAACATATATTATTATACTAGTAAAATATGTACACTAGAGAAATACACTAAGTGTACATTCAGAATAGACAAAACAATTTATATATGAAGAAAAGTTCATAGTGATAAATTATAGATAAACAGAAAAATTTAAAAGGTAGAAATAAGATATATAAATTTGGAAAAGTATGTGTTAGAAGGCTAACAAAATAGGTTTACAATTATGAGGCGGTTTAGGTGATATAAGATTTTTTATGCGTACCTACTCTTTTTGCACTTTTATCTATATAATAAATGAGAATATATTGAGAATATGGTATAATAGATACAAATATGACTCTTATATTTCGCTTGTATGCTCTTTTTTTGAGTGATTTGTATATAATTTATCATAGAAGCACATAAATGGGCCTTACAGCGCAAATAAATGAATTTTTATCCTGAATTACATACATATAGTTAGGAGCACCGATGAAAGAAAAAAATATGATGTGCCTATCGCTAGTGAATCTGAGTTTGTAGAATATATGCTTTCACAAATGGCAGCATTTGGATTGCCATGCACACAGCAGCAAGCAAAAAGATTTCTACGTGTACTATGCACGCATGATTGAAACAAATAAATATCTTAACCTCACCGGTATTACGGATATGAAAGAAGTCGTGGTTAAGCACATGATTGATTCTCTATCTTGTTATGATCCGAAGATTATCAAATCTGGATCCTCCATTATCGACGTCGGAACCGGTGCTGGATTCCCTGGCATTCCCTTGGCCATCTATGATAGAACCTTGCACGTGACCTTGTTTGACTCCCTCAAGAAACGCCTTACCTTCCTTGAATCCGTTATCGACGAATTGCAATTGACGAACTGCAAGACCTTACATGGACGCGCTGAAGATTTGAGTCATCAGGACTATCGTGAAAGCTTTGATATTGCCATAAGCCGTGCCGTTGCAAGATTACCAATCCTATTAGAATGGACTGTGCCTTATGTTAAACAAGGCGGCTATGTTATCGCCTTAAAAGGCGCTATCTACGAAGAAGAAGTCGGCGAATCTGATAAAGCCCTTAGCACATTAAAAGCATCCATCGAAGATGTAAGAACCGTGACTTTACCAACATTGGATGATAAACGAGCTATCGTGTACATCAAGAAAACAGGAAAAACACCTGGGAAATATCCGAGAAAACCAAAAGAGATAAAGGATAAACCGTTATTATAATATGCTACAATCTTTTTTTCATTATCAGCATCTAGAAACACCTTCCAAAAAGCCTCCACCGGCTGGGTCTGACTCGGCCCTATCGGCCTCCGCAGGGCCAAAGTCGTTTTTTTGAAAGGTGTTTTTAGATTAAACTATATGTTATAGGTAACAATAAATAGGAAAAGATTGTAGCATATTAACACTAACGGCTATATCGAAAGAAAACAGGAACAAATCTATTTTGATTTGTTCCCTGTTCTTTAAGATTTGCATATTATTGATCACGTTTTTGCTTAATTATAGAATAAAGAAGTTTTCATAGCCTCCTAAAAATGACTTCGGGTCCCGCTTTAGCGCGATAGCGTGTCATTTTTTTAGGGAGGCTGTTGGGAGCACTTTTGCTGTTATTTAAGATTTACACGTGATCAATAATATGCAAAGTCGTATCTATATCATTAAGCGGCATGATATGTACGCCTGCAGCGATTTTTTTGATTTGTTCCAGTGTTTCGATAGCGATTTCTGTACCCGCTTCTTTTCCGCCTTTTTTTCTACTCGGTCTAGAATGTCTTGGGTAAGGTTGATTCCAGGTACTTTTTCATGAAGGTATGTTGCCATTTTAAAGCTTTTAAGAGGAATCAAACCAAGCATAATAGGTACATTGAATTCAGACATTTTGTCGATATAGCGTTTAGCTTGTTCTAAATCATAGATTGGTTGTGTTTGCACGAAATGGGCACCATTTTTGATTTTAGCAGCTAGTTTTTGACGTTCGATTTCTAAATCTGGTGCACCAGGATTACCTGTAGCACCGATGTAGAAGTTCGTAGGTTCATCGAGGTCGTTACCTGCTAAATCTTTACCGCTGTTCAATGTTTTAGCAATATTTAGTAAGCCCATGCAGTCCACTTCAAATACGGATTGTGCGAATGGATGGTCGCCGTGGTCCGGCTTATCGCCTGTTAGTGTCAAAATGTTATTAACACCAAGTGCTGCAGCACCGAGTAGTTCGGATTGTAAGCCCTATGATGTTGCGGTCACGGCATGTGAGGTGGAAAATCGTTTCGATGCCTTCATTATGTTGCAATAAATAGGACAAGGAAATAGGGCTCATGCGCATTTTAGACATAGGGCTATCCGCAATGTTTATGGCGTCAACCTTGCCTTTTTAGGCGCGCTGCTTGTTCAAAAAAACCTTTTGGGCAGAACTGCTTTTTAGGTGGGTCCAATTCAACGGTGATGGTGAATTGGCCATTTTTGGTGTTTCTCACGTAATGTCATCATATACCTCTTATCTATTTCTATGTATGGTGAAAGCCTCATATGCGTTATGTGAGCATGATTTTGGGGCTTTCACCATGAGTATTATCTATATTATATGCCCTAGATTAGCCATTATTTCAAAGTTTCAAAGAAATCGTTCGCGTGGTTTACAGCCGCGATGCCGTCCTTGGCGTAAATATCTGCGCCCGCTTGGTCAGCGTAATCTTGGGATACTACGGCGCCACCAACCATGACCTTCGTTTTAAGGCCGGCTGCACGAATAGCAGCGATGGTATTGTCGATTTGAGGCATTGTTGTCGTCATCAAGGAACAAATGCCTACGAGGGCCGCCTTGTTGTCCTTAATGGCTTGTACGATGACCCTCAGGGTCAACATCCTTGCCGAGATCGACGATTTTGTAACCATTATTTTCGAGCAAAGCGGCTACGATATTTTTTTGCCCTAAATCGTGAATATCGCCCTTAACAGTGGCTACAACAACGGTTCCTTTATCTAAACTGTCGCTGGCTGGAATGATTTCTTTGATAGTGTTGAAAGCAGCTTGCATCGTTTCCGCAGCGAGCATAACTTGTGGCAAGAATAATTTACCAGAACCGAATTTGTCGCCCTACTACGTTCATGGCTTCTGAAAGCCCCTTTTTTTCGTAATGTCTAATGGATCCATACCATCTGCTAAAGCCTTTTTAACAAGCTCAACAATGGCTTCCTTTTTCACCTTGCTCTACGCAAGCGCGGATATTGGCTAACGGATCATTGCTGTCAAAGGATGCTTTATCTGGACCCTTTTGGAGCCGCATTGCCTGGGTGCTGTTGTTTCGTCTTCGTAGCCGTATTCTTTAATGAACTCGGCAGAACCTGGATCCCAACCAAGAAGTGTGGAGCTTGATACGAAATGCTTTTTTTAGCGGCGTAGTTAAGTGGGTTCATAATTGGCGTAGTTAAGCCTGATGCGAGTGCCATTGTTAAGAACTGACCGTTTAAGTATGGACGTTGTGGCATACCAAAAGAAATATTGGATAGGCCCATAACTGTTGGGAAACCAAATTTTTTTCTTTATATAAACGCAATGTTTTTTTTAGAGTTTGTCGTGCACTATCTTCCCCACTAGCAAGTGTTAATACCAATGGGATCGAGTAAAGAGGTCGTGAGGTTGTAAACCATAGTTATAAGCGCGATTTACGATGCTTTCAGCCAAAGCGACACGGTCCTCTGCTTTTTCTGGTAAATCACCGCTGGAAAGTGGCAAACAAAGTAATGCAGCACCGTAGCGTTTAGCCAAATGGCATAACATGTGTGATTGACTCTCTTCTCCATTTACAGAGTTGATAAGTGCGCGGCCTGGATAGTTTTTTTAAGGGCTACCTCCATAGCTGCGGGGATCCAGTGTGTCGATGGATAATGGCGTTTCAACAAGCATGGATAGCTCAAAAGATCGCTTTTTTTCCATCAAAGGTGTTTGATCCATGCCAGCAACGCCCATATTTCACGTCGAGAATATCTGCACCAGCTTCTACTTGGTCTAAGGCGTCGCGTTTTTACACGAATGAAAGAACCGTCGCGTAGCTCTTGAGCGAGTACCTTACGGCCTGTTGGGTTAATGCGTTCACCGATAATCAACGGTTTAACATTATGACCTAATTCAAGCAATTTTGTACGACTTGTAATCACCGTTTTAGGTTCAATATGAGCACGTTCCTTAGGCGTATGTGCTTTCACAGCGTCAGAAATTGATTGAATATGCGCTGGTGTTGTACCACAGCAGCCACCTACATAACTTGCACCTGCATCAACAATTGGAATCATCAATGGGCCCATGTCTTCTGCTGAAAGCGGAAATACCGTTTGTTTGTTAATGAGTTGTGGCATACCTGCGTTTGGTTGGCAGCTGATTGGTAAATTAGTAACACTAGCGATTTTTTCAATAAGCGGTGTGATTTGTTCAGGTCCAAGAGAACAGTTAATACCGATGATATCGGCCCCCATTGCCTCTACGATAGTTGTGGCAACCTCTGGAGGTGTACCAGTGATGGTACGACCGTCTTCACTGAAAGAAAATTGACAGATAATTTGTACATCTTCTTTAGTCTTACCTGTTGCTTCACGAGCATCCAAAGATGCTAATAGAGCGGCACGCATTTCTTGTACGTCAATAATCGTTTCGATAATGATGAAATCAACGCCGCCTTCAATCAAAGCCTCTGCTTGTTCTCTATATGTATCGTAAATAGAATCAAAGCTCATATTACCCAATGGTTGTAAAAAAACCGTCCTGTAGGGCCCATAGAACCGGCTACACGAGCGGATGGCTTGAACTCTGAAATTGCTTCTTTGGCAACCTTTACAGCTGCTATATTTATTTCTTTTTACACGATCTTGTAAATCGTAATCTTCTAATTTAAGGCCGCATGCGCCAAAATGTATTAGTAGTAATTACATCACTACCATGTTGTAAATATTGTGCGTGGATATTTTTTTACCACTTCTGGTCGTTCCACGTTAAATAATTCTGGGCAATAACCCTCTTCTAGGCCTGCTGCTTGGAGCATTGTACCCATAGCGCCGTCAAAAAAATGTACATGTGAATCATCCTTTATATTGAATGTAGGTCACCAGGACATTCGCCCTCCACAGCCTTAACGGTCGTCGGCCAGGGCCTCGACCCAGCAAAAGTCGGGCTCAGAATCTTGGTGACCTATATTTCAATTACTAATACTATAAATGAATTGTTTCACGTGAAACATTTTTTTGCTTGCACATGGGTACAATGGTACAGATGTACAAGGTAATGTTTCACGTGAAACATCGTGTGTTAAAAATTTTTATTCTGTTGGTTGTGCTTTCATAGCTATACCAGATGTTTCGGCTGTTGTTTTGCTTGTTTCTGGTTTTGTAGCTGCTGCTTTTTTTCTGGAAGTTTTCTTGATTGGCAATCTTTTTGTGAGCAAGAGCTACAACCGCGTTTTTGTTGTCAAGCATTGATCTCCTGGCATTAAACCGATAATAGCTGTTACGGATTTTCTTGGAAATAATAAGAAGTTTTCTGTAACTTGTAGTCCGATTTGTTCGGTTTTTGATGATTTTACCAAGCTGTGGTTGAATTTCTAAAGGCCAGTTGCCATAGCCTGGGCTGAAACGCCATGTAGGTGCATAACCTTGTTTCTTAGCAATGTTATTGATTACCTCGTTAACTTGGTCAGCCACTTGTTCAATTGCAGTTGTTGCAGCTGCATCTAGTAAGAGACCTACTGTGTAGTTGCCTTGTTTGAATAGCTGTTCGCTACGTCTTTCAACGTCTTCGCCGACCGTAACACCTAGCACATACACCTTTGTAGATTTTTCAAGGTGCTTTTCAATGATGGATCCTTCAATTTTGAGCGGCGGATTACTTAAAATAACTTTATTTTCCGCATCGTAATCATATTCTTGGTAGACACCTTTTGGCGTCGCTAATAATTGGATTTCTTTACAAGCTTCGTCAACGAATTTTTCTGGAAAATCTTCGGCATGACGAAGTCCTGCATATCGCTTTACTTCATCCTTGTTGATGACGGGAAGCATTCCGTTATAAATGGGCATGTGAAACGCCTCCTTTAAAAATAAAATAGATTGTATGGTTAAAATGTTAAACCTATTAAAAACACTGTCTTTTTATAAGTATAAATATATCTATATATACTGTAAAGGTCATAGCTTCATATAATTTATTAAGGTGCGTCCATAGAAAAAAAGTTATACGTAAACATTTTTATACCTAATGGTGTAAATCAATTAAGTGATAACACATAATCAAATAAATTTATAAGCTGGTATATCATGTTAGTGAACATATGTTTTTTTGAAATGTTTCACGTGAAACATTCTTATTTGTTTTAGATTTTATTTGAAAAACGATGGTCATACCTATAAAGTTCTATTTCTTTTGCGTGCCCTATGTTATAATGAAATGAAATATTTTTTTGAACGTAAAGTTGAGGTGAATTTTGTGGGCAAAAGTAATAGCGATTACTAATCAAAAAAAGGCGGTGTAGGCAAGACTACAACATCTGTTAATCTCAGTGCTTGTTTAGCTGATGCAGGCAAAAAGGTGTTATTAATAGATTTGGATCCGCAGGGTAATGCTAGTTCTGGATTAGGCATTGAAAAAGATGATTTGGAATTATGTATTCACGATGTGTTGATAGATAGCGAAGACATTGCTAATGTTATTGAACCTACAATGCTTAAAAAGCTTTTTGTAGCGCCTGCAACGATTCAATTGGCTGGTGCTGAGGTAGAATTAGTAGGGATTGTTTCACGTGAAACAATTTTGAAAAAAGCCATCGCTTCTGTACGCGATGAGTATGATTTTATCATCATTGATTGCCCGCCATCTCTTGGTTTGCTAACATTGAATGCTTTCACAGCGGCTGACAGTGTTTTGATTCCAATTCAAACTGAATTTTATGCCTTGGAAGGTGTTAGTCAACTTGTTAAGACGATTACAATCGTGCAACAAACATCTAATAAAGACCTTGTAATTGAGGGTGTGTTACTCACTATGTTTGATGGACGTACTAATTTGTCTGTCCAAGTGGCAGATGAGGTAAAATCGTTCTTTGGTACTAAGGTGTATAAAACAATTATTCCTCGAAATGTTCGCCTCAGTGAAGCACCAAGTTATGGGGAACCGATTATTGTGTATGATTCGAAATCAAAGGGTGCAGCTGTTTACACTAAATTAGCTAAAGAGGTTATTCGAGATTCTAAGAAAACGAAATAATTGATATAGAATAGACTAAATAAATATGATTATGTAATGTAAGCACAAACTGTATATTGGTTTGTGCTGCATTTTATATATGCGGTGTGAAAGTACTAATAGATTGGGGATTATTATGGTGATGAAACAGAAAAAGGAACGAAAAACATTAGCAACAATGATGGGAGAGCAGTCCATAGAGACGGCTTTACCTGAACGTGAAGTTCACGAGTTGCCTATAGGGGATGTAATTCCTAATGAAGATCAACCACGTAAGAATTTTGATGAACAAAGTTTAGCTACTTTGGCTGAGTCCATTAAGAATCTAGGCATTTTTCAACCCATCGTCGTTCGTAAGCAAAAGGATAAATACCAAATCGTGGCCGGTGAGCGCCGCTATCGCGCGGCATTGATGGTGGGCCTAGAAACAGTACCTGTAGTTGTAAAAAATTATAATACAGAGGAAATGACAGAAGTCGCTTTGGTAGAAAATCTCCAACGTGAAGGCTTGGATCCTATTGAAGAAGCTTTGGCGTATCAAGGTTTGATGAATACGTATAAGCAAACTCAGGAGATGATTTCTGCACGCCTTGGACGTAGCCGTTCATATATTGCCAATATGATGCGCCTTTTGAAATTAGCCGCATCTGTTCAAAAGGATTTAATTGAAGGCGATTTAACTGTTGGTCAAGCTCGACCTTTGTTGGCTCTACGTAGTGCAGCGCAACAAGTAGAAGCAGCAGAGCGCATTAAAGAGAGCGAATTAAGCGCCCGCCAAGCAGAACAGCTCGTAAAAGCCATGATGTCTAAAAAGACTAAGGCTAAAGACACTACAGAGCCACATGATACAGCTGAGGTTCGCGCATTGGTAGATCGTTTAAAATTGAGCCTAGGTTCTCCAGTATCTATTAAATTTAGAGCCGGTAAGAAGGTACAAGGTAAAATTGAAATTGCCTTTAGCTCTGAAACTGAATTAGAACGTCTTATTGCATATATGGATGCTCAGGAGAGCACAGAACATGAAGAAACAATGGAGTTTCGCGTATAATGGAACAAACACCAAAGTCGAATCGCGTACATATCGGCTTTTTTGGCCGTTGTAATGCGGGTAAGTCGACCTTAATTAATATGCTAACGGATCAACCAGTATCCCTTGTGTCTGAAGTGGCAGGTACTACGACCGATCCCGTTAGCAAATCTATGGAAATGTTGCCTCTAGGCCCTGTGGTCATTACCGATACGGCGGGAATTGACGATACATCGGAACTGGGCGCTCTTCGCATTGGAAAATCCGAAGAAATTATCAAAAAAATCAATCTCGCTGTCTATGTGTTGCGTAATGATAAAGCACCCACTGCTGATGATATGATGTGGCTTAACAAGTTGAAACAAAACAATGTACCTATCGCATTATTCATCAATGAAATTAACGCTTTTGATAGTGAAAGCGCTCATGATAATGATAGCAATGGTAATGATACTAACCTAAATTATGTAGATGCGTATCCCGATTTGTCAGCTATTGCCACTGTCGTAGGCTCTACGGATTTTACATCGAATCGGGATCGTCTTACATTGCTCGATTTGCTAGGCGGGTTAACACCGCTCGATGTAGAAGGCGAGCAATCTCTATTACAAGGGTTAGTTGATCCAGGAGATACTATTATCTTGGTATGTCCTATTGATTCGGCGGCGCCAAAGGGTCGTCTAATCTTGCCACAAGTACAGACAATTCGTGAGATTTTGGACCATAAAGGCCTTGCCTTGGTGTGCCAAACAGAAGAGCTACCGACCATGCTCAGTAAGCTTTCACAAAAACCAAAAACTCGTCATCACCGATTCGCAAGCCTTTGAAGCGGTGAATGCGTTGACGCCTGCGAATATTCCATTAACATCATTTTCCATCTTAATGGCTCGGTTCAAGGGAAAATTGCAGGATTTAGTAACGGGGGTGAAAGCCCTTAACAACTTGAAACCTGGTGCGCGTGTGCTCATCAGTGAGGGCTGCACACATCGTCGCCAATGCGATGATATTGGAACCGTTAAAATTCCGATGTGGCTTAAAAAGAAGGGGCATACGGATCTACAGCTTGAATTTACCAGCGGTGGTGCGTTCCCTAAGGATGTGAGCGGTTATGATCTTATCATCCATTGCGGGGCTTGTATGTTGACGCGTCGCGAGGTGTTACGGCGCATTGATTGTGCCGTTGTGCAAGGTACGCCTATTGTGAATTATGGTGTACTTATTGCGTCATTACATGGTATACTAGAACGTGCTATTAGTCCGTTTATGGACGAATTAGATAGAAAGGGTTTTGAATGTTAGAATCTATACAACCCTATATCGGTGTATTAGGATGCGCATTAGCCGTTATTTTATTGGTATATTGCATCATCCTACACATTAGATTAGGGAGCTTAACGAAGAAGTTCAATTTCTTCATGCAAGGTGAAAATGGAGCTAGCCTAGAACGTAAACTTTCAGTAGAAATCACTGAAATTCGCGAGGCCGCAAAGGGATTGCAGGATATGATTGAGGAACAAACTCAAATTCGTAATATTCAAGGCAACACATTACAAAAAATCGGCTTTAAGAAGTATAATGCATTTGATAACATCGGCAACGATTTGTCCTTTTTCCCTTACATTGCTTGATGGCAATAATAATGGGGTTTGCATTTCCAGTATCTATGGCCGAAATGACTCTCGTATTTTTCAGTAAACCAATTGTGAAAGGTAAAAGTCTCGTTAATCTTTCACAAGAGGAATTAGAAAGTTTAAATGAAGCGCTTGGGGAACGTACGAATGAGGAAGCGTTAGCGAGCGTTATCCATTCTCAATAGGCAAATCACTTTGTCGTGTTCATATAGAGCGCACATGCATGATGAGTTGAGGAATGATTAAAAGTAAGGAAGGCATTTTGAAAGTACCAAGTATTTTGAGTTCTGTAGTGTCTCAGAATGGTGATAATTGCACCATTACATTGAGTCATAAACAAGCGAAGATTGTAGCCGTAGTGGCTGTAATCTTATTTGTAGCAGCACTTGTTTTATCCATTTGGGGCATTGCACGACAAGCAGAAATCGTTCAATTGCGTCAACAAACACAATTGCAAACAGAACAACTAAAACTGTTACAACAAAAAACAGAAGTGTTGGATAAGAAAATCCAAAACTTAAATCAAATTAGTGAAGAAAATAAACAAATGTTAAAGGGTGCTGAGTCCGGCACACCATCTCAAGGTGGTAGCGATGGCTCTGACCCAAAGCAGGAAGCCGCTAGCGATGAGACTAGTCCCACGCTAAGTGCGGCGCAACTTTCAGCAAGACTATCTAAATTAGATAAGGATGCACAAAAATTATTGGTTAGCTTCTACACGATGCGAAACATTTTGCGCGATGGTGGGGCTCAAGATATCGCTGCATTGCAACAATTGAACTACACCACAGGTTCTGGTGGATATACGAATAGTACAACGCCAAGCATCTGGCCAAGTAAGGGTGTTATTACATCCCCTTATGGCACTCGTGTCGATCCTGTGACCGGTGCTGCTAGCGCATTCCACGAAGGTGTTGATATCGCTGACGATTACGGCACACCTATCGTTGCTACTGCAGCGGGTACCGTAACATTTGCAGGCTACACCGAAGGCGGTTATGGTAACCTCGTAGAAATCGATCACGGCAACGGATTTGTGACTCGCTATGGCCACAATAGCGCCGTTCTCGTTACACCGGGCATGACCGTAAAACAAGGCCAAGTCATCGCCCTTATGGGCAGTACTGGTAAAAGTACTGGCGCACACGTACACTACGAAGTACGGATTAATGGATCCGCGGTTGATCCCATGGTATTTTTGCCAATTAGTAATTAAATACGCTATAAGACTGGATACCCCCTGTTCGAAAGCCGACACGCTACTGCGCTTACGCGGAGCCCGAAGTCGTTTTCGAACAGGGGGTATCCCTTTTGGCGTATTACTAATTACTAAACTGGCGGGAGTGGGGAAGCTACTGTGCTTACGCGGAGCCCGAAATCATTTTCCGGAGGGGTCTATCTTTTTTCTATCTAAATTTAGTTGACTAATTGGCATAAAATACCATTGTACAATTTAGGATAAAGAAGTGTACGAGATTGGCTTATATATGCCTTATAAAAAATTAGAACAGGCGTGTTCTAATTCTGAGTACCTATTATATGTGCCCTAAAAAATAGAACAGGCGTGTACTAATTCTGGGGACCTAGTATATGTGTTTTAAAAATAGAACAGGCCTGTTCTATTTTTGGGGACACACTATAAGGAACCCTATGTAACAAGTATTCATTACATTTCTTCCCAAACGGCTGGGTTGGTAGTAATTATATACTATAATTGGTACATGTTTATATACTGATGGTATAGATATCACATGTGGGATAGTCCTTTTGGGTTGATAATAATATCTATTGATATTGTATTGTGTCTATTATTTTATAAGCATACATTATTGAAGTGTTAGATAGAAGATGATGATGGGGTTCTAAATCCGACTTTGGCCCCTGCGAAGGCCGAAGGCCGTAGTCAGACCTGGCCGGTGGAGGATTTAGGGCCCCATCATCATCTTGTTTGGCACCAATGTGCAGGTAATATAATTAATGGATCAATAGATATTATTATCTTATGCATAATTAGGATTGTCTTTCATGTGATATCTATTCCTTTTCGTCTATAAATATTGTACAATTATGGTATATGAACGGAGGTATATCTATGAAGGCCTATGTACAAGTTTATACCGGCGAAGGCAAGGGTAAAACGACGGCTGCGATCGGCCTCGCTATACGAGCTATAGGCGCTGGCAAAAAGGTTTTATTTTTACAGTTCATGAAGTCTAAAGTGTATAGTGAACATAATATTTTACCGACCCTCAAAAATATTACATTAGAAACTGTAGGTAAACCGTTTTTTATCATCAAGGAAGGCATGAAGAGCAAGGATGAGCTCGCCAAATGGGGTGATGAAGTGGTTGTATTTGAATCAGGAAATCCACCTAAGGATTATGTAGCGCTTATTGAAAAGGGCTATGAACGCGCGTTAGAGGCTGTATCTAGCGGTGACTATGATTTGGTGGTTCTCGACGAATATAACATGGCTTTGTTCTTTGAACTCATTGATTGGAAAAAAACGGAGGCTCTATTAGAGGCTCGTAATCCGGAAACCGAAGTGGTGTTTACGGGGCGCGGGGCACCGCAAGAACTTTGATGTGGCCGATCTTGTGACGGAAATGAAGGAAGTTAAGCATTATTACATGCAAGGTGTAATGGCTCGCAAGGGCATTGAAAATTAGAGTATACTTTTCACAAATCCCATAACCCTAAGGAGGTGATGTGGTTGAGTATAGTCGCTATTGTGGCACTCGTCGTAGTGCTTCTATCGTAGCGCTGATCATGATTATCCTACTAACGCCAATCACATATAGCATCGAATGGAACGGCAGGACGCCGTACCGCGTAGAATTGTCGGTTAAATGGCTGTGGCGCGTATTGTCGCTGCATCTCGCATATTTTCAGGGCAAACCATTTTTTTAAAACAACTGTATGTATTAGGTATGCAGAAAAATAGGCCCCTGTGAAAGAATATGACGAATGGATTCAACAACGGGTTGATGACGAATATCAGAAGGCTGTTGATGAATTTGAAAATGATCCGATGGCTGCGCAGGCGGAAGCGATGATGAAAGCTATGCAAGGCGATGGCCAGGGCGGTACTGAACCGACTGAGCCGACGACCGTTGGTGCTTCTGGTGAAAGCCCTAGATGCTTCGCGCAGTGCAGGGCAAACATCAGATGCACAAGGTAAACAGGTTCGCGTTGAACGTGTTGATACATCTAGGGATGATAATAAGGGTGCTGAAGCGCGGGCTGCACAATATGATTCAATTCGCGATAACCCTGACGATGAAACCTGATGATGAAGTGGTAGAAAAGGTTACTTTCAATAGTGATGGCACCGTAAAAGAGAAGGTATTTACGAAAAATAGACGGCTTTGAAAGATAGCGTAAAATCGCGCTTTCAAAAACCAGATCCTAAATGATCCGGTGGCTAGTTTTAAATCGAAAAATCCTGACCTTTTGGTTCATGAAACATGTGACGAATACGGAATTGTGGCGTCAATTGTTGCTTGTTTCTAAGCGGTGTTATGACCATTCTAAACCACGAGATATCGCTGTAGAAGGGCGTATCGGTATCGGTGATCCTTTTAAGGGTGGCATGCTTGCTTCGATGTTGTACAGTATCTGGCCTGAACAGGCTGAACATATCGAGATTGATTATTTGAATTGGTATTTAGAAGGCAGCGGCCACATTAAAGGGCGCATTATTCTAGGCGCGTTGGCATGGCACGGCACGCGATTCGTGCTTTCACAACCAATGCGTGCACTCATAGCTGAAACGGTCAAGGTCGTTTGGGTTAAGCGCAAAGAAAAGAAAGAGTTAGAACGATTGAAAGCGGAACAAGCCGCTAACGCATAGTTGACATCAGTGGAGGTACTACGATGGAGAACAGTAACGTAAAAGAAAATTTAGAAGTCCTTTTTGAGAAGTTCAAAAATATGATTAAGGTGGAAACTGTAGTAGGTGAAGCGGTGCAAATCGGCGATACTACATTGGTTCCATTTGTGGACGTAACATTTGGTTTCGGCACTGGCACAAACCACAACACAGCTGGCAAGAATCATGAATGTGGCGGCGGTGGCGGCGGCGCTCGCATGGAACCAAGCGCTGTGCTCGTGATCAAAGGCGAACGCATCGAGTTGTTCAACATTAAAGGCAATCCTTACAGCAACAGCTTTGATCGCCTTATCGGCTTGGTGCCTGACCCGTGTCCAAATTGAAATCCGATAAATACATCTATCTTAATGACGAACAATAATAGATAGTAAATTTTTAATAAGGGTTCATGATGAATTCATGGGCCCTTATTATTATTTAATAGTATACAATTTAATTATTAGATGCTATATCTCATCTATGATTTTTTTGAGGGTTTTTACTCAGAAAGCAAGTTAGATTTGATATAGTAAAAAAATAGTGCATTACATGTTTGTGTAATGGAACTTTACTGTTCAGGAGGATCTCAAATGAAATTAACTAAAAAATTGACAACATTGGCTATCGTTGGTGCTATCTCCGCTACCACTGCTGTGGCAAGCGCTGCTAACATTGGTTTAGTGCAAATGAGTCAAGTTGTAAATAGCTATCCTGGTTACGGTGCACTCGACATGAAAATGCAACAAGTAGATGCACAATACCGTCCACAAATTGAAAAGAAAATGCAAGAAATTGACAAAATTAAAGATCAAGCTCAAGCAGAAGCCGAATTCAATAAATCCGTAGCTCCATTGTTACAAAAAAAGAAAAACGACGAAGTGAATAAAATTGCACAACCAATGATGCAAAACATTCACAACGCTATCGAATCTGTTCGCGTTGAAAAAGAAAATGGACGTTGTATTAGACGATCCCATACACAACTCGCGCAGCTGATGCAAACAGTAACGTTGAAAAATATTACAGATGAAGTATTAATCGTCTCAAAAATAATATCTTATGTCGCTTTATGATAGAGATTCTCCCAAAAACTCCACGGCTGGGTCTGTTCCCGAACAGGGCCAAAGTCGTTTTTAGGAGGGCGTCTTTTTATCTCAAATCATACAGAAAATATTATTTTTAGATCGTAGAGGAAAGGAAAAATCGTTTTTCGAGAGGGGCTGTTTTTCTCATCCAAGATAGATATTAGTTTTTTAGACTGTAGGGAGAAAGATAAAGTCGTTTTTAGAGGGTGTCTTTTTATCTCAAATCATACATAAGATATTATTTTTAGACTGTATAGAAAAGGGACAAGGAGGGTTTATTATGTCTATTATGCAGGTTTGTTGGAGTTTGATGCGGTATCCGCGGTCTAAGGGTATCCCATATATTATGGAGAATGGTACGTTTGATCAAGCGCTAGTTTTTATGTTGCGTTTGTTTGGCATTATGCTTGGTTTGTCGGTGGTGGAAAAATGTTATCATATTTTTTTATCACGCCTGTAACTATGCTAGATACGATTATATCGATTTTTAGGTTTTGTTTTTGTCTCGGGTTTTTCTTTAAAAGGGCTTTGGTTGATATTGGTCCATTTTTATGTGAAAGCCACTAGTAATCGTAATCTTACGTTTAGGACACGTTTATGGCCGTTTCGTATGCGATGGCCTTTGATTTACCTATAACCGTCTGTCCTTACTCGGTGCGGTACTTGTTATTATATTGAGCCTTGCGGGAGTTGGTATGATTGCGTTCGGAGTTCAATCTATTTTGGGTTTGATTGCATTTGTATTAGCTATATATTATATGCTTTGCTCTCTTGGACTCTACCGTCAGATGTTAAAGACTACATCAATGCATATTATTATCATTGCTATTGTATATACTGTACTTTTAATAAGTGCATCTATGATGTTACGAGTATAGGTGAAAGTTATTTCATAAACATTAAATTATACAATACATGAAATCATACCTAATTTATCGGTAGTAATGTTCATGACTAGAGCGAACCATTTATGATTGCCCTGATGGCGAAAGACCTTGTAATGGAGAAACTGCGTCCAAGGCGTATTGGTTGTAGTGTCCTCAAATTGATTGTGAATATAGGTTTCTAAATTTTCAGGTGTCATATAAATCCTTCTTTCTCTCTTACATAATTAGTATATTCTCTTATGAAAGCAACTGCAAGCGATAATACTATATTCTATAGAAATACAGTTATGAAATTAAGATATTAGGATTAAGAATGTAAAAACCTATATATGGTGAGTTACTGTTTTTATGTAACTTACCACTTATAGGTATTTTTATATATAGACACTAAGGAGAGGAGGAGGTCATATCTATATAATCTTATTCAGGTTTATGAACGAGGTTTACGATGAATTCGCTATCTTCAACAAGTTGCTTGAATGTAGTTATCGCCATTAAATTCGAGAACTTCACCCGGTACGAGTACATGTTCTTCTGTTTCGTTATGAATACTTTGAACTGTGCCCTTAACAACAGTAAAGATAACATTGGCTTCAGGATGATTATGTTTTTCACCTTTTCACCTGCTTTGCCACCTTTTTACTGATTACGTAGTTAGGGCCTTTGGAATAATAAACCCTAGATCTTTTTACCGTGCCTGCCATGATGCTGCAACTCCCTATATTTGAAAGTATATGAGTAATGATTTATCTTATGGTTCTATTATAACTGATATTTCTTATCAATTCTGTTTCTGTAGCTACACTTTTGTAAGAAATTTTAAAATAGAACAGGCCTGTTCTATTTTCATAGGATACACTATATGTCCAAAAGTATTTGTATTAACAACAATTTTTGTGAATACAAATTTTAGACATGGACAAAAACGAGCGTAAAAGCGAACGAAAAATTTACTGTTCGTTTTTCGTCCGTTTTAGCGAACGAAAATGGTATTTATTTTTAGCGATTGTGTATAAGCGTGTGCCGTTTTTCTTCGGTGGTAATGAGTTCGAATGCAGGATCGATAGCTTTCACAAAGGCTTCAAACCATGTTTGGTATGCGAGCATCATGAATTTAGGGTCCACGCCAGCAGTGCGCCAGTAGCCGGCTTTGTAAGCGGTGGTCGCCAACCCATGTGAAACGGTCTGCGCTGTCCTCAACGATTTGGTCGCCGCCGTCGCAAGGCATGCCGTTTACATAGAAGTTTTGAAGGGCATTGTAGATGGCAGGTGCCGTATGTTCTTCAAGGCTATCTTGGGCTACAACGCCGCACGCTTGGCCCTTTGTACAGCAAAGGCATCAAGAATAGCTGTTACCACGTGAATGGCGTTTTCATCAGCATTTGTATCGAGCATGTCTTTGATGAAAGCCGCTTCGCGCACGGATGCTACGTTGATTTGGTTGGCAAGCCAGCCGTGAATGTTATTGTGGTCGATGATGTTTTCCAATGGAATGCTAGGATTGATTGGTTCGCCGTACGTATCTACGGAGATGGCATGCAATTCTTCGGCGAGATCGTCTACGACCTTTGTTGTTTTTTCGAGAATTAAGTTTTCACGCTCTACGAGCAATTGGATTTTACGGTATAACCAGTAGTGAATGTGACCTAAAAATGCGGACATGTGAAACTCCTTTATACAATATATCTAATATCGGGGAAGAGACCCATGTGTTTACATAGGTCCTGTAGTATATTCATCTGAACATGTAGTGTGCAGATGTATCTATTCTAATTATGCACCTTGCGGGCAGTTTCTAGTTTGTTAAGTAAATCATACACGTTGACGCCGTGGATTTCAGCGGCTTGCCATAGTGGTTCCATCGTAGAGGATGGGACAACCGAGGCAACCCCATGCCGATGCTTTGTAGTACAGGTACTGTATTTGGATAGATGTCCACGATATCGCGGATGATTGTATCCGGTGTAATTGGTTGACCTGGTTCAAGGCGTGGCGTCTCAACCTCTGGATCATTGCCGTGACCTGGCAAGTTAACAATAGGTTCTGCTGCTTTTACTTCTGTAGGAGCCCCTTCAAGGTCGCCTAGTACAGCTTCTTTGAAAGTATCCAAGCCGATGCGGTCGATGAATTCACCCATTCGTTCGATTTGTGCATTTGCTTTGTAATATTCGATGATGCGGTCCACAAGTGCAAGGGCTTCTTTTTCTGTTGTTACCTCTGCAATGAGGTCGCCAATGCGTGGATGCGCACCACCGCTGCCGCCAGCATAAACGTTCCAGCCTTCTACTGTACCGATAACGCCAACGTCCTTCATGCGGCTTTCAGTACAAGAATTAATGCAGCCGGACACGCCGATTTTCATCTTGCTAGGCATTTCTTGGGACAAATATTTGCGTTCCAATTGCATGCCAAGATGCACGCTGTCTTGTTTAGCCCTGTTTACAGAACGTTGTGCCTGGGCAAATCTTTGACGCTGCAGCACGCGGTTGACACCATGTACGCCGGTTCCATGCCGAGCATGTCCCACGCTGCGTCTACGTCCTCAGCTTTCAAATTCGTAATCATAATGCGTTGGCTGCCAGTTAGTTTAAGAACAGCGCCAAATTTGTTCGCCACATCAATGTATTTTTTTGCAATTGATCTGGTTGAATAAAACCCGCTGGAATGCGCGGTGTAATAGCATAACGGCGTTGGCCGTTTTTAATTCGTTGTAAATTTCTGCGATTTGAGCCATTGTAATCCCCTCTAAATTGTAATGAACTACTTATATTCTATCATATATTTTTCACTGTGAAAGTCTCTATTAGCACTGCTAGAGATGATGTGTCTTGACGGTGATACGTCCAAACGATACATGTTCTAGAGAGCTAGTAAGAGATCGTTATGAAAATGATTGTTATCATCATTTCAAATTACATATACTAGTATAATTTCATTTTACAATAAAATAATGTGTCCCAAGCTACAAAAAGCAAAAAAATTTTTTTGGCACTGTTTCACGTGAAACTAAATACAAAAAGTACGGCCCTAAACCTTGATTTGGGAGTCGTTTTTCATGGGGTAAAAATATTATTCTCTTTTGAAACGAATTTGCTTGTCACGAGCCTCCTTTTGGAATGTATATAGGTGAAAGGAGGTGATCAGATGGCTGAACTAAAACGCACAAAGTTAGTGTTACGTTTTAATATCGGTACGGAAGAAAAACCGAAGTACAAAGACGTCACTTTCACACGCGTCGCTGAAGAAGCTACTGATGATGCGGTCAAAATCGTCGGTACCGCATTGGCTGGTCTCTATGAGAACACCATTGCTGACGTAATACGCGTCAACGAAGTATCCCTTGGTCATTAATGTGCTTTCACTCATAATAGTTAGCACATAATGGCTGCGTGAAGGTTCGTAGTAATCCAAACCCTGTGGACCTATCGCGATCATTCCCATCCTTATGTATATGAATTAGAAAGGAGTGCCCAACATGGCTGATAAACGTGGTATATCTTAAATTTGCTACAGTCGATGGTAAAAAGCGCATCGATCACAATTAGTGGACCCTCGCACTGGCCTTTACTTTTGGAACAAGCTAAAACGGCAGCTAATGCGCTAGTAGCGAACAAGGTAATCTTAGGCTCTGGCGACGCTCCATTGGCAAGCTTTTACCTCTGCCAGTGAAGTATCTACGCAAAGTAAAAGATTTTGCAATAAAAACAACATATCTCTGTTATGCGATGAATATCTTATCCCTGGTCATATGATAGCCTCGGAACCCGTCATATGACGCTCCCAGCGGGCCGCTCTTCGAGTGGCCCGTTTTGTTGTATAATGAACCTAGAATTATCTTGATGTAGGAGGAACGATGAAGGTTTTATACGATACAATTTTGAAAGCAACTTATACAGGCCGTCCCAATCGTTTTTGTGGTGATCTTGGATCTCAATGGGGAAAGCGTACTTGCTCATTTACCAAAATCCAGGTCGTATGTGGGAATTGTTATTTACCGGTGTCACGATGTACATCGTGCCTCATGATAAGCCGGATGCGAAGACGAAGTACCGCGTTGTAGGTATTGAGCGGGATGGCGTCGTTATTATGCTCGATACGAACTATAGTAATGATGTGGCTCAGCATTTGATTGAAAACAAACTCATTCCTGGTTGGGAACAATGGCGTGTTGTACGTCGCGAATATACGGTAAAACTATATGGGGCGACATCACGCTTGATTTACTCCTCACTAACGACGATGGTGAAGAATTTCCTGTTAGAGGTTAAATCCTGCACCTTGTTCTCCAAGACCGGTGCTATGTTCCCTGATGCTATTACAGAACGGGGACGCAAGCATTTATTGCACTTACGGGAACTTCAAGATGAAGGTTACCATACGGGTGTGCTATTCCTTGTACAATGGGATCAAGCTAAATGGTTCTTGCCAGACTACCATACGGATTTAGAATTCGCTATGACCTTTAAGGAAGTGGCCCCATTCCTTGACTGGAAAGCTGTTGCTGTAGCGTGGGATGAGACTTTCACCATGCCTACCGTGACACGCGTCTGCACCTATCCGAGCTATGTTCTCGACAGCGAAGCGCACGATAGCGGCGTGTACATTATGGTGATGCACCTTGACCATGAACTAGATCTCGAAATCGGATCTAAGGGCATGATGCATTTTAATGCAGGTTATTATATGTATGTCGGCTCCGCCAAGGCGAACCTTACGAAACGCATTGAGCGCCATAAGAGAAAACGCAAGAAAATGCATTGGCACCTCGATTACTTCCGCGGACACTGCGAAATGATAGGGGCTGTGCCGATTCGTACAAGTGGTTTGCCCCTCGAAAGCTGGAGCCTTACTCATGAGCCATACCCATCCATGCCGAGCATGCCAGATTCCCTGATGGTAGACGTGAGCGTCGAATGTGCTTAGCTGATGCGGTACGCGCCATTGCCGAATGGGACGTGCCCAAAATTTGGCTGCTCTGACTGCGATTGCAGGAGCCATTTATTTGGTATGACCGAAAAATCCAATACATAATAAAGGTCTTTATGGATGGTAGAAGAATTTAGGGATGAACCAGTTGATTCGATAATTGTTTGAGGATTAATAAAGCAGCATATTTAAGATGTGTTAGTAGTTATTTCCAAAAGAGAATTATTAGACAGTGGTGTTAAACCAAATCAAATTATTTCTATTAATTTTTGAGGATTTAGAGTATGAAGCATTACAGAATATCATGCCTTCATGAGTATATAGTAGAACGATTGATTCCAAACGCTCCTGTGTATGTATTTCTAGATGAAGTACAGCATGTACCACAATTTGAGAAAGGTCGTAGGCAGTTTATTTATCAAAACCGTGAATTATCACCGTTAGAGCAACTTGATGATAACTATCCCTAAGTATTTACTTACAATGGATGTACTGCATAAAACTGACAATCATAATGGTATAGAGCAAAAAGAATGTTCTAGATTGCGTTGTTAGAATAGGCGGGGCGGCTTTTCACAAAAATCCTTATAACAATAGCGCTAAACCCTTAAAAATGCTATAATAATATGATGAATTGTAATCAGTGTTAGTAAAATGAGGTGAGATTGTGGCAGACCAACAATGGTCCCATGGGAATATTCATCCTGTTCAGATTGATAAAGAAATGAAGAACGCTTATATCGATTATGCAATGTCCGTAATCGTAATGCGTGCTCTTCCTGATGTGCGCGATGGCTTGAAACCAGTACATCGTCGTATTTTGTACGCGATGCACGAAACAGGTATGACGCCTAATAAACCGTACAAAAAATCCGCCCGTATCGTCGGCGACGTTCTCGGTAAATATCATCCACATGGTGATAGTTCCGTTTATGGCGCAACGGTTCGTTTAGCGCAAGATTTCAATACGCGCTACCTCTTGGTAGACGGCCACGGTAACTTTGGTTCCATCGACGGCGATAGTGCCGCTGCGATGCGTTATACCGAAGTGCGTATGGCAAAAATTACGCAAGAAATGCTCGCTGATATCGACAAGGAAACTGTTGATTTCATGCCGAACTACGATGAAAGCTTGCAAGAACCGACCGTATTGCCAGCGAAGATTCCAAATCTTCTCATCAATGGTTCCAGCGGTATCGCCGTAGGGATGGCGACAAATATTCCGCCGCACAACCTTAACGAGGTGTGTAATGGCCTAGCGATGCTCATCGACAATCCGAATGTGACTGTAGATGAATTGATGACGCAAATCAAAGGTCCAGACTTCCCGACTGGAGCGCTCATTTTGGGCCGAGACGGCATCAAAAAAGCGTATTCCACAGGTCGTGGTAGCGTTAAAATGCGTGCTCGTGCAACCATCGAAGAGATGTCTAAGGGCAAGCATAAGATCGTAGTGACTGAGATTCCTTACCAAGTGAATAAGGCTCGCGTAATTGAAACAATTGCAAACTTGAGCCGCGATAAGGTAATTGATGGCATTACAGCACTTCGCGATGAATCTGACCGCCAAGGCTTGCGCATCGTTGATCGAATTGCGCGCCGATGTGCAACCAGACATCGTACTTAATAAATTATATAAACACACTCAACTTCAAGAAACATTCGGCGTGATTATGCTAGCTCTCGTAGATGGACATCCTCGCGTATTGAATTTGAAAGAAGTATTGCGTTACTACTTAGATCATCGTCTAGACGTTATCGTACGCCGTACTCAATTCGAGCTTAACAAAGCCGAAGCGCGTGCTCACATCTTAGAAGGCTTGTTGATTGCTCTCGACCATATCGATGAAGTGATTGCCACAATCCGTAGTTCTCAAACTGACGAAATCGCACGTAACGCATTGATGCAAAAATTCGGGCTTTCAGAAAAACAAGCGGTAGCCATCCTCGACATGCGTTTACGCCGTTTAACAGGCTTGGAACGCGAGAAAATCGAAGACGAATACAAGGAATTGTTGGCATTAATCGAAGATTTGAAAGCTATCTTGGCTAGCGAAGCGCGTCAACGTCAAATCATCAAAGACGAACTCGATGATATGAAGAAAAAATACGGCGACCCTCGCCGTTCTGAAATCACAATCGATACGTCCGACCTTGATGTAGAAGACCTTATCGCTGACGAAGAGATGGTTATTACCTTGACCAAACAAGGTTATATCAAACGGATGAACGCGAACGCATATCGCAACCAACATAAAGGCGGCGCTGGCGTTATCGGCATGAAGACGAAGGAAGACGATTATGTAACGCAAATTATGCATGTTCGCACGCATAATACATTGTTGTTCTTCACGTCCACTGGCCGTACATACCGCCTCAAAGCGTACGAAGTGCCAGAAGCAGGTTCCCGTAATTCTCGTGGTACCGCTATGGTCAACGTATTGCCACTCGCTGTGGGCGAATCCGTTACGACTATGATCGACCTTGAACGCATCCATGAAAATGTAAACTTATTCATGGTTACTGAGTTCGGTGTTGTAAAACGTACGGCTATCGAAGAATACCGCAACATCCGTCGCTCCGGCCTCAATGCGATTAACCTTGACGATGGGGACCGCTTGATTTGCGTAATCGTAACCACAGGCAACCAAGATATCCTAATCGGTACGAAACTTGGCATGGCCATCCGTTGCAACGAAGAGGACGTTCGTCTCATGAAACGTGCGGCTCATGGTGTACGCGGTATAAAATTGAAAACAGGCGACGTTGTTGTAGGCGCTGGTGTTCTTGAGTCTGATGAAAGCGAAGCACAAGTGTTCACCATTTCCGAAGAGGGATATGGTAAACGCAACGAAGCGGATGCGTACAATGTACAAAAACGCGGCGGTATCGGTACAAAGAACTTCCGCATTAACGACAAAACTGGCGATGTAGTAGCCGTTGAAGTCGTTCACAATGATGACGAAGTGATGTTAATTTCCGAACAAGGCAAAATCATTCGCTTTAACATGAATGATATTGCTGTGAAAAAAGGCAAAGCCATTTCTGGTGTTAAAACACAAAACCTTGACGACGGTGATAAGGTAGCTAGCATTGCTGTAATTCCTGCATCTGAAATCGAAAGCGAAGAATAGAATAGGATGATGAAAAAATGGTTAGCTGCCATCATGGCAGCAGGATGCATATTTTTCGGTAGCTTTGGCGTAGCCCATGCCGCTGATTGGTACTACGTTGATGCGGATACAGACGATTCCGCGTGGTTTATCGACAACTCGTCGGTGTTTAAAACAGACTCGATGGCACGTATCTTGGTGAAAGCCAACAATGTAGAAGGTTATACCTATATCTACACCATTGAAATTAATCGCTCAGATAGAACATGGACAGAAGTCAACGCAACCGTGTATAGCCAATCTGGTGTACCTTTGTTGAGTAGCAATGAAAAAACAAAAACCTGTGAAAATTGAGAAAGATACAATAGGGGCAGAAGTAATGCAGGCCCCTTTTGGGGGAAAATAATTTAATATAGATTTTTCGAAACCTCGCTCTGAATAGTAGCATTCTGGTGTGGTATGTAGAAATGGATGGTGTCGAAAAATCCTCCACCGGCCGGGTCTGACTTCACCACGGCCTCGCAGGGCCAAAAGTCGGTTTTTCAGACACCATCCATTTCTCGATCCCACATTAGCAATATATTCAGAGCGAGGTTTCTTTTTATTCTACATTAATATTATTTTTCTCAAAGGGGTGGAAAAGTAGGAAGACTACGGCCTCCGCAGGCCAGCAAGTATGGTGAGTTAACAGGACGCATAGCGACATATGGGGGCGCAGTACATTTTACGTAAAAAGTATCGCAAAAAATTAGCTTTCACGCAAAATACATTTAATATATGGTATAATAAATTAAATTTGATTTTATACGAGGTGAAATATATGAAAAAATTACTAGGTACATGTTTAGCTGCTGCTGCAATTTGCGCATGCGGTTTCGGTTCTGCTAGTGCTGTTAACTGGCAAGTATTTGGTCAAGATAGTGCTGGTATTACTTGGTCTATCGATCAAGATAGCGTTCAAAAAAGCGATAAAACTGCAACTGTAATGATCAAAGCTCAAGATTCTGAAGGTTATCATTTCATCGCAACTGAAGAATTCAACCACAAAAAGAAAACTGTAAAAGACCAAAAGGTTGTATTGTATAACCCACAAGGTTACGCAGAACGTGAAGATAAAGTTGATGGCAAAGATCGTCCAGTTGTTGCTGGTTCCCCATCCGAAGCAGTTTACAACTTCTTATGGCCACAACAAGCAAAACAAGGTAAAAAATAATATACACCTTATACGACAAAGCAGCTCGAAAGAGCTGCTTTTTTGTGTTTATATGCAGAGTATGAGTTTGAGTTATAGGACAAAACGTGTGGGTAAAAATCTTTATAACACTAGATAGACACTGATATGATAAGTGTTTTATCTTGTTTTGTAATTTAGTATAACATAATATAGTATATCGTAATATACTATATTGTGTTATACTAAAGAAGATATAGATAGGATATTTGTTGCATAGCGTAATTTAGATTAACGAGGAGGTGCGATATGGTATTTGTAGGCCGTGAACATGAATTAGCTTCTCTGGAAGTGCAATATAATTCAAAACGTTTTGAATTGGCTATTGTGTATGGACGCCGTCGCGTGGGTAAGACGTATTTGTTGCACCACTTTTTGGCGTCTCATGATGGCGCGTATATGGTGGGCCTCGAATCTGGTGCGAGTAACAATTTAGAGGCGCTTTCACAAGCTGTATATCGTGCAACGGGGATGATTGAAACCGGTAAATTACAGTCCACGTTACCGAATTTTCCAACGATCACGGCGGCGTTGACCCATTTATTTGAGTATAGCTTAGACCATCGTTGTATATTTATTATCGACGAATATCCGTACTTGGCGGAATCGATTCCGTCCGTTTCGTCTGAGCTGCAGGCCTTGATTGATGCATATAAAAATCGATCTCAGTTAATGCTCATCTTGTGCGGTTCGTCCATGAGTTTTATGGAAAATCAGGTGCTAGGCCATAAGAGCCCTTTGTATGGTCGCCGCACGGCGCAGTATAAAATTAAACCGTTTACGTATATCGAGGCCCGTCAAATGGTATCCCATCTTTCCTATGAGGATAGTGCTATCGCCTTTGGCCTTACTGGTGGTGTGGCTGAATATTTATCATATTTTAGGGATGGTGATTCTCTTGATGAAAGCATTATTTCCTTGTTTTTCACACCTACAGGACGTCTTGTGGATGAACCGTCGAGTCTGTTAAAGCAGGAATTACGAGAGCCGCGTCAGTATAATGCAATCCTCAGTGCTATCGCTAAGGGAGCCAGCCGTAATAACGAAATTGCTACTAAGGTAGATATGACGACGGGGGCATTGAATAATTATCTAAAAAGCCTTATTGATTTACAGATCATCGAAAAAATACATCCTGTTGGATTTAAGTCTAATAAAAGTATTTATACCATTAAAGATTCTATGTATACCTTTTGGTATCGTTTTGTAGAACCGAACCAAGGGGCCATTGAAAACTTTAATGGCAAACTTGTATACCATCAATACGTTAAACCTATGCTTTCACATTTCATGGGACTCGTATTTGAAACGATGGCAGCACAATATGTACAGGCGCGCATTCACCGAGGCTCAGTTCCGTTCTTGCCACAACAAATAGGTCATTGGTGGGGCACGGATAGTGCAACGAAAAAGCAAGTTGAAATCGATTTAGTGGCCCATGGCGGACATACAAGCAGATCCCAATGCACGGCCTGTACGTCATTTATTAGTGGGCGAGTGCAAATGGAAAAAAATGAACCGATTGGCCAAGATGTGCTGGGTATCACTCATGGAAAAAAAGCCCGTGTATTGCACGGTGAACCATACTATTGGCTATTTAGCAAACGAGGGTTTGGATTTGTCTCAGACGATGAACGGGTAGAGCTCATCGATGTACCGATGATGTATGAACTTTAAATTTTCCTGTTTATGAAGTCCAATAATCTTTCAATTCCTACTAGCCTAGTACGTTGATTGATGGCCTCCTTATTTGTTATGCTAGTAATATAGGAGAAATTAAAACTTTCACAATAGGTATGATTATACAGAACGAGGAGGTCCTCATGTCCCAATTTGAATTTATCGACAAACGCGTGCCAATCGCGCTCGACAACCCGTCCATTTACCACGATATTTCGAAGTGTAAGAATTGCACCTTGTGCCGTCGCGCTTGCGCCGATGTGATGAGCGTGCTCGATTATTACGATCTTGAATCAACCGGTGATGTGCCAATGTGCATCCACTGTGGTCAATGTGCGGCTGCCTGTCCATTCGATTCCATGCATGCTAGATCTGAGCTTGATAAGGTGAAAGCAGCTATTGCTGACCCTGACAAGATTGTTGTTATCCAAACGGCGCCGGCTGTGCGCGTGTCTATCGGTGAAGGCTTTGGCTATGAACCAGGCACATTCTTAGAAGGCAAAAATGGTGAGCGCCCTTCGCAAACTGGGTGCTGATTACGTAGTTGATACGAACTTTGGTGCGGATTTGACCATCATGGAAGAAGCATCTGAGCTTGTGGATCGCCTGAAAAGAATGGCGGTACTATCCCTCAATTCACATCCTGCTGCCCTGCATGGGTGCGCTTTTGCGGAAATCTATTTCCTGAACTCATTCCGAACTTGTCCAGTACCCGTTCTTGCATCGCCATGGAAGCGGCTATGATTAAAGACGTACTTTGCTGAGAAAAAGGGCATTAATCCTGCAAAATATCGTGTCTGTCAGCGTTAACCCTTGTACGGCGAAGAAGGCCGAAACTAAGCGTGTTGAGGAAAATGCGGCGGCTCGTTATTACGATGATGAAAGCCCTCGGCATGGATACGGATATTTCCATTACCACACGCGAATTTCATTCGTTGGCTCAATGACGAAGGTGTTGATTTTGACAGCTTAGAAGACTCTAAGTTTGATGATTTGATCGGCATGGAAACTGGTGCATCCATCATCTTTGGTAATACGGGTGGCGTTATGGAAGCAGCTATGCGTACAGCGTACAAGCTCATCACTGATAAAGAGCCACCTCCATATGCATTGACTCACCTCGAAGACGTTCGCGGCATGAACGGCGTAAAAGAAGCGACCGTACAACTCGGCGATGACGTGACATTGTCCGTTGCTGTTGTACACGGTGGCAAAAAAAATACTCGTGATTTCCTAACACGTTTGAAAGAAAAAGTGGCAAACACTATGACTTTATCGAAGTTATGGCATGCCCAGGTGGTTGTATCGGTGGCGGTGGTCAACCACGCACCAAATTACCACAAGCCGTTAAAACAAAAGAAGCCCGCATCGGCGGACTTTACAAAGCTGATGAAGAATACAAATACGTGGCATCCTATGAAAGCCCTGAAATTCAAGAACTATACAAAAACTTCTTGGGCGAACCACTAGGACACAAAGCTCACGAACTATTACATACACACTTCACAGACCGTAGTGCACAACTAGGGGACCGCAAAGACGTGGTGCCTGAAACATGCCCTACATCACCTAAATACAAAGGGTAGTTATAGATTCCCCATGGCATCCTAAAACTTCCACCGCCTTTACGGCTGGCGTAGCCAGCCTAGGCAAAGTCAGTTTTAGAATACCATGGGGAATTTCTCTAACTTCTTTTGTATAAAGGTGATAAAAGGGCATTGTTTATGTTTATGTATTTTATTCGTAATAGGAATCAGCTAATTGACCATCTTGGTCTTGGATGATCCAGTTATTGTTGTTTTTTACCATGGTTACATTGCCGATGAATGTTTGATGTTTGATACGGCCGTTAATGAGGTCTTTACTTTCAATGCGATAATTATATACAACGGCGTCTGGTGAGACGGATATAGCTTTTGCTGAAAGTAATGTGGTGGATAGAGTTGATTTATATCCATTGCGCCAGTAGTCATAGGTACCAAGGCTAGCGCGTTGTTCATCGGATAGGTATGTGTAGGCATTAGCAAAGTCTTTATTGGTTAGGTAGCGATAGTAGTTTTGTAATGCTTTTGTACTTTCTTCAACCGCATTATTTTGTACCACGGATTGTGTATTTGTTGATGCTGGTTGTGTGGTAGGTGCAGCTTTCACAGGCGCATTCTTACTGTTGGTATTCGTATTGGTAGAATAGTGGGTAGGCGTTGTATTGTTTATAGGATTAAAACTAGTAGCGATGGTAGCAGCGCTCAAACCAATGCTTATGCTTATGAGTACGACATAGGCAATGATATACAATGCGGTAGATGTAGAGGTTGGTGACGGCCGGAGTCCATATTGTCGTTGGATATCTGGGGTAATTTGGATATAGGAGGTTCTTTCACCATAGTTATTAGTATATGTATCACCTTTGGTTAGCATTAAGATTAAGAACCAAATGGGTCCCTACGATAGGGAATAAAAGTTGATAAGGAAGAACCAACCAGATTTATTGGTGTCGTGTAGACGGCGGACGGCAATAGCTAAGCCTGGAAGGATTAATGCTAAATCGATAATACCTAGAAGGATATATAAGACAATAGTAGTCATAATATCGTTAGTTACTAATTTAATGATACTCATTATGATAGGGATGATTGTTAGACAAAGAGAAATCATTAAGTTATATCTAAAGAATTCGCTACGGCTGGCACGACCTTGAAATTCAGTATATTTCTTGGTGAGCACAAATGTAAGTGTGTCTAGTTCATTGAGTTCAAAAGGATCCCAGTCATAAACAGGACTGGTCTTTTGTGTTGTGGAGTTCTTACTGCTTCTGGTGCAGTTGATGTGTTAGTAACTGGTGTTCCACAATTGCTACAGAATAATGTGTTGGGTTCTAATGGGGTGCCACAATTGTTACATGTTAATTGTGCTTGAGGTTGGCCGCAAATACTGCAAAAATTTGGCGCCCTCAGGTAAGGGGTTACCGCAATGTTGACAAATCATGATTCTCTCCTGTCTTGTTTTTGTATATGATAAGAATATATTTTTAATTTTTAACCCTATAAATCATACTGCTTCAAGTGATTTAATTTCTGAATTTTTTTCTTTAAATGTTTCTGAATTTTTTTCATCTTATTGAAATAGACTGTTTTCTTTTGATTTTTATGCAGTGACAAAGAATGTGAATTGGTTTTGCACTTGTTTTTTTGAATACGCATAATATAAGCGATATCCATCAGCTGTTTTCCATATGATAAACAGGGAATCCCTAATGAATCGATTTTACTATTGTGAGTGGCATCGATTTGTGTTGGATCATCAGTTGTATAGGCGGGATAAGCATTCTTTCATATATCATCTGTACTACTTTTAGTAGCACTTGTATAATCTGCTAAGAATTGTTTCTCTAGTTCAAAATTTCTTTCGTAAATTTTCTTGTAAAATTCTTAGCATCATCTAGACGCTTTTTGGATCGTTCTCATATGCTTTTTCATCTTCCGCCATCAATTGTAGTTGCATTTCTAGCTCATGAATTTTTTTGTGCTGATTGATTTTCTTGGTTCTATTTTTATATAGTATCATACAACAACCTTTTGAAAAAAATTGTTTATGTGAAAGCTTTTAATATCACTTACTATTTTTTGTATATAGTTAAAAAGACAGAGTTGATATACGGTGTAATGTAGATATACTATAAGCACAAAAAAACTCTACCCTAGATCTTCTAAGGTAGAGTTTTCATCTATAAATCTCTATAATACGATGCTTATTGTATCGTATATTTGTTTGCTATATAATAAGTCTAAGATAGTTAGACGAGGTTGGGCCTCTCTTCGTTATTGAAGGGAGGGGTAGTCTATGAGTGATTATGAAATCATAATGCTCCTATTGCAGGTGATGACCGTTGTTATCGCCTTTTGGAGCACTGATAGCGCTTATTTGTCTTAGCAAAAGCAAATAGCCCTCCGTTACCGCTTTGATAGCTAGATAAACGAAAAGGCCATTTCCTACAGTAATGTAATTTTCGAGATGAGCCTGACGTTCGACTCGTCTGACTATCTTCTTATATTATAATAAGGTTATGATATATCGTCAAATTAAGATGAATGAGGTATAGTGTTTATTGCTATAATCTTAATTTAAGGGTTAAGAGGTGAGTCTGTTGAAACATATGCTTATAAAACTCTTGTTAAGTTCTATTCTTATCATTAGTTGTATGGGGGCAAAACTGTAGTTTGCCAAAAACTGATGATGCGGGCGTCTTATCCGGTTTAGAATCTAATTTGGATATGTACTCTTATTTGAATTATTACCATTATTCTTTATGGCTAGCAGATCATCGTTATTCTAGTCACGATATGTACATCTCTACTAACCAATCGGTTATTATTTCATTATGGGATTTGCGTACACAACCGAGTACAATATATATTACAAAATCTGGGTATGCAACTAATAAAGGGGCTATGGTAGGTATGACGCGAAGCGAAGTAGAATCTCTTTATGGGCCGCTTCTTGAGGATACTGAATGGGGACGACCAGCAGAACCATATGGAGATATCTATCATGGATATGATACATATACTGGGTACTATGTGGGTGAATACGTAGGGTATCATAACGAAGGTTTATCTTTTGTATTCAATAAATATACGAATCAGGTTGTATTGATTCGATACCAACGTAATCGGCATGGCAATAGTAATGTGCTAAGTGATGTAAGAGAATATAACTTATTACCTTATTTATTATAGTGTATGAGGTCTTAGGAGAGTCTTATGTTAAAACGTATTTTTATAATGTTAGCAGTAGCGTTAGCTTTCACCATACCTAGCCAAGCGATATCGATACAGGAACTCAAGTCGTCACCACAGTTTAAGGTGATGTATGAGGTAACGCCTGATGTTCCTAATGCGGATGAGCATACTACATGCTATTTAGATACGAAATTCATAGAGGTATTAGAGTATGCACCACCTATGTATAAAATTAAAGCTACGGTATACAATGCGTACGAATCACCGAGGAACCCTTAGGCGTATTCTCTTTTGATGGGCAGTCGTTGCCGATTCAGGTGAAAGCCTCGACTCGTGCTATTTTGCGCACGGCGCCTAATACAACACGTTATGATATAGCAGATACATTATTCTATGAAGCATATCGTATACATTTTGAGGATGTGGTGGTGAAATGAGACCGATGATGAAAGTACTATATATAGGAATGGCGATGGTACCTATATAGATAAGGATTCCATCAAATCCTCTAACGGGCCGAATGGCAATGGCCCCTGTAGACTTTGGCTTTGCAGGATATCTTTTGGCTAACCGCTTGTATGAACATGTGTACGGCCTGCAATTTGATGATGTAGTTGTGAAATAGGTTGTGCTTATTTGTCTAGCAATAGAATTTAATTTCCTAACTAGTAGGGTTTTATTGTAAAATTGAAAGTAAGTTATATACTATTGTGTCCGCATGAGAGGAGACCCTTATGTCTAAAAAGAAGATTATCATTGCCGTACTTGTAGCCATTGTGGCCATTGCTCTAGGCTGGTATTTCTTGTACTTTACAAAAACACCGGTCTATTCCTTGAACCTTGCTCGTGAAGCCGTAGAAAAACATGATGTGAATGCTTTCAAAAAACATGTCGATGTAGATTCTATCATTGGTTCAGGCTATGATGATGTTGTGGCTATGCAACTGGAAGATCCTGAAATTAAAGACAACCCACTTAAAGGCCTTGCTGAGGTGATGTTCCAAGGTTTGAAACCTAAGATTGTGCCTATTTTGAGTAATGAAATTTACAGTGCCATTGCAAAGCAACCTGAAAGTTCAGACCAAAATGCTCGTGAAAAACAAGCAGCTGATGAAATGAAAGAAAAAACTGGTATTAAAGATCTTGAGTTCAAAAGCATTGGTTCTGCCACTGTTGATGGTAATAGCGCTGTTGTGCCTGTTACATTTAACTCCAAAGAACTTAACCAAGACGTAACATTTAACCTTGCTATGAAAAAACTTGATGATGGCACATGGCAAGCCGTTAAAATCAACAACTTTAAAGAATTTCTTGCTCTTGTAGAACAACATGAAAAACAAGGCAAGACAAAATAGAGACCTCAAAAATTCTAAATAGTTGTATAATAACAGAATAGAATACACTACACATACAAACAGCCAGTACTGCGATTGCGGTACTGGCTATTTGTGTATCTTAAGATAGCAGATTAGTTGTATTTAGTTTTCTAGTTAGCGATTCTCTGGAAACACTACATGTTCTTTAATTTAAACTCAGGATTATTCGTAGAATCAAAGAACTCAATTATATTCCGTAATTTTTGAACTTCATCAGCACTTAAAAAGTTCGGATAAAAGATGGTATAGATAAAATGATAGGTACCATCATAGGATTCAAAGTTTAGGATTTGAATATCACTATATGGTTCATAACTATGTATGGATAGGCCAGGTATATTATTATTCCATACAACAGCGTAATTAATATACTCTGGTGTTGGGTGATACCGGTATATATTCCAGAATGAATGTAAATTCCTACTGAAATTGTAATGCCCATCAATGATAAGATTACGAGTATACGGATTATTAGTAAGATTGATAGTAGAAACAAAAAAGGTTATGGATCCTTTTTGTAATATCTAATATCTTGATAATCTTCTTTACTTTCACCTTCGAATAGGGCATCTTTAGGTACACGATACTGTATGCCGTTTAGGGTTTTCGATGCGTGAATATTGATTCAACTCATTGAGATTTTTCACCGATGGAAGCACGTAATTGGCGAGTAGATTGTCAGTAGGCACCTTATTCAACACCGGTTTATTGTCAAAATAGGCGATACCTGCGTGATATAGAGGGTAACGTATGGCAAAGCCCATATATTTAAAAGTTGATGGTATCGACGGTCATCGTCGTTTTTTGACCGTTTTTGAGGTAAGGCATTTTCATACTGTCCCAAGTACTATAGGTAACAGTAGGGTATGAAAATACAGTTGCCTTTATATCAGAAATATGCTTTTCTGGACTCTTCTTTGCTTTATCTTGTAAGAACTTACGAACGTCCTTGTCTGTTAGTTTTTCATAGGCAATTTTAGCATTGCGCCAATCTTGATATTTGTAATCTGCATAGTCGATTTCTAGATTAAGACTGCCATTATCAGTTATAACGCGATAATCCTCTATAGTACGATCAGGTCTTTTATACTGGCCGATATTATATTCGCTCTTTATGCCTGCTACGGGGAATGAAAGTCGGATTTGGCTGTATCGATTGTGAACGGAAATAACCGTATTGTGGTAATGCTCTCCGCGATATATAGAGGCCTCTTTGCATAGGCTAGCTCATTTCTACTAATACCGTTGGCTTTATCGGTGCTCTTTAACGTTTCTACATAATTGGCCACATCTTGTTCAATGGCTGGGGTTGTGGCTTGATAATTTATATACGCATCCTTTGGAATTTTCGCATCCGCACCAGGAATGTTGACGTCAATGGCCTCTACTGGTGATAGTACAGTGCTCATGATGACAGCACCCACTATGAGTGGTAATTTTGGCATAATAGCTTCTCCTGCTTACATGCTCCTTTTATAGGAGCTATAACAATACTTATATTCTCTTTATTAAGTATAATTATATAACTTTCTTATATGTTAAGCAGTAATGAGTTTGCATGCCTCTATGCACTAAATTTTACACATCTACTCATTTATACTAAAGGTGTAAACAGCGTTAGCTTTCATCAAGATTAGTAAGGTAAAAGGGGGATGTCCTATGAATCAAGGTTTAGTGCGCCAAATTAATGATATCGTTAGACCCTATCGAAAAGCGCGGATGGGTCTGCTCATTGTGATTAGTGATCCTGTTGGCCAAAGTGGTCCGACGCCACCATTGGCATGGCAGTATATGGTTGGTCGAAATTGGTATAAGCATACGATTCATGGCACGGCGTCCGTGAATGGTGTACATGGACAACAGCCGGTGGAAATGACCTTGTTTGCCTGGCCTGAGAATCGGATTGCGGATTGGCACAGCGTGGGCGGTCGGTATACGCAACAGTATGGGTATCCTTGCGTGCTCTGCGTGTCGCCTACGGGGCACACCAAGATGCTTCGTTATGATCATGGCAAGATGCGGTATGGCGATAACTTAGGGGACTGGGATCCTCATCAGATTGAGGCCTATGGTAGCACTGTTTTAGGTGAAAGCTACGCTTGCACGGGCATTGACGTTGATTATCGGCGTATACAATTTCCTGAGTTTAATCGTCAAGAGGGCATTCATTTTGGTGCTTTATCTGATTATATTGGCAGTGAATATATTTTACTATTCCCAAAAAGGCGTATTAGTTTAGTACGTAGAGGAATATGGCGCCATTCGATTGAAGACCTCGCTAATATATGTAATGTACCCTTTGATGTAGTGGAGCAAACCTATCTCGATACGCCTGATGACCCAACGGAATATAAGGAAACCTTTTATGCTCTGTATGTGCGAAAATCAAGATTACAAGAAGTATTTGGCGTTTTTAAACGAACCCTTATGTCTAGAGCCATTACTTGGATGCTTTGTATCACACCAAGAGGGTATATGTATCATATTTCCCCATGTACAAATAGTGATACAGGGCTAACAACCAGCACCTTACCTAACATTGCATATGACCCACACGCCGATGAATTTTTGGCCCTTCTCGCTAAAGATAGATGGGAATTGCGTGGTAACTATGGACTATTTTCACTTGATACATACAAATCATTTATGGAAACACAAGATTGCTACATCAAAACGATTTTTGCCAGATCCAGAATTTATCTATTGCGCTCCATCAGTTATGACCGTAGTAGCGGGGCACAATATAATTCAGAACTTACTGAAAACACCATGTGTATGAGATAAAAACGCTATCTTAGATTTTTCTAAGATAGCGTTATATCTATATATTCATATAATATGATAGTTATTGTTTAGAACAAAAGTTTGATATATAATAGCTGTAGGATAGTTAGATGGGGTTGGGCCTCTCTTCGTTATGAAGGGAGGGGTGTATGAGTGGTTATAAAATCATTATGATTATCCTTGGAATATTATCAGTGATGATATCCTTTGGAGCCCTTATAGCGCTTATTTGTTCAGCAATAGCAAAAATAGCCCTCCGTTGCCTAGTGTAACTAGATAACTGAAAGGCCATTTCTAAGATTTTACTATTTTCGAGATGCGCCTGACGTTTCGACTCGTCTGACTATCTTCTTATATTATAGATAGAATTGTATATATCGTCAAATACGAATAAACGATAAAACATTAGGCACAATGCTTCTAGCATAGTATACTGATGCTGAGAAGCATTGTGCTTTTAGGGGTTAGGTTATTATATTTTTTTATATCATATAGTTTGTGAGGGTTAGATATTTGTGAAAGTGTGTAAATCAATTATAAAATTGTTTTAGGCCTCGTTGTAAAGCTATTACTCTTAGTAATTTGGTGTATTTCCATATGTTTTTTTGTGGCTTAATTTATGATCGTTATGTGTTGGAACTATACCCAATTAGGGTGATAAAGTTCTAGTATTGATTTTTTATGTTTGGTAATATATGGATTATACCCTGGCTGATTTTGTGGTGTAAAAACTGCATCCATTTTTATCTAAACCTAAGATATATTATTTCATGTAAATCTTGGATAGCAGAAAAAGAGAGGCTTTCTTTTGCTTTTTGAAATCTTTATTCTTTATTGTTGAATTAATATTGAAAGCCTATGGTATATTATGGAGTACCCTGTTAGTTGTTATATTAGCCCTAATTCTTACACCCTTATTATTACAACTGAGGAACCTCCTTTCTTGGATACTAGGATGGGGGTAATTTGAGAATTTCTCTGGTTTTATAAGTCTTTTATCATTTATATAGTTTTGAGAGTTGTTTAGGAGAGAATAATGAGAACAAAATCTATAGCACTTTAGTTTGGGTATTGCTGTATTACTGGCTGGCAATATGAGTTCTGTTGCTGATGCCAGTTGGTTGAGTAAAGCCATGGATCGTTTAGAAACAAGTAATGCTAAACTTTCACCAAGTTGGCCAAAGGCAGAGTAATATCGTCATTATAGACCTGGTCAGGTCATAGGGGCCTATTTGCCTGCTGGAAGATATGAAAATTGCAGGTGTGTCCCTTGGTACATCTTTTTGATGCAGTAAAGGCTAGCCTTGGTCAGCCGACTAGTGAAAAACGTGATGAGCTTACCTATGGAGGCATTAAATTCGGACATTCCTTGATGCAAGATAGCAGACCTATCGTATGGTATATAACCGTAAGCAATCGCGATGCTGTAACTGCTCGAGGCATTGCCGTTGGCGACACCTTGAAAAAGGTTATGGATGTCTATGGACGCCCTGATTTTATCGACTTTAATAGTCGGTGGTTCTATGGATATCTTAGATATAATAGCGATAACATTCGCGGTATATTCTTTGAACATAATGGTAGCAAGGTGACGAAGATTATCGTAAGCGATAATTGAGTGATTTTTTTATAAGAGGTGGTGACTATTAGTGTCATAGGCAGGTGTTGAAATTATCCGTGTAGAAAATCTTTATAGAATAAATCATCGTAGTTTAGTTTTTATATTTTTTTACCTGTAAAATATGCAGTGATATTGAATTATACCTGCATAACAGGTATAATGAAGGAGAAATATTCTATGATTATTAGTTTTAAGGATAAGGACACGGAAAAATTTATCATCAATTATTTACTAAACGATTTTTCTCTTTCTATTTAACGTTTAGCATTGAGAAAATTAATTTTGTTAGATAATGCTGCCTCGATTAATGATTTACGAGGGCCTCCCTGGTAATAGATTAGAATTGTTAAAAGGTGACAGAATAGAGCAATATAGTCTTAGGATAAATAATCAGTATAGGATTTGCTTTTCAAGTAAAACATATAAATTGTTTTTTTATAATGTTGAAATTGTGGATTACCATTAAAGAGGTTATACTTATGAAAAATTATATTCCTACTCCAACAATTAGTGAGATGTTAAAAGAAGAGTTTATGGAACCACTTGGCTTGACGGCGTATCGACTAGCAAAAGATATTAAAGTACCTGTGTCTAGAATTCAAGAAATTTTTATATGATAAACGGAGAATTACTGCTGATACTGATTTACGGCTTTGTAAATATTTTGGTATGTCTAATGGCTTTTTCTTGAAAGTTCAAATGGATCTTGATTTGCGTGAAGCTCAAACAAATAGTCGTTTACTTGAAGCGTTACAGTCGATACAACGGTGTACAGCTATTCCTGTAGACGATATGTAAAATAGGCGATATAAAATAATAAATTGAAATTAATCGATATATCTGCTACACTATACATATAAATAATGATTCTTGATGTTATATGTAGATAAAGGAGTTCCTATGTTATTTGTAGAATATCCAAAATGCACAACGTGCAAAAAAGCAAAGAAGTTCTTAGATGATCATCATATTGAGTACACAGACCGTGATATTAAATCTGAAAATCCTACAGCTGAGGAAATCGCTACATGGTATCCTCAATCTGGTAAGGATTTGAAAGCGTTCTTTAACACGTCTGGCTTGATTTATCGTGAGCAACAATTAAAGGATAAGTTGCCAGGTCTTAGCGAAGAGGAAAAATTAGCTTTGTTGGCATCCAACGGCATGCTCGTAAAGCGTCCAATTTTGGTATTAGAAGATAAGGTCTTGGTAGGCTTTAAAGAAAAAGAATGGATGGAAGCACTAAATTTGTAATTAGCTGAATGACATCGTACCCCATATTCTGATTACTATTATAAACGGCTGTAATAGCATGCGCAGTAAATGCATGTTGTTACAGTCGTTTTTTGACAGCATATACAGTTTTTCGGTATACTAATAGATATTTCATTAGTTTTTCATTAATGAATCGTGAACGTAAGATATGAGAGAGTGTATATGCGATTTTTAGTGTATGTGTTGTGTGGGTTATTACTGGCTCCTACTGTGTGGGCCAGTGATACGGCGCCATCTACGAAAAATGGACAAGTGAATACTGAGGAATTTCATATTTCGCCGGCCTATTTGCCGGACCATCAGATTGGTGAAAACGGACCATTGGTAATGGATACAACAGAGCGTAAAACGACGCGGTATTCTAATGTTGATGCGGTGAATTCCGCTATCAATGCAGTGGCTGTATCCAATATCAACAATGATATGCATACCAATGGTAAAGCATGGATGAAACGAACCACCGTGGCGCTTAGCTTTCAGAAGGATTGGAAGCCCCTCTACAGCGCAGAAACGGTGCAGCCTATAGGCCATTATGACGACCAATCCCGCCAAGTTTGGTTTACCCAAGGTTCCGTGGCACGCGCTGCGGACGTTGGTACGACCCTTAACAGCGGTTTTGGCTATCGCCATATCAGCAGTGATGACCATCATTTGCATGGCGCGAACCTGTTTTATGACCACCGTTTCAAGGGCCAACATAGACGCATGAGTGCCGGTCTTGAGTATCTTTCTGGTGAAAGCGAGTTCCGTTTCAACTATTATCGTGGTATGAGTGATGAACATATGGTCAATGGTGCATTGGAACGTATTACCGATGGCTATACCGTGTCCTATGGAAAAACCTTTAAAAATGCGCGCTGGGCTCGCATCTATGGAGAAGCCTATCATTGGACTCTGGACCGTAGTGCTGATAAAAACGGATTGCGACTTGGTACCGAACTGCAACTAACACCGCGCGTATCTATTGATATGGAATTCAATAAACCAGAACACTCTTCCGGTAGTGCCTATGGCAAAATCATGTTCCGCCTTGCCGGTGCCGATATGGCTTGGTACGGTGGAAAACACAAACTCGATACAGAATCTACAGTGCGATCTAAAATGCTTGAAACAGTTAGACGAGCTAATACGATTGTTGTAGAATAATAGAGATGTTTGTTAAGGAAAAACATTTTATGAGTATGAATGAAAAGGTTATTTGTTATAATAGAGAAATAGAAAAAAATTATTTTTGGCGTGGATATCAAAAGGCGAATTAGGAACCATTAATCATAATGCAGATGGATTTATTAAGGATGGCATTATTAACCCCATATTTGGTTTCAATCGGAATGTAGACCTTTGTTTCTTTTTGAAAGAGGCTTATAATGGCAATGGTTCTAAAGACTCATGGGATTTGTGCGAGTGGATTCGTTCTGATGTTGAACGCGTCGGTAAAATTAGTACATGGATGACAATTTCTTTATGGGCGAAAGGAATTATTAATACAAATGCAGAAGCATTATATCATCTACCAAATGAGATTGAGCAAAGACGATTAGGTATTTTTTTGTTTAGATAATATTGCTGTTGTTAATTTGCGTAAAAGTGGTGGCCAAAAAGCGTCAGATCATGAGATATTAAAACAGTATGTTGCATTTGATAAATCCGAGTTGAGCCATGAAATTATTTTAATACAACCTACAGTCATCATTTGTGGTGGAACGTTTAGATATATAAAGGATATATTTGGTAAAAGTTTAATATGGTTAGGAGATAATCCTTATATAATCCTAAATGATGTAGCTATACCTGTCCTAGATTACTATCATCCTGCATGTAGATTTCCAAAGGTAATGAAATATTATGGATTAATCGGAATGTATCAGCAAATGCTATTGGAAAATAAAAGATACAAGTGCGTAGAAGTACACAATTTAAAAACGTTAAAAATATGCTATAATTAATATACTATTTATAATTTAAAGAGAGTGTTTATTATGCATATTACAAAGCCTCTACTATGGCTGTTAGAACCGTATATCGTATACAAAGCTTATTTGTGGGGGCTTCGTTTTTATTCGCATCCTGTGACCTGGGAAGGGGAACCTGACTGGTTTTCTTTAACGCTAACCACATTACTTGCCATTGATGCCATCGTATTACCCCTAGTATTGCTATATTTGCCCGCGTGCAATCAAGATAAGGACGTTCCTAGATGGATTTTAAAAATCGTTAGCCTTCTAGATCGTTTTGTGGCTTGGGTTGAAAGTAAACAACTTGGGGCCGTATGGATGAAAATTATCGGTGCCTTATGGGCCTTTTTTATATACCTCGTGCCTGTCTATATTGGTGGACAATTAGCTATGGCCGTTGTTGTAGCACTTATTTATGATGTACTCACCTGGGCAACCATGCAAGTATAATTAATCCATATAGGAAATTGTGGAATCCTTATATAAATATAGAATAGAAATCGCGACTAGTTAATTAGTTTCTAATCAACTAGTCGCGATTTTTAATTTATTAGACACCAGTAAGTCCTTTTTAGAATTAGAACAGACCTGTACTAATTTGTAGTACACATATATTTGTCCTTGAAAACATACCCTATAGGATATATAGTGAAGTTAATAAGTATACAACTATGGGTATATAAACAATAAACAATGAATAGTAAACAATGAACAAGGATAAACAAGGAATAAGCGAAGAAAAGAATTGATTTATTGATAAGCTTTCACAGGAGGTACATATTATGGTAACGTGGAATGAAGCAAAAGAATGGTTCGCAGATCATAGTGAATAAGTCACATTGGTCATCGTGTCCGATTACACATCTCATCATGAAGCGCCTTTGACAGCTGTTGAGGATGTTACCATCGTTCCTGGTAAAGGTCTTGAGGCTACTATGAATGGTGAAAGCCGTGATGTAGTAGACGATTTACATAGTCTTAATGTGACACCTGTATTGCTTACCAGCAATCATGGTACAACGGCTCGACACATTGCAAAACGACTCAATATGAGCCATGTTATAGCAGATTGCTTGCCAGAAGATAAGATGAACACTGTATCTACATTATAACAAGCGGGTCATGTAGTCGCTATGGTTGGAACTCTGCATTATTATTGTCTTATACTCTCAAAAGGAGGTTTATCATGAATACATTAGAATGCATAAAAACACGCCACAGTACACGTAAATTTAAATCTGAACCGGTTGCACAAGAATTGCTCGATACCGTTATCGATGCAGGTCGTCGTGCGCCAACAGGGGGCAATTTACAGCCTACACATTTTATGGTCATTACCAATCCAGATGTGTTGAAAGAATTAGTAACCCTTATCCAAGAAGAGTATGGTAAGACGGAAGTAACGGAACAAACGCCGCCATACATGATGAATATCATCAAAATGTCCAAAGAAGGCAAATTTGTATTCCACTACAATGCACCGGTGCTCATCGACTGGCCTCATAAACCCTGTGTTAGCCAATAATTTCTCTGACACAGCTTGTGCTATGGAAAACATGATGCTTGCCTGCAATGAACTAGACTTGGGATCCTGCTGGGTTAACCAATTGCGTCACCTACAAGAAAACGAACGCATAATCAAACGCCTTCGCGAACTCGGCATGGGCGATGATGAAAAAGTATACGCTAGCCTTGCTCTTGGCTATCCAGACTTGCCAAATGGATTAAACCGCAGAGAACCCGACATCAAAGGAAATCCGGTAACTTATATTGACTAACAACTATATATTGGGGCTGTAACAAAACAGTCTCTATCCCAAATAAGCTATTAGTTGATTTTATATGATTAACTAATAGCTTTTTTATTTTCTAGCAAAAAGGGCCCCTGAAAGGCCCTTTTTCGTTGGTATAATTAAATTATGAACAAAAACCATACCAATGAATCTAATTATACTCAAACTAGTCATGCCTCGCCAACTAGTTTTTACCATTGGATTATGGCATGTTGATAAAAGAAACAGCGCCTGTGCGGTTACTTGATGCTGTATTGAGGAATTAGACTATAAAGAGTTACAGCATTTGTATTCTCCAAAGGGAGAAAATCTAAAGTTCCACCGCATATTCTGTTCAAAATTTTTGTCTATGCTATGTCCAACGGCGTGTATTCTACACGTATGATACAACAACAATGCGAAGAAAAATATTAATTATATGTGGCTTCTTCAAGGCTATTCAGCTCCCAGTCATATGACTTTCCAACGATTTTTTGCACGTTGTACACTAGATATATTAATGAATCTGTTTTCACAATTAATGGAAGCTATTGGAAGGCGTGATACCCTAACATTCAATGAAGTCTTTATTGATGGAACTAAACTAGAGGCTAATGCCAACAAATACACCTTTGTCTGGCGAAAAGCAGTGCGAAAAAAGACTAGATACATTACCATCTAAATTAGCTATATTAAAGCAAGACATCTGGAAATGAATTAGGGCTAGATACCCATTGTATGAATGATGAGTGTATATATACTTTCACAAAAGAAATTGAAGTACACATATGGAATTCGTACAAGGAAAAGGTAAGCATAAAACGCCATTACAACGATTGTTTGAGCGAGCTGAAGCTCTATATGACAAGCGCAAAGAATATGAACAGCAGTTGTATATTATGGGTGAACGCAATAGTTATTCTAAAACAGATCATGATGCTACCTTTATGCGTATGAAGGAAGACCATATGCGTAATGGACAGCTTAAACCTGCCTACAATGTACAATTGGCTGTTCATTCTGAATATATTATGGGAGTTGGTGTATTCGCTAAGCCCAACGATACGAATACGTTAATTCCATTTGTACAGCAATTAGAACAGATCCATAGTCGCCGATTCACATATGTGGTAGCTGATGCTGGATATGATAGCCATGAGAACTTAACTTGGTTAAAAAACAACCAGTACCTATCTTGTATAAAACCACAATACTATGAAAAGGCAAAAACTAGAGCTTGGGCTAACGATATTAGTAAAGCTCGTAATATGGAATATATACCAGAAGAAGATGCATTTATATGTGCAAAAGGCCGTAAATTAAAATATGCTTTCACTCATAATGCTAAAAACAAAACCGGATTTATATCTGAGCGAAAGGTATATGTCTGCGAATCTTGTAACCGATGTGGATACAAGAAGGAATGCCAACGGTATATGAAACCAACAACAGTAAATCCAGTAAAACGAATTGAAACTACACCTGCATATGATGCTATATTGGCAGAAAACCAAGATAGACTACTTAGTGATACAGGCATTCAATTACGAATTAACCGCTCCATTCAAGTGGAAGGCGCATTTGGTGTGTTAAAGCAAGACCTTGGGTTTAGACGATTTTTACACCGTGGTAGTGGAAACGTACATAAGATATTATACTTGCTGGCCATGGATTCAATCTAGCAGTTACATAACAGAATACAAGCAGGACGAGTTAATACAACATTATTTACTGCAAAACAAACTGCTTAAACTAAGAGGGCTTTTTAAACAGGCCTAAAGGCCCTATTTATGCGTTTAAAAACAAGAAAACACAAGAAAAACATAAGATTTTACAAAATCTAAATGTCTTGGTGTTTCATAGGTTTTAAAGGGATTGTAATTCAGAATGCGTAAAACCGCATTCTGTTACAGCCCCTTGTTTCCTTTATAATGGATTTTATTCTAAAAATATTAGGAACTTATAGTAACTGCAAATTTTGTACTCATAATATACCCTATACTGGTATATAGTATAAGTAAGAATTAATACTCTATGGGAGAGAAAATATTAGTAAAAATGTTATTATCTAATATTTTTACTAATGATATGGTTTAGTTGGAGGCAACTATGGTAACGCGAAGTACAATAAAAAGACTGGGTTTGTAAATCATACGAAACCAATACAAAAGGTATGAAACACACTAGATCATACAGATGTAGTATTTATGCCTGTTATGCCCATCCAATGGAATAGTATATCGCAAGAAGCTTTTAACCTGGACCATGCCTCGTTGATATGGCTGCGTAGACAAAGAAACAACTTATACATATCATAACTATGGATATATTTAGTACCAAACGAACTTCATATAGCATATGGGACAGCATATCAAGAATCAGAAATGAATTTTGATGTGCTGTCCCATATGCCCTTCTAATCTTTTGTAAATTCTAAAGCACTTGTATGGGATAGATGAGGCAAATGACTTCGGGCCTGCTTGCGCAGTAGCGTGTCATTTTTCCCCTCATCTATGATCTTATAAGTTGCTGAAGAATTTACAAAGATGTATTGACCGCTTAATGGAAAAATTGTGTACAATTATTTTAAAAATATTAATGTGTGTAATGGAGGGTTAGTTAATGGCAAAAATAGGTACATTGGCAAGTTATAATCGCGTTTCAGAGGTTCCAGAAGATGATTATTTAATGTTGAAAATCAATTGGGATTTCCTTTGTATGTAGTAGCTAAGGAAATCGTAAATGCTTATCGCCCACATTTGGAACCTTTGAATTTGACATATACGCAATACATCGTCATGATGGCGTTGTGGCAATATGGTGAATTGTCTGTTAAGGAATTGGGCAAGGTGTTACGTCTTGATTCCGGTACATTGACGCCGTTGCTTAAGAAATTAGAACTAAAAGGTTTCTTAAAAACGTAAACGCAGTCGTAATGATGAACGTGTTGTCATGGTTATTCTTTCAGAAGAAGGCCAAACCCTTCGCAAGGAAAGCCTATCGAAGTACCTAAAACTAGTGGCTAGCACGCAAGAAATTTTTACTGTCTGCATGAAGCTGTTGAATTAAGAAAATTGCTTAATAAATTATTAGATACCATCGATGCAGTTCATGGTGTTATCAATCCTGAAGATATTAAACGCTAAATATGATATAATTTAATTAGATATTGTATTATTGGGTCATAGAGAGTAGACCTAGTGTTACCCGTTTAGGATGGAGGCGAACATTATGAATAAGAAAATTAGTTACTACATTTGCTCTTTGCAGCAACATTATTAGTTGGTTCTGTAGCTAGCGCTGCTAACTGGAACGGTTTGTCAAATTACCCAGAAGTGCCAAACAGTGCGAACTGGTACAGAAACTTACTACTCGACAAAGCATCTCAATTTGATTTGATCGATGATAGCCGCAACTATGTATTCGGTATTAATGTAGTAAATATGCATAATAACCAATACGGCGAAGCTACATTGTTCAAATATATTGTCATCCTAGTTTGCACACTGTATATCGCTTTGCTCCAGATGGCCAATTGTACCAAATCAATCCTGGCACAAACGAATTCAACATGTTCAAAGCTGCTTGGAAAGAAGTATATGGCACAGAGTTTGCATTCCCTGATGTAAATGCTGTTCCTGCAACTGTAAACGTTCATGCATAATAATTAAATACTTATAATGATACGTATAATGGTGAAAGTTCTTTATAAGGGGCTTTCACCATTGTTGTATATATATATATATGAATGTATAGATATCATATAATTATGATGTTGATAGATTGTATATTAGGTGAAAGCCTATTAATTATATGTTAGGTGAAAGCTAATAATTATTTTAGGAGGTAAGGATGGCAAAATCTGAATTTGCGCAAGCCTATACGGAACGCATGTTTCCCTGATATTGCATCGCCAGCGGGATATATAGATCCCTGAGTTTGAAGATTTATTTGAAAACTTTGCCTTTCACGAGGTCATTACGGAGGATGGCTGTAATGTAGCAGCCCATAGTCGTTTCCCTGGCCATTTTTAGCAACCTTAGTTGGAGCAGGCGCACAGAGGAATATTCGTTGATGATGCCAGCTGCATTAAATTTTGGCGTCATTCCTGATGAAATCGTAGAACTTATTTATCAAGCAGTGCCGTATCTTGGCATTGGTAAGGTGCGTCCGTTCTTTAAGATTACTAATAAGATCCTTGATTACCGAGATGAAGAAATTCAAAATCCTCATCGCAGCACGATCACTAGTGAAAATCGCCTTGAAAAAGGGCAGTTGAAAAGCAGTGGAAATCTGAGGGCGAAGGGATGCGGAACTTTTACCAATCAGGTCCAGAAGATACGCGTCACATTAATAAATGGTTATCCAAACATGTTTGGTGATTACTATACGCGTAAGGGGCTTAGCACTAAACAACGCGAGCTCATTACCTTTTGTTTTCTCATGGCGCAAGGCGGTTGTGAAGCGCAGCTTAAGGCGCATGTCATTGGTAATTTGAACGTAGGAAATGATAAGAGATTTCTGATTAGCATTGCCTCCCAATGTGTACCGTATATTGGCTTTCCTCGTGTGTTGAATGCATTGTCTTGCATTAATGCGGGCTTTGCCGAATGGGAAGCAAATCAATAAATGGAAAATAAATCATTAAATGATGTAGTAGCCAAGTGCTATTAGATAACAAGGAGTAGTATGATTCTTTCTGGATTAAGTTTAATTATGATTATCGCGTCCATTCCGGCGCTGATCATTGCTGCTGCAGGGCATGAGTATGCCCACGCTAAGGCGGCGGATTTACTGGGTGACCCTACACCGCGTATGATGGGGCGCCTTACGATGAACCCTTTTGTACACCTTGATCTCATTGGATCCTTGGCCTTGATTATAGGTGGATTTGGTTGGGCCAAACCAGTTGTTGTAAATCCCACCAATTTTAAGGACCCGCGGACTGATGATATGATTGTGTCCATCGCAGGGCCTATGGCGAATCTTGTGATGGCCTTTATCGGCTACGTTGTTATGCGATGCCTCGAAGCAGCGAACTTGTTGGGCAATGATTCCTTGTACCTCGTTTTGTTTCTCATTGTCGTGTACAACATTAACTTTGCCATCTTAAATTTAATGCCTGTACCACCACTCGATGGCAGCCATATTTTGATGAACTTTCTGCCTCTTAAATGGCAAATTCATGTAGCGCGATTTAGCATGGTTTCCTTTTGCTCATCTTAATCGTTATATTAAATTCACCGATTGCTTTTGCACATCTTTGTGCCCTTGCAAAAATCGATTCTCGGTGGTTTTGAAAGCATCGTTAACTTGGTGCTATAACTCCAATAAAAATAGCCCTTTTAAACTTAAAAAAGCTATTAGTTGATAGTAGATGATCAACTAATAGCTTTTGTGTTTTAGGTGAAAGGGCCCTATATATGGTCCTGCAAAATAGAACAGGCCTCTTCTATTTTAAAACAAGGGTTATGTTAAATACGACCTTGTTCTTTTAGTTCAGCTAGTAATTTTACGATGCGTGGGCCACAGCCCTTGCCACCACAGGCACCAGTGCCTGATCGAGTCGCTTCTTTTGACAGCTGGAAATGTATGAGCCCCATTAAAAATGGCCTCTTTAATCGTTTTGCGTGTAATGCTGCGCATGTACACACCTTTGTTAATTTGTCCAGAATTGCCTCTGGTACTTGGTTGTTTTCAAATTCCATATATTCCTCTTCGACTCACACGAGTCATTATATACTAAATTACATCGAAACTTTACGATATGGTTTAGTATAGCATAGAAAAGGTTGTTTTGTTAAGTACATATAACATGGTCGAAGATGATATACTATAAGCATTATAAATTATACTTGGAGGTTACTATGTTACGACGTATATTAGTAGTGACTATGATTGGTGCTTTGGCACTCACATCAGGTTGCGCATTTCATAATCCCTTTGCCAAGAAGGCAGAGCCTGTAACCTATGAATCGGTGGTGCAGAGTGAGCTTTCACCAGAAGAAAAGGTAGATAAGCTTGTGGCTAATATGTCCGACGCGGACAAGGTAGGCCAACTGTTGATGATTGGCACTCACGGCACAACCTTGAATGATGATGCGAAATTTATGCTCAACGAATATCGGGTGGGTGGCATTATCTTGTTCGACCGCAACATGGAGAGTAAGGAACAGGTGAAAACGCTCATTACCGATATTAATAATGCCGGTAAAAGTGCGGGACTTACGCCATTGTTCATTGGTATCGACCAAGAGGGAGGCGCCGTGGCGCGTATGGAGGATAAGTTGATTAAGGTGCCCCCTGCAGAAGAGCTGGGTCAAAATTCTGTTGACCGTGCAGCAAATCTAGCCAAACAAGTAGGGACTGAACTTAAGGATCTTGGATTTAATATTAATTTTGCGCCTGATGCGGACTTGGGATTAACCTATGGTCGCTCATATAGCACGAATCCCGACCAAGTCGTTAAGTTTACAGGGGCGGTGGGCAAAGCTTATGACGAATCTGGCCTATGGTATTCGTACAAGCATTTCCCTGGCATTGGCAAAACCGATGTAGATTTACATGCAGACACCAGCGTGGTGCCTGTGTCTAAAGATACGTTACTCGCTGAAGATACAAAGGTATTCGTAGACCTTATTAAACAGTCGAAACCGAATACGTATATGATTATGGTATCCCATGCGATGTATCCACAAATTGACCCTGATCATCCTTCTAGCTTATCTAAGAAAATCATCACTGATTGGCTTCGCAAAGATATAGGCTATAACGGCGTCGTTGTTACCGATGATATGGACATGGGCGCCCTTGCCAAACACTATACCTTCGGCGATATGGCTGTTCAATCTATTCAAGCTGGCAGTGATATTTTACTCGTATGCCATGAGTATAAACACATGCAAGAGGCCTATAATGGGCTTATGAAAGCCGTCAAAGATGGCACCATCTCTAAGGAACGTCTTGATGCGTCTGTAAAACGAATTTTGCTCATGAAAATGAATCATGGTGTATAAATACTAGGTTAATCCATAGTATATAGTGTATTCATAACAACATATTTATCCCCTCATATAGGACTTTTTTGATACCGATAGAGAATTACTTAAGTATAGTTATTCTCTGTCGGTTTATTTTTTATTCGTTAGGAGTGAAGTATATGTCTCGGAGAATTATGTTGAACGGCACGTCGTATTTTGGGCAAGGTGCGATTCAGGAGATTGTAAACGAAATTAAGAATCGCCATTTTAAAAATGGTTCTCGTTACATCTACGCCTGATTTATTTGAGTTTAAGGTTGCTACGAAGATTACGGATTTGCTTGATGCGGCAGGCATTGCTTACGATGTATATGACAATATTAAGCCGAATCCAACCATTGAAAATGTAACATCTGGTGTGGCTGCTTGTAAGGCGGCTGGTGCTGATGTGATTGTTGCTGTAGGCGGTGGCAGTGCTATCGACACGAGTAAGGCTATTGCTACGATTATGACGAAATCCTGAATTTAGCGATGTGCGTAGCCTTGAAGGATTGGCGCCTACGAAACATCCATGCTTGCCGATTATCGCAGTGTCTACTACATCCGGTACGGCAGCAGAGGTTACCATCAACTACGTTATCACTGATGTGGAAAAGAACCGTAAATTTGTTTGCGTAGACCCTCATGATATTCCAATTATCGCCATCATTGATCCTGATATGTCTGCGTCTATGCCAACTGGCCTATGTGCTTCTACGGGGATGGATGCCCTCGTTCATGCCATAGAAGGGTATATTACGAAAGGTGCTTGGGAATTAACAGATATGCTTCATTTGAAAGCTATCGAAATCATCGGCCGTTCCTTGCGCAGCGCAGTGGCTGGCGAATATGCAGGTCGCGAAGCCATGTCCGTAGGTCAATATATTGCGGGCATGGGCTTCTCTAACGTAGGCCTTGGCATCGTTCACTCCATGGCCCATCCATTGAGTGCTGTGTACGACATTCCTCATGGTAAGGCTTGTGCCATGCTATTAACAGCAGTATTGAAATTCAACGCTCCTGAAACAGGTGCTAAATACCGTGAAATTGCTCGCGTTATGGGCGTGCCTAATGTGGATGCTATGGATGAAAGCACCTACCGTCAGGCTGCCATCGACGTTATCCAAAAACTAGCCGACGATGTAGGTATTCCTAAATCCCTCAGCGAAGCTGGCGTGAAACGGGAAGATATTCCATTCCTCGCAGAATCTGCTTTCAACGACGCATGCACACCTGGCAATCCACGAGATGTGACCGTTGATGAAATCATTGGTATTTATGAATCTATATTCTAATTAAGTGTAATCAATAACAATATGGTACAGCATCTATAGGGTAAAATTATTCCCCAATAGATGCTGTTCTTTATCTTATGAATTCTTCACAAGGGAATTCTTGAAAAAGTAGGAAACGGCAAGTATACTAGTTATAAATATACTGATGTTCGATATGTTTTCCACGAGGAGGAGAATGCATGAAACTTTGGAAAATGAATAAACGCAGCTCTACCTTGGCAGATATGTCGATGAACCGTATTACTATCTGAACTTATTGCTAAAGGGGGCTTTAGTAGGGATTATCGCAGGATTCTTTGGGGCAGCTTATCGATATTTAATCCTTGAGTCTCGAGCATATCCGATGGCATCTAATGGGCGATATTTCATTGAATGGGCCATTGGTTGGTTTATCGCTATGGTCGTATTTGCCTTTATTGTCGATCGATTGTTAACGTGGGCTCCATTATCTGGCGGTTCCGGTATCCCTCAAATTGAAGGGGAAATGCTTGGCTTTATTTGATATGAAGCCATATTGTACGCTCATTTCCAAGATGATTGGCGGCGTACTCACTGGCTTTGCAGGATTTTCTGTGGGCCGTGAAGGACCAGCCGTACAAATCGGTGGTTCTGCCGGTAAAATTGTGTCATACTGGATGAATTCTGGCCTTCGTGAACAGCGCATCCTTACATCGGCTGGTGCTGGTGCGGGCCTAACCGCTGCCTTTTAGCGCACCTGTGTCAGGGGGCCATGTTCGTATTCGAAGAGGTTCATAAAAGCTTTTTATCCGTATCTCGTCATTCCTACTTTTGTGGCTACGCTTATATCGAACTACATTACGGTAACTATTTTTGGCCTCACGCCGGCCCCTCGGATTTTCCGTAACTTCAGGAATGCCGCTTGATTATTTTCCGGTTCTACTCGGTGTAGGTATTTTAATGGGGCTCTGCGGTGTATTGTTTTGTCGCATGATATTTGCCTTTAAGCGTTTCTTCGAGTGGCTTAAGTGTTCTCGTTTCTTAAAGCTCGTGCTTACCTTTGTAACCGTCGCCGTTATCGGATTTGATTCGCAGCTTTTGTTGGGCGGTGGCAATGATTTAGTAGGCCAACTGGCCTTTCAGCCTCACGGCGTGATGCTCTCGGCGGCATTGTGCTGGGCAAAATTTTGCTCACTACCTTCTGCTATGGCAGTGGCGCTCAAGGTGGCATCTTCTTGCCTATGCTCGTCATCGGTGCGTCGGCCGGTGCGTTTTCTGAAAGCCTGCTTTCATCGGTAGGGTTAATATCTCCTGATTTTGTACCGCAATTTGTTATCTGTGCTATGGGCGGTATGCTAGCGGCCGCTATGCGAACACCGATTTTAGCAATTTTGCTCGTTCTAGAGATGACGAATAGTTTTTCTAATATTTATGCTATCGGTATCGTTACCATCGTGGCCTATCTAGTGGCAGAACTCTTAAAAGAACCGCCAATTTACGATTCCCTATTACAAGCCATGACTGGTCAAAGCAATTTGGAAAATGTACAAACCTTCTTCCAAACGAAGGTTCCTGTAGTGGCATCCTATGTGGATACACAACTACAAGACCTCAACTTGCCAGACGGGACATTAATTGTAAGCATTCGCCGGAATGGAACATACATCGTGCCTCTAAAACGATGTAAAACTACAACCGGGCGATGAACTACAAGTATCGTGCGAACGAGGATGATTAGCAGCAGAAATCGTATTTCCAATCTAATTAGTTTAATTATAGCTGAGCAGGAGCTCACCTCAGAGCCGACACGCTATCGCGCTCAAAGCGGGACCCAAAGTCGTTTTTTTGAGGTGGCTCACTTTTCATATCCTCAACTATAGATTGAAAATACGATTTTCGCTGCATTGCTATAGGCTATGTGGAAAGGGCCAAAGTCGATTTCTTCAGAGGGACCTCGCGTTTTCGTCTTAAATCTAACATAGATTGGAAATAAGATTTCGCTGCTTCTGAGTATTTCTGTTATACTTAGTGTATATATAACAGGAGGTACTGGTATGAAGACGTATTCTTTTCCTTATGATTATAAAAAGTGTAGATGTGTCTATTGATGAACGGTTCGTACAGGGGGTTCTTGTGTCTAATGCGGCGGCGTATAAGGCGGAAAAGAGTCCGGATGAGCTTGTTGAGGAGGCGCTTGATCATCCGATTAATAGTCCGTCTCTTGAATCATTGGTTGAGGGCAAACGTAATATGGTTATCATTACGAGTGACCATACGCGCCCCTATGCCCTAGTAAGGTGACGTTGCCGATTTTGCTCCGTCGCATTCGCGCGGTGAATCCGACGATCGATATTACGATTCTGATTGCTACTGGCTTTCACCGGGCTATGACGCATGAAGAGATGGTGCATCGATTCGGCGAGGATATCGTGAATAACGAAAAACTCATCAATCATGATTCTGAGGATGCTGCTAATATGGTGGAAATCGGCACGTTGCCATCTGGCGGCAAGTGTGTCATCAATCGTTTGGCGGTGGAAACGGAATTGCTCATCGCCGAAGGGCTAATTAATCCTCATTTCTTCGCGGGCTTTTCGGGCGGCCGCAAATCCGTGTTGCGTGGCGTTGCCTCCAAGGTGACGTTGGCTAATCATTGTGCTGAATTTATTGAAAGCGAGCATTCCCGGACCGGTAAAATCGATGAAAATCCGATTCACAAGGATATGTTGTACGCTGCACGAAAAGCGAATTTGCAGTTTATCTTGAATGTTATCATCGATAGCAAAAAGGAAATCATCAAGGCCGTAACAGGTGATTGTGTGGATGCGCATAAGGAAGGGTATGAGTTTATTCGTTCCTTGTCTTCTGTGAAAGCTATTCCCTGCAGATATCGTTATCACAAGTAATGGTGGCTATCCATCTGACCAAAATCTTTATCAATCCGTAAAGGGCATGACTGCTGGCGAAGCATCTTGTAAGGATGGCGGTGTTATCATCATTGCTGCTTCCTGTAAAGAAGGACATGGAGGACAAGCATTATATGAGGCTTTCAAAAATATGGAAAGCCCTCAAAAAAATCCTAGATGATATTCACAGTGTACCTCGTAATGAAACAAAACCTTATCAATGGAAAATTCAAATTTTAGCGCGTATCTTGAATCACTATAAGGTCATTGTTGTGACTCAAGATTGCGAACATCAAGTCATTCGCGATATGCATATGACGCCAGCGTCTACATTAGATGAAGCATTGAGCATCGCCCGTGGAACTATGGGTCCGGATGCATCGATTACTATTATTCCTAATGGATCTACCGTGATTGTAGAATAAATTTGTTGTGTTTGAATAACTAGGTGTTATTTGCGTGGTAGCGTAGGAGTGTCAGTATGGTTGATAATATAGTTTTATTCTATCTAGTTTTTTATCGTAGTCGGATTTTTTATCGCTATGTTAGGTACTATTATTGGTGCTGGCGGTGGTATCGTATTTGTACCTTTGTTTATGTACTGGTTCCCAGAGTGGTCTCCATCCATGATCGTTGGCACATCGCTGTTTTCTGTTATGTGTAATGCTATCTCAGGATCACTGGCATATCTTAAACAGAAAAAGGTATATATTAGCGCCGCTCTAATCTTTAGTGTAGCAACATTTCCGGGGGCTATTATAGGGGCTCAAATGTCTGATTCGTTTTCTGGGTCAGGATTTAAATTTGCCTTTGGCTGTTTTATGCTATGTGCCTCATTCTTAATTGGTTTTAAGAACTTTGGCAAAAAAGGAGAACGTAAGGAAGAATCTTTGACCAAAGAGCAGGTGACGTACAATAAACCAGTCGGCATTGGCATTAGTATTATTGTTGGGTTTATTTCTAGTATTTTGGGTATCGGTGGCAGGGCTTGTGCACGTGCCGGCTCTTATCTATATCATGGGCTTTCCAACACATTTAGCGACGGCTACAAGCCATGCTATTTTGGCTGTATCTACGGCGGTTGGTGTTATTACTCATCTTGTAGAGAACCACATCGTATTTAACATAGCCATCCCTGCTAGTATCGGCGCCATATTTGGGGCCCAAGCAGGTGCTCAAATAGCAAAACGCCTCAGAGCTAAGGCTATCTTGGCACTTATGAGCATCGGCGTATTTGCATTGGCTATTAAATTGATTATTGGATCAGGAATATTGTTTTAGGCGTGATAATAATAGATTACTATTTAAAAACCGAGCAAAAGTAGTAGATCTATTCCTAAAACGCATAACTAATTTATATTGATAATTGCTAATGTGTAATATACAGGATACTAGGAAAATTCACATAAATATTCATATATTGGGTGTAGATCTGTATTCATGCTATAAACCTCTTAATCCCCATGGATACGCATATTGATAGGGAATACCCATATGGGCTTTTCATAAGTGGTTATCATATATTTTTATTGATGTGTGTTACTAGAAAATGCACTTGTTTTTCTTGGTAAATGAAATCAACTTTCAACTAAGATGTATTTTGTATTGTGTATCTATAGAATTTATATTTCATATACAATTTATGCATAATGGTAGCGACGAAATGAGAACGGCGTATACTAGTTATAAAAGAAATTTTTCCTAAGGATAGGATTGGAGGCTTTTCAAGTGAGTATATTAGTTAAAGATTATGATCGTTTTGCCAAAGAGGCGCAAGCGATTTGTAAGGATCGTGTTTATACAGACCGTCTGCGCCGTTATGCGTATGGTGTAGATGCATCTTGTTACAGTTATTTACCAAAAGTAGTGGTAAAAGCAGAAAACGAATCCGAAGTACGTCGTCTTATTCGTTTGTGTCAACAATGTGGCACACCATTTACATTCCGTGCGGCTGGTTCTTCTTTGTCTGGTCAATGTTCCAGTGAAGACGTGCTTATCGTATGTAATGATGGCTTCAAAAAAATGGAAGTTATCGACGATGGCAAAGCATTGCGTTGTGAATGTGGTGTTATCGGTTCCGATGCGAATGATTTGTTGAAACCATATAACCGTAAAATCGGTCCAGACCCTGCAACGCTTGCAACAGCATTGGTAGGCGGTATTTTGAACAATAACTCCTCCGGTATGTGCTGTGGTACTGCACAAAACTCTTATAAAACAATTCGCTCTATTCGCGTTGTCTTATTAGATGGTTCCATTTTGGATACATCCGATAAAAAGAGCATCGATCAATTCCTCAAAGAAAAACCACAAATGGTTGAAGATATTTTGCAATTGCGCAAAGAAATCTTGGCTGATGAAGAGTTGACTCATTTGATTCATCACAAATATAAAATCAAAAATACTACAGGTTACGGTTTGAACTCCCTTGTAGATTTTGAAGATATCATCGATATTATCAATCACTTGTTCATCGGTTCCGAAGGTACATTGGGCTTTGTATCTGAAATCGTGTACAACACTGTTGAAGATGTACCTCACAAAGGTTGCGGTCTCATGTTCTTCAGCACATTGAACGACGCATCTCTTGCCGTTGTAGCCTTTGGCTAATATGGGCCGTGAAAAAGGTTGTTGCTGCTGAAATGATGGACTATCAATCCTTAAAAGCAGTTCAAACTCTAGATAATGTACCTGATTTCGTTCGTGAAGTTCCAGAAGGTACAAGTGCTATCTTGTTCCAAACTGAAAGCTATTCCAAAGAAATTGTTGATGAAAACTTGGCTTTCATTAAAGAACAATTGAAAGATATTCCAACAGCTATTCCAAGTCTTTATTCTCAAGATCCTAAAGAATACGATTCCTGGTGGGCAATCCGTAAAGGTATCTTGCCAATCGTTGGTGGTCAACGTAGAAAAGGTACTACTGTTATCACAGAAGACGTTTGCTTCCAAATCGAAGACTTCACTAAGGGCATCGAAATGCTTACTGAATTATTCCACAAATACGATTTCGTTGATGGTGGTGTAATCTTCGGTCATGCGTTGTCCGGTAACGTTCACTTTAACATTACTCCTGATTTCAGTGACCCTAAAGATACTAAGAACTTCGGCGATTTGGTAAAAGAAATGTCCGAACGCGTATCTGGTTTTGGTGGTTCTTTGAAAGCCGAACATGGTACAGGCCGTATGGTGGCACCTTTCATCGAAATGGAATGGGGCCGCAAAGCGTACGAAATCAACCGTCGTATCAAAGCTATCTTTGACCCTACTCGCATCTTGAACCCTGATGTTATGATTACTGACGATCCAGATGTGTACAAGAAAAATCTTAAAGCACAATGTGTTATCGATGATGCTTTCACAATCTGTATGGAATGCGGTTTCTGTGAAAAGAACTGCCCTAGCCGTAATTTGACATTGACACCACGCCAACGTATCGCATTGTTGCGCGAAACTAAACGCCTTGAAAATGAAGGCAATTTCGCTGTTGCAAACGAACTTAAAAAAGGTTATGAATATTTCGGTGTTGAAACTTGTGCTGCATGCTCCATGTGTAAAGGTCTTTGCCCACTTAGCATCGATACTGCACAAATCGCATTATCCATGCGTCGCATCGATCCTCCAGCACCTGGTTTGGCTAAGAAAATTTACGACAACTTCTCCAGTACTCTTGAAATGTGCCGTGCCGGTGTAAGCCTTGAAGGCATTGCTGGTGCTATTATCACACAAAAAGCAATTTCCAAAATCACTGAAGGTTTACATGGCGTAACTGGCGTAACACCTTATGTACCTAAAACAACACCTAAGGCTAATCGCTATAAATTGAAAAACCGCATTAAACCTACTAACTTTGAAAAGGTTGTATACTTCAGTACTTGTGCGAACCGTGCGTTCCGTCAAAACCAAGGTTATGATGATCAACGCAGTTTGCAACAAGTTGTTGAAAGCCTCTGCAATAAGGCTCAAATCGATATTATCTATCCTGAACATATCGAAAACCTCTGCTGCGGCTTGAGCTTTGAAAACTACGATGACGTACATGAACGTGCTGTAAAAGATTTACACGATGCGTTGATGAAAGCATCTCAAAATGGTAAATATCCAATCGTTATCGACCATAGTGCATGCTTTAACCATGCATTCAAACATATGCCAGATTTAGAAATTAATGATATTTCTGAATTCTTATGCAAATTCGTAGTACCTCGTCTTGATATTACAAAATGCGATGAACGCGTTATTGTTCATAAACAATGTAAAATCAAAGTATTGGGCAAATCTCAATATATTGAAGACTTGGCACGTCTATGCTCTGACCATGTATTTCAATATTAAATCCTTTCGCATGCGATGGCTTTTGCTGGTCAAAAAGGTTTCTTCACACCAGAACTTAATAAATGTGCTACAAAAAGACCTTGCTAGTGAAGTTGCCGAATACGGTGCTACACTTGGCGTAAGTTCCAGTTCTACATGTGAAATTGGTCTTGGTGAAAGTGGCGGCATTCCATTCGTAAGCGTTGCGTACTTGTTGGATCGTTGCTCTAAGGCTAAAAAATAATACAAAAATCTAATAGACTAATGAAAAAAGGTAACATCTAGTGATGTTAGCTTTGTTTTGCGTGTTTATTTAGTTGTTTATTTTTCTAATAAATATGGTATACTATATGTAGGTAGTAGAGTGTATGAAATTACCTACAATATAACAAAAAAAGGACGAGTGGCAGCTCGTCCTTTTTCTTATATTATTATGCTATGCATCTTGGAGATTATTTAAGAATGGAATATATGATATGAAAAGAATTTTGCCTATACTTGCATTACTTATATTTATTAGTGGTTGTGGAGTAAATCAGAATACAAATAATGGTAATACAGAAAGCAATGCTAAAAGTTCTAGTGAATCCACTCAAGACAGTAGCAAAATGGCTAATCTAGATAATTACTTAACTGCCGCTAAGCAGGCTTTATCTGTTGGCGATTATAATAAAGCCATCGAGGAGTCTACTGTTGCTATTAAGGATAATCCAAATAATGCAGACGCTTATTCGATTCGTGGCTTTGCTACGGCTTTAAATGGAGATACTACTAAAGGCATAGCAGATACTAAAAAGGCTTATGATTTAGATCCTAATAATGTAGCTAACTACTATAATATGGCCATGGTTTATAAGTTACAAGGTCAATTACAAGAGTCTAAACGATGGTTTGAAAAGGTATTAGAAAAGGACCCTAGTAATACTTGGTCTGTGTATGGTATTGCTACCATTTATGCAGACCAAGGGGATGATACTAAGGCCCTTGATTGGCTTGAAAAAGCAATCAAAATTGATCCTTCTGTAAAGGCTGTTGCTGCTGAACAAGATCATTTTGAACGCTTTCACAATAATGTGCGATTTAAAACATTAGTAGGCTTATAGTCTTATAAAACTCGAAAAGACTAGATTATTGATAGTAATGGGATTGTCACAATGGATAGTAAACAGATGATTCGCCTTATTTTAAAAGTGGTAGGATTTATATATTGGTTTGTTTTTCTATACCTTGGTGGTCTAATGGTCATGGACTGGTCCGGGTTTATGTCCCAACATAATATAGAAACACCTCTATTCCTTACATACTTAGTGTTTGTAGGTTGTTTTGTAACGCCGTATATTATGCTGTACTGGAAGAAGCTGAATCCTAATGCGAAAGCTCCATTTTTGGTGCGCCATCTCTCCGAATATATGGCGCGATTAGAAGATCGTCATAGTAAATGGTTTGATGTATTATATGTACTAAAATTATTGCTCTATTTCGTAATAATTCTGTGGATGCTTTGTATCATATTACTCACCTTAGCAGTTATTGCGTGGACAGTACTTCTAATTTTGCTGAGCAATTAATGATGTGAATTTACATTGTTTTCTCCACCAATGCTTCTTGTAAAAGCTGAGAAAAATTAATCCCTTTCGCTAGGGCTCTATCGTTAAGCCACGCGGGAATGGTTAAGGTTTTCTTTACGGATTTACTATTTTTAGCTAAATCAATATCTGTTTGCACTAATGTAGGATAGGTTGTATCTCGTACAAGGTAAGTTACGTATAGATGTAGGCGTAGGTAAGCTTTCGCCATCTTCTAAAGCACCTAAAATATACAGTTCCATAGCCTCTTGTGCATTAGTTACAAGTTCTGTTAGTGTTGAACCAGTGCTGCTTGTATATTCTAAATCTGGAAATTCAGCCCAGAAACCATCAGAATCATCGTGGATTATAGCCGGGTATATAAACTTCATAGAGCCTCCTTATTTTAGTCCTGTTCTTTCAAAATGGCATTTAATAAACCTGTAGGTACATCTTTTCCGTGTACGGCAATCACTTCAACTTGATCATCTTTTTCAAAACGATGGTGCTACGCGTGCCGTACATCCTTCCAACCACTTTTCAACAGTAGTTTTAATAGATCTTTGTCTTTCATATTCTCTCCTTTACATAATAACACGTGTACACGTATAAAACAATTGTTAGGAGTTATTTCTTATTATCTGTAGTTTAACCGTATATAAATAAAAATGGGGGTGACTATTGGTCACTTGATAAGTAATGATAAATGACTTTTGTGTATTTATACTATTCTTATTATTTATAATAGGGTATATAATTAGAATATATAAACTAAGCTGTATATTGATGAAAGGAGAGAATTCATCATGAAACCACTTGGCAAAAGGATGGCAATGGCTGTGTTGAGTGCACTAACGCTGACATCACCTTTGTTTTTGAGCGGTTGTAGTATGTCAGAGCTATGGCAGGGCACTGAGCAGAGCCGTAAGGAAATAGCACAGCGGTCGGAACAGGATAAGGTACAATTATTTAATCAATATGTGAAAGCCATAAGCCGATATAATCGCATGGCTGTTATGTTTGATTATGCGAATACACCGACGATTAATGATTTAAAAGCAGGTAAGCATTTAACTGTATTTAATACACCGAACTTTAAACAGTTACAAAAAGAATTAGAAGAAGCTAAGCAAGCCGGTATTCCTTATGATGAAATGAAGGAGCCCCTAGATAAGTTGCTTTCAAAATTGAATGAAATCACACCGGTAGCCGAAGAACTGGATGCATACTATAAATCTAAAGGATACACTACAGATAACTATGCTAAGGAACAGCAATTAGGTCCAAAATATGTACAGTTGTATGAGCAATTTGTGCCTATCTATGCAGATTTTGATAATCTGATGCATAAAATCAACCTCGATCGATTACAACAACGGTTACAAGAATTGCGCGATGCAGGTAAGAAAAATGCAGCCGCTGCGCAAGAGGTTCATTTGAGGCTTACCGCTGTTCTTGAAAAGTTAGATAGTGAAAAACAACCGGATGTGAATGCCATGAATCAAGAGTTACAAGCTATTGGTGATTTGTCTAATGGCATTACTAACTCTAACTATGATACTGTTAAGACCTCTGTAAACTCTACAATCGGTGCTATCCGCACTTATATGGGTTCAAAACAAGATAAGGACTATACTCGTATGGTTGAGGCTTATAACCATTATATTTCTAATATGAATACGACCAAATATGAAATGAATTAGATTAATAAGATCTGAGTTTATATTACGTTAGACACGTGTAAAACGAATACATAAAAAGCTGTATTAAATGAGAATTTCATTTGCTACAGCTTTTTTGTAATGTATTCTATTTTTTTATCTTAATACGTGTCGTCATTTGATTAGATAGGGTGAACAATACGAGTGCCACCCAGATGCAGCCGAAGGCTATGAGTTGGGCTGTACCAAAGCTTTCACCAAAGTAGAAGATGGCCAAGAAGAAGCCCATGGTAGGGGATAGGTATTGTAAAAAAAGCCGAGTATGTTTAGTGGCAATAGGCGGGCACCGTACGAAAAGAGGATGAGCGGAATCGATGTGGTAAGGCCGGCACCGATGAGGAGGAGACCGGTCGGCGTTAGGTTTTCGATAAAGGCCCACGAGGTGGTGTCTATAGCCGCTAAATACCATAATGCTATCGGTGTGACGAGCCATGCCTCGAAGGCGATGCTCGAGAATGGATGGATGGTGAGTCGTTTCAACGGCGCCGTAGAGGCTAAAGGATACGGCTAGGACGATAGAGACAATGGGTAAGTACCCTAGTTTGAACAGTCATGATAGCTACGCCCAAGATTGCAATGGCGATACTTTAGTTTTTGTGGCCATAGCAAGGATTCTTTGTAAATTAAAAATACCGAGCAATACGTTGAGTAAGGGATTGATGTAATACCCCAAACTCGTGTCGAGTACGTGCTGATTTGTTACGGCCCAAATGTAGGTGAACCAGTTGATGCTGATGAGCATAGCAGCCAGTAATAGTAGACCTAATTGCGTAGAGATGGGTGCGTAAAAGTTGTATGTCCATACGCAGTTGTTGACGGCCCTGTGACGATGATGAGGAAGAACATCCAAAATCCGGACCAGATGATGCGATGCGATAATACGGAAAAAGGATGATACTTGGTTTAAAAGCGCCTCAATAGAGGGCAGTAAACCCCTAAATTAAACAGCACAACAATGTGGTGCTGAGACCTTTTTTGTTTATTTCGTTCATAATACGACCTCCCACTAGTAGAATTATTATAACATGGTGGTAGTATAGCAGTAGCGAATTATAGAGGTAATTTCTCTAAATTACACCTATGCATTTTTATCATTCTATATATGCGTTAGTTATAACTTAAAATTTGCTACTTATGATTAACTGTTATGTTCATTGACTTTGTGCATATTTTTACACTATATTGGACTTAGAACAACGAATATAGAGAATAGGTGTCGCAAGACTTAATAGAGAAATCGGTACAAGCCGATGCGGTCCCGCCACTGTAAGGACGAGCCTGCTTTCATACATGTCACTGGAGCAATCTGGGAAGGCGAAAGCAAGGTGTTGAGCCCGAGCCAGGAGAACTGCCTATTTGATAATCACCGTTATGTACCTACGAGCGATAGGAAGGGATTGAGGTATGCTGGCACAGTCTTTTGCTACAGTGTTTTAGTGTACCCATTCAATATGTAACTTAACGTGTCACCTCGGGTGGCACGTTTTTTATTTGCCACGCTAGAGAGTCTGTTTCATATATGGCATAGGCTTAATAGTGTAATTGGAGAAACATCATCATGATGGACATATATGTGGCACCTATGTAACTCATATACAAAGCAACTCACTGGTACGGTGCGCTGTTCCCCTGTATGGTTTCAAGTTGAAAAGGAGGCACATATATGTCTGACAAAAAGACTTCAAAGGACGCTGAACGCGATTTACTGGCGCCTGTATCCTTTGATGAGTTTGAGAAACCTACGTATGAACGATGGCAGGCTGAGGTTGAAAAAGGCGTTAAAAAGGTGGCGATTTTAATAAAAATGTTCACCAAAACCTATGAAGGTATTACGTTACAACCTATCTATACACCTGCATTGCATCAGGAAAAGATTCCAAAGGGCGTTTATCCTGGCGCTGGCGAGTTTCTACGTGGCACGAAAGCAAGCGGCTATATCAAAGATTCTTGGGGCGTATCTCAATATGTTGATGAATCCTTACCGAAGGATGCTAATCATGCAAGTTTATACGAAATTGTGAAAGGCGGCACTATTCACAACATTCGTCTTGATGAAGCAACACGCCACGATCAAGACGTGCAAGTAGGCGCATCTGTTGGCGTAGGCGGCACATCCTCGTCCACGATGGCCGATTGCAGCCAATTAATTGAACGATTTAATCTAAGGAAAATCCTTTATACATTGAAACTGGCGCATCTGCAGCGATTTTGCTCGGTATGTTGTCGGCTACTGTGAAAGCTTCTAAAAAACAAACATCCGATTTGAAAGGTCTCGTTGGTGCAGATCCTATCGGTGTGTGGGCTAAAGACGGTGCGTTGCATATGTCGTTGGATACTGCTTTTGATGAAATGGCACATACTGTTGTATGGGCTAAGGAACAAGCACCTGAGCTTAAAAACAGTGCTCGTATCCGGTGATGTATACGCTAATGGCGGTGCTAACGATGTGCAAGAGGTTGCCTATGCATTGTCAACAGCTGTTTGCTACGTACGTCAATTGGCACAACGCAACATCGATATTCACACCATTGCTAAGAGCATGATGTTTACATTCTCCTGGGCGCAAACTTCTTTCATGGAAATTGCTAAATTGCGTGCATTGCGCGTACTTTTGGGCCCGCATTATGGAGGCCTTTCGGCGCAGAAAAAGCTGACCGCGCTGTTCATGTACACGGCAGAACATCTGCTTTCACAAAAACCGTATACGACCCATATGTAAACTTGTTGCGTAACACAACACAAGCATTCTCCGGCGTTGTAGGCGGCCTCAATAGCCTTGAAGTATCTCCATTTGACCAACCAATTCGCAAACCGATGAATTCTCTCGTCGTATTGCTCGTAACATCCAAGTTATGTTGCAAACTGAATTCGAATTGCGTCAACCAGTTGACCCTGTAGGCGGTTCTTGGTATGTAGAAACATTGGCGGCTGAACTATGCGAAAAAGATTTGGGATGAATTCAAACTATCGAATCTAAAAGGCGGCATTATTGCTGCATTGAAGGAAGGTTATCCTCAAGCGCAAGTTAAAACGATTCTTAATGAACGCTTTAAAAACCTTGCATTCCGTAAGGATGTAGCGGTTGGTAATAACATGTACGCGAACATGACGGAAGAATTGCTTGATCCAAAACCTGAAAATCAAGAAACATTGCGTCAAAAACGCGTTGCTCATCTCGAAGAATACTTGGCAACGGCAAATCCAGAAGCGGTTGTAAAAGCGCAATCTACACTCGAAGCAAGTACAACGGAACCAGGTGCGTTGATTGGTCTTATCGAACTCGGTGCATTGCAAAAATTGACAATGCGTCAAATCCGTAAGGCTTTAGATGCAGGCGATATTTCGTCTGAAACAATCGAACCTATCACAGCTCATCGTTGGACTGAACAATTCGAAGCTCTTCGCATGCGTACGGAAAAATTATAAACAACGTACGAAAGATAATGTGAAGGTATTCTTGGCGAATATGGGTCCTATTCCTCAACATAAACCTCGTGCAGATTTCTCCACAGGCTTCTTTGAAGTAGCGGCATTCGAAGTCATCAAAAATGACGGTCGTGAAACAACGGCTGATGCAGCTAAAAGCGGCTCGTGAAAGTGGCGCTGACGTAGTAGTTATCTGTTCTACAGATGCTACATATCCTGAATTAGTACCACCACTCGCTAAGGAATTGAAAGAAACTATGCCTCACGTAACGGTTATTTTGGCAGGGTGCACCTTCTAGGAATTAGAACCTGTATACCGTGAAGCCGGTGTAGATGATTTCATCTCTGTTCGCGCAAACTGCTACGAAATTCTACATGCGTTACAAGATAAGAAAGGGATGTGAGCTCATGTTTAAAAATCCAGACTTCTCCTCTCTTGGCTTGGGATCTCAGACTGCCACATCTCGCGATGCATGGCTTGCTGAGCTTAAAAAAGAAACGGGAAAGAACTTTGAAGAATTATATAACACAACAATGGAGCAAATCCAATTAAAACCTCTCTACACAGAGATGGATTATGAAGGAATGACACACCTAGACTATATGGCTGGTGTACCTCCATTCTTGCGTGGACCTTACTCTACCATGTACGTAACGCGTCCTTGGACAGTACGTCAGTACGCTGGTTTCTCCACAGCCGAAGAATCCAATGCGTTCTATCGTCGTAACTTGGCAGCGGGCCAAAAAGGTTTGTCTATCGCCTTTGACCTTGCTACTCACCGTGGTTATGATTCCGACCATCCTCGCGTAGTGGGCGACGTTGGTAAAGCGGGCGTTGCGGTAGACTCCATCCTCGATATGGAAATTCTATTCTCCGGTATCCCTCTCGACCAAATGTCCGTATCCATGACAATGAACGGCGCCGTATTACCTGTCATGGCGTTCTACATCCTAGCTGGTGAAGAACAAGGCGTTGATAAAAAGGTTATGGCTGGTACGATCCAAAATGATATCTTGAAAGAGTTCATGGTACGTAATACCTATATTTACCCTCCAGCTACGTCCATGCGTATCATCGGTGATATCTTTGCGTACACATCCCAATACATGCCTAAATTCAACAGTATTTCCATTTCTGGCTATCATATGCAAGAAGCGGGTGCTACAGCAGATATCGAATTGGGTTACACATTGGCTGATGGTCTCGAATATATCCGTACTGGTGTAAATGCAGGCCTTCACGTTGACCAATTCGCACCTCGTTTGTCCTTCTTCTGGGCAATCGGTAAAAACTACTTCATGGAAGTGGCTAAAATGCGTGCTGCTCGTATGTTGTGGGCTAAGATTATCAAGAGCTTCGGTTCTGAAAATCCTAAATCCATGGCTCTTCGTACACATAGCCAAACATCCGGTTGGTCTCTTACAGAACAAGATCCGTTTAACAACGTGGCTCGTACATGTATGGAAGCAATGGGCGCTGCATTAGGCCATACCCAATCTCTACATACCAATGCGCTTGATGAAGCCATCGCATTGCCTACGGACTTCTCTGCACGTATTGCGCGTAATACTCAGCTTTACATCCAAGATGAAACTAAGGTATGTAAGGTTATCGACCCATGGGGCGGTTCCTACTATGTAGAAGCACTAACTGATGAATTGATCCGTCGTGCTTGGGGCCATATCCAAGAAATCGAATCCCTTGGCGGTATGGCGAAAGCGATTGATACAGGTCTTCCTAAGATGCGTATCGAAGAAGCGGCAGCTCGTCGCCAAGCTCGTATCGACTCCGGCCGTGAAGCTATCGTCGGTATCAATAAATACCGTCTAGATAAAGAAGATCCATTAGATATCCTCGACGTAGATAACACAGCTGCACGGGAAGCACAAATTCGTCGCCTCGAACAATTGCGTGCTAACCGTGACGAAGACAAGGTTCAATCCTGTCTCGAAGCAATTACAAATGCTACAGAATCCGGTGAAGGTAACTTGCTTGCCCTTGCACTTGAAGCCGCTCGTGCTCGTGCATCCTTGGGCGAAATTTCATTTGCTGTTGAAAAAGTTTGTGGCCGTCATAAAGCGGTTATCCGCTCCATTTCTGGCGTATACTCCAGTGAATATGAAGATGACGATGTTATCAAAGAAGTACGTCGAATGGCTGATGATTTCGAAGAACTCGAAGGTCGTCGCCCTCGTATCATGATTGCGAAGATGGGCCAAGATGGTCATGACCGCGGTGCTAAAGTAATCGCAACATCCTTCGCAGATATGGGCTTTGACGTGGATATCGGACCTTTGTTCCAAACTCCAGAGGAAACAGCACAAGATGCTGTGGATAATGACGTTCATATCGTTGGCTTCAGTTCTCTTGCAGCAGGTCACAAAACATTGTTACCTCAACTTGTGGAAGAACTCAAGAAACGTGGTCGTGGAGATATTTTTGGTTGCCATCGGTGGCGTAATCCCTGCTCAGGACTATGAATTCCTACGCGAACATGGCGCAGTGGCTATCTTTGGCCCTGGTACAGTCTTGCCTGTAGCGGCTAAGAAATTACTAGAAACATTGATTAGTCACATTCAAGACGAAGAGTTTAATGGCTGATAATAAACGACCTACTCCGGATGAATTGCGCAATATACAAAATGGCGCTACCCCTAGTGGCGGTAACGCTCTGAATTAGGTGTAAAAAAACGCAAATACCGAGGGTAGTACGTATCGTCCCGATTGGGTGCCAGAAGATGCGAAGAAAGATGATACCTTTGCGTGTCACGTGATGAAAGGCGTCAAGGAAATGCACGATGGCCTTTTTATCTAGCTCCGCTCATCTAGCTCCGTCGGTATGTCCCGTACAGCGGCGCAAGAAATTAACTGTCGCTGATTATGTACGCGGTATCGAGCAGGGGGACCGCGTTATACTTTCACGGGCTATCACATTAGTAGAAAGTAATAATAAGGAACACTTTAAATTAGCTCAACAAGTGTTACAAGCCATATTGCCTCGTACCGGCAAGGCGTTGCGCATCGGTATTACCGGTGTGCCTGGGGCTGGTAAAAGTACATTTATTGAAGCCTTCGGGAACATGCTCATTGAAGCTGGTTACAAGGTTGCCGTCCTTGCTGTAGACCCTACAAGCCAAGTCACAAAAGGCAGTATTTTGGGCGATAAAACGCGGATGGAAACGTTGACGAAACATCCTGAGGCGTATATCCGTCCATCGCCAGCTGGTGGCACACTAGGCGGTGTAGCTCGTAAAAGTAGAGAGACCATGCTACTTTGCGAGGCTGCTGGGTACGATATTATTCTCGTCGAAACCGTTGGGGTAGGGCAAAGTGAAGTTACCGTTCGTTCCATGGTAGACTTCTTTATGCTTATCGTATTAACCGGTGCCGGTGATGAACTACAAGGCATCAAAAAAGGCGTTATGGAATTGGCCGATGCTATTGTGGTTAACAAGGCGGATGGGGATAACCTTAAACGAGCTCTCATTGCCCGTAGCGATTATGATCGGATGTTGCATTATATCCGCCCTGCTACGGAAAAATGGAAAACTCAAGCCTACACATGTTCTGCCGTTACAAAGGATGGCCTCGACGAATTATGGGATGTGATCCAAGAATTTACGGAACAAGGTAAAGAAAATGGCGTATTCTCAAACGTCGTCAAGAACAATCCCTTCGTTGGGTACGCGATATGATTGACGAACACTTGCACAACCTATTCTTTAATAATGTAGTCATTCAAGGTCGTATGGGCGAAGTCGAAGCGGCTGTTTTAGATGGAGAAATGAGTGAATCGCAAGCCGTCGAAGAACTCATAGGCGTCTTTGACAAGTCCTTAATATAATCTCTATACATACAGGCATAGTATCTATACTACTATCGGTTTGTAATCGATAGGAAATGATAGGTACTATGCCTTTTTTCATGAAATGAATAAGTATTACTTTTGTAAAAATCATATTTAGTATATAATTTAGTTATAGATGTATACTTTATGGGTTATTTTAAAAGGAGAGATTTATTTTGAATCCACTAGTAAAAAAACTAACAACAGCAGTATTGTGTGTGACTGCGCTCACATCTCCACTATTTTTGACTGGTTGTAGCTTTTCTAAGGTTGCTAATGGTGTGCAACAAGGTGCTCAAAAGGCATCACAAGATGATGTTAATGTGTTTAACAACTACATTAAAGCTGTCGGTGATTTTAACAGTCATACAGTGCGCTTTGGCTATGCTATCGGTCCAGACATTCAAAACCTAAGAGAAGGTCAACATTTAACAAGCTTTATGGCCCCACATTTTGATACTTTACAAGAGAAATTACAAGCTGCTAAAGATGCTGGCGTGCCATATGATGATATGAATGAACCTCTTGATAAGGTATTAGCTGTGTTGAAGGAGATTGTACCAGTAGCGAGTGATTTGGATACTTACTACCAAACTAATACATATAAAGCAGATAATTATGCTAAAGAACAACAATTAGGACCTAAATACGTTCAATTATATGATCAATTCTATGCAGCGTATAACCAATTAGATGCAGTGATTCATAAACACAATACGGAAAATCAACAAGCTCACTTAAAAGAACTTAAAGAGTCTGGCAAGAAAAATGCAGCGGCAGCTCAAGAAATTCATTTACGTTTAACTGCTTTATTGGATGGCTTTGAAGAGGGTAAACAAATCGATGTAAATGCAGCTAACCAAGAGTTACAAGGCATCATGGATGTATCCAATAGCATTACTAGTTCGGAATATAACAGTACTAAGTCTTCATTAAATACAGCTATTGGTAGAATTCGTACATTCTTAGGTGACCAAACAAATGATCATTATAATGATATGGTTGAGTCCTATAATAGCTTCGTTGGCAGCATGAATCGTATGGATATGAACAAACTTGATAAATAATATCCAGTTATATACGAATAATGAGTGCATTACTTGTGAAAGTCCATACCTCACAGTGAGTACTCAACTGTAGATATAAAAATTTCATACAAAGGTACATAATGAATGTACGTTTAAGGGCTACATCAAACAGCATATCTATTGATGTAGCCCTTTTGTGCATTTTCTATAATGGTTTCTTCATGCATTCTATTATAACTGAGGAATTAAGGTTTCGTAAACGAGTATATGAATATGCTATAAAGCATGGAAATAATGCTGAAGCTGCACGCCGTTATCATACTAGTAGACAACAAGTACAACGTTGGGTAAAGCGTTTTGACGGAACTATCGATTCACTTCGATTGTACAGTCGTAAACCACATTCTCATCCTAATCAACACACTGAGGAAGAAGTAGCACTTATCAAGCGTATGCATTCTAAGTTTAAACATGAAGGGCTATCTCAAGTATATGTTGAGGCAAAGAAGCGTGGTTATGAACGCTCATATGGCTCTATGTGCCGACAAATAAGACGACAAGGCCATTTTTCTCCGTGGCAGAATGGAAATTATGAATCAAAAAGGCATAGGTATTTGTCACAAATGTTTGATTACTCTAAATTAATTGTGAAAAACAAGATGAAAAAGTATTGATTTCGATAAAAAAATAATGGTAGTATGAACTTGATTATCATTAGTGTATGTTATAAATGTATAATTAAAAAGTTTTTTTAGTGTGTTTCAAATTATTATGTTGTTAAAATAGGAGTGATGTAATGAATCGAGTCTATAAGGTCGTGTATAATCGCACAAAAGGTCAATATGAAGTAGTGTCAGAATTAGCAAAAAAATGGGGTATAGGAATGGCAACCCTCTATTAAAGTCTATTTCGACTTCAGCTAAAGGCTTAAGCAGAGCGTTGTTGGTAGGTATGTTCCTCATGGGAGGAATCTGCGGTGTTCAGGCGGAAAACGATTAATGACGGTGATAAAATTGTTGCCAGCCCTAACATTTCTGTAACTAAGGATGCTGCAACTAATACGATTACCGTTGCTGCGACAGGTGTTACTACTACCGCTGAAATGGCAACAGCTACAACAAATATTACCCAAAATAAGACAGATATTGGGACTCAATAGCACGATCGAAACGAATAAGACAGCTATTGCTGCAAATAAAACTGCGACTGAAACTAATAAGATAGATATCGCTAAAAATAAGGCGCTATAGATACTAATAAAATGCTATTGCAGCTAATACCGGTTCTATTAATACTAATAAGACCAATATTCAAGCAAATACCAATGATATCAATACAAATAAGACTGCAATTGGAACCAATAAGACAAATATCGATAAAAATAAAGTCGCCATTGATAAATTGGAAGAACTCAATACTAAATTGGGGTTAGATCCAACTAAACCGGGCATGAAATATTTTAGAGCCAACTCTACAGGTGATGATGCACAGGCACTAGGTGATGATGCAATTGTTGTAGGTGTTAAGTCTTATGCGGGTGCTCACGATTCATTAGCTATCGGTAATGATGCTCGAGCTTCCGGCAGTGCTAGCAGAAGTGTTGCTATAGGTAATAATGCAGTTAGCGGGTCCTTTGCGGGCATGTCAGCTGATGGCAACAGCTCCGTTGTCGTTCTTGGCGGTGGGCAGTCCAGCGTATCCATTGGTGATAAAGCCAATGCACGTGGCAATACTTCTATCGCTATGGGTAAAAGGGCCACAGTTTACAATGATGGTGCTAATACTCAACTTGTGAGCAATAGCATGGCAATCGGCACCGATGCTAAAACTATTGCATCAAACAATGCCATAGCTATCGGTAACACTACTACTGTTGAAAAGAACAGCAATAGTGCGATTGCTATCGGTGATGGGACAAAAGTTAAAAGTGCAGCCGGTGTTGCTATCGGTAAGGAGACCGTTGCGTCCGGACAAGACAGCTTATCTTTCGGTACGGAAGCGAAAGCCGGCAGTGAAGGCGCAGTTGCAATGGGTAAAAAGCCTGGCAGGGTCAAGCGGATTCCGTTGCCATCGGTACGGAAGCATTAGCTAATGCAGGTACAGGCATTGCCATTGGTAATAAGGCTGAATCTAACGCTATAGGCTCTGTTGTTGTCGGTAATAATGCCGGTAAAGGTATGGTTGGTGACTTGTTGGGGGCTAAAGGTTCTCATGTTGTCATCGGTGACAATGCCGGTCATGATATAGATGGTCAACAAAATATCGCTATCGGTTATAAAACCGGCAAAGCTGTTAAAAGTGATCATAATGTGGCTATTGGTTCCGAAGCCGGTACAAATATAGGTTCTACCGGTAATACATCAGAAGGCAAAAACGTATCCATCGGTTATCATGCTAATAAAAATGATGCCGTCGTTGCTAGAATTCAATCTACTGCTATCGGTAGTGAAACTATAGCGGCTGATGATGCAGTAGCTATCGGCTATCAAGCTAGTGCTAATGATAATGGCGCTACCGCAATCGGTTTTAACGCAAGAGCAACAGGTGCTGCCAGTGTTGCAATCGGTCAAGGTGCTCGCTCTGAAGATGGCAATATCGCTCTTGGGAATAGTTCAGTAGCGACCGCTGCTATGAATACGGGTACCGGATATTTAACCGGTCAAGCAAAACCAAGAAACGTGGTTTCCGTAGGTGACACCGGTGCATTGCGTCGTATCGTAAATGTAGCGGATGGTTCTGCGGATCAAGATGCAGTTACGGTAGCACAATTGAAAAGATCCATTGATGATACAGTGGCTCGTGTAACGCATGCCGGAGCTGGTGGTGCCGGCAATACCGGGGTATTCTACGATACCGTAACCACAGGTTCTGCTGATAATAGCATTACTCTTCGCAACACGAGCGGTAAAGGTACTATTATCCGTAATGTAGCAGCTGGTGTATTAGATACCGATGCTACTAACGTGAAACAAGTTAAAGAGTTGGTAGATACTTCAAAAACGCATTACTATTCCGTAAAATCATCAAATAATAATAACTTTAATAATGACTTGGCATCTGGTGTAGATTCCATGGCTGCCGGTGAGTACTAAGGCATTAGGCGAACGAAGCGTTGCTATTGGTAATAACAATGAAGCTCAAAGTACGGGCAGTATCACTCTTGGTGTAGGCTATTCTGACGGCAATGCTGCAACTGGTCTAAAACAAACACTTGCCATTACCGGTTATGAATATAACATGGCTATCGGTGCCGGTGCTCAATCCGCAGGTAATAGTTCTATTGCTATGGGTACACTGGCTACATCATCCATTAAAAATCAAGGTGATGCGGTAGATAAAGCGATTGCCATCGGTTATTCCGCAGGCGTATCCGACAACAAGGCGATTGCTATCGGTAGCGATGCTAAAAGTAACAGTAAGAGTGCGAGTGCATTAGGTGATACAGCACAAGCTTTAGCTAATGATGCTCTTGCTATCGGTACATAAGCACAAGCATCCGGAAGTGCATCCGCCGCAATTGGTGCAAGAAGTGCCGTATCCGGTGCCACATATGTGGTAGGTAGTGATAACAGTAACAATCCGGCAGGGACTGGAGCTACTATTGCAGCTACTGATTCCGGTGTATTCGGTAATCAAAATCGTTTAGAAGGTAATAAGAATAGACTTGTCGGTAATAGCAATACTGTTAAATTGGAATCCATGGCGTTATTGACAACACCTAAGAAAAATCGAAGATGTGATGATTACCGGTAATGATAATACTGTTTCCGGTGATCCTGATGCGTCTACTCAAGGCGATGCAGGCAATATCCTCGGTATTTCTGTAACAGGTTCCAAGAATACTATTCAAGCCAAAAACAGTGGCAACAAAGATTTTAAAAATATCGGTATTGTAGGTAATAACAATACCATCGACACATCCAATACAGCACGTGATCTCTCCGATACTCAGATATTGGGTAGCGATGTGACGGCAACATTGGGTAATTCCGCATACTTAGGTAGTAAATCCGCTTATGTAGCTGCCGGTGCCAGTACAAAAGGCATGGATGCATACACAGGCAACGGTACCTATAACTATGCGGGCGGTACACCTGCAGGCGTAGTTACTGTCGGCTCTGTAGGCAAGGAAAGACGAATCCAAAACGTAGCAGCTGGTTTGGTAAGTACCACAAGTACAGATGCTATCAATGGTAGCCAATTGTATAACCATACATTACCATTGCGCTTTGGCTCCGACAATTCTACAATCGGTGCTACCGCGGCGGCTGACAACAATGTGATACACCGTGGTTCCAATCAAGCCATGTCTATCCTTGGTGGTGCGAACGGAAATAATTTAACTGATAATAATATCGGTGTCGTTACAGAAGCCACAAATAATAAGATGACCGTAAAATTGGCGAAGGATCTTAATGGTCTTAATACCGTGAATGCTAATACGGTTAAAACCGGCGATACTACGATGACAACGGATGGTGTGACTATTAACAACGGTCCTAAGATTGTTAAGACCGGTATCGACGCAGGTGGTAAGAAGATTACCAATGTAGCTAATGGTACTGATGACAGTGATGCAGTTAACTTCGGTCAATTAAAAATCTCAAAGTGATGCATTGACTGCAAAAGGCTTCGGCATCAAAGCGGAAGACGGCAACAAGGTTCATAAAGCTCTTGGTGAAGATGTTGACGTGATTGGCGATGGTAAGAATATCTCTACAAAGGTGGACGGCACATCCGTTCGTGTAGCTATGAAAGACGATATTACCGTGACCAGCGTAACAGCTCAAGATGGTAATGGTAACAAAACCGTTACTAATGCAAACGGTGTAACGACTGAAGATAATGCAGGCAACAAGACCGTTGTTAATAAAGACGGTATTACCATCAATAAAGCAGACCCAACAGGTAATAAGACCGTATCTTTAACAGGAGATGGCCTAAATAATGGGGTAACCAAATCAAGAATGTAGCTAAGGGTACAGACTTAACAGATGCTGTTAACCTTGCTCAATTACGTGACGAAATCAGCTCCAATGCGACTAAACTTGTGGACGGTAAAAACACAACCGTTGAAGGCGACGGTTCTGCTAATAATCCGTATAAAGTCAATGTAAGCGACGACTTAGTGCTTGGTAAGAAGGGTGCTGACGGCAAAAACGGCTCTATCGGCGTTAACGGTAAAGATGGCTCCGCTGTAGTAATCAATGGCAAAGACGGCTCCATCGGATTGAACGGCAAGGACGGTGCTAACGGCATCTCCATCAAGGGTGGCGAAGGCAAAGCTGGCGTTGACGGTACTAGCATCACACGCCTCGTTGTGGAAGAAAAGAATGGTACTAAACATGACGTAGCTACATTAGATGATGGCATGAAGTACGGTGGTGACACAGGAAATGTCATCAATAAGAAACTTAATGAACAAGTAAACGTAGTTGGTGGCATTACGGATGAAACTAAATTGACTACCGATGACAATATCGGTGTTGTATCTGATGGTACTAACAATCTGAAAGTACGATTAGCTAAAAAACTTACCGGCTTAGAATCCGTTACGACCGGCAATACGACTATAGATACCAATGGTATTACCATCAATAAAGCAGACCCAACAGGTAATAAGACCGTATCCTTAACAGGAGATGGCTTAAATAATGGGGGCAATAAGATTACCAACGTTGCTGACGGTGTTGATGATAATGATGCAGTCAATGTAAATCAGTTGAAAAAAGCGACTGCATCCGGGACTACTACCGTAAGTGCGGGCAATAATATTACTGTTACAAAAACTACGAATCAAAATGGTTCCGCGAATTATGAAGTTGCGCTTAAAGATCAAGTGACATTGGGTCTCAGATCCTACGAAACAAATCGCGCTTGATGGTACTACAGGCACGATCAAGGCCGGTGATAAGGTTACAATTGACGGCAACAAAGGTAATATTACTGCAGGTAAAGTGGCAATCGATGGTGAAAATGGTATCATCAAGGTCGGAGATAAGGTAACAATTGATGGTAAAGACGGTAAGATTGATGCAGGTAAAATCGCTGTGAACGGTAAAGACGGCTATGTTACAGGTCTAGAAAAATAAAAACATTTGATTCTGCTAATATCGTTAGCGGTCGAGCTGCCACAGAAGATCAATTAAAAGCATCTCATGACCTCTTAGATCAAAAGATTACCAATATGGGTGATGAAATCACCAAGAAAGGCATGGATTTTGCAGGTAATACAGGCGAGTTCCACCGTGATTTAGGGTCAAAAAGGTTACTATTAAAGGCGAAGGTACCGAAGCGGATGATAAATATTCCGGTGAAAATATCAAGACAGTAGCTGATCCAGTTGGTAACATTACTATCAAGATGGCGAAAAACATCAAAAACCGATAGCGTAACTACTGATAAGGTGAAGGTCGGCAAAAGATGGCCAAGACGGTGTTTCATTACGGGTCCTAACGGTGCTGACGGTACAGATGGAAAAGGTAGGTATTTTCGGTAAAGACGGTAAAGATGCTGTATCTATGTCCGGTAAAGACGGCATTGGTCATATCGGATCAAACGGTAAAGATGGACGCAGTGCTGATATCACCGTTGAAAAAGGAGATCCTAACTCTGATGACAAAGAAATCACTCGCATCAAGTATAAAGATGAAGATGGTACGACTCACCAAGTAGCAAACCAAAGACGACGGCATGAAATACGGTGGTGACAGCGGTAACGTTATCAAGAAGAAGCTTAACACGCAAGTCAATGTTAAGGGTGGCATTTCGATGAAAGTAAATTGACGGATGAAGCTAATATCGGTGTTGTTTCGATGGCACAGATACCTTGAAATTGCGCTTGGCGAAAGACTTGCAAGGCCTTAACACTGTAAAATGCTAATACAGTTAATGCTACAACAGTAAATGCTACAACAGTAAAAAAACAGGTGACAGCAGCTTAACTAACAATGGTTTGACTATCGAAAACGGTACAGCTGGTAAGACTGTTTCTGTTACTAAAGACGGTTTAGACAACGGTGGCAATAAGATTGTAAACGTAGCACCTGGCGAAGTTTCCGCAAACAGCACAGATGCTGTAAACGGTAGCCAATTATATGGTTTAAGTGGTCGCGTTTCTAAATTAGGTACACAAATTAATCGTGTAGGCGCTAGTGCCGCTGCGTTAGCCGGCTTACATCCGCTAGACTTTGATCCTGATGATAAATGGGATTTCGCGGCTTCATGGTAACTATAAAGGCACAAATGCCGCTGCTATTGGTGCATACTATCGTCCTAATGAAGACACTATGGTCAGCGTAGGCGGTTCTTTCAGTGGCGGTGAAAACATGCTTAACGTAGGGGTAAGCTGGAAATTTAGTCAAAATAATACGGTATCTCGTTCACGCGTTTCCGTAGCAAAAGACGTGTTGGGCTTGAAACAACAAGTAGAAATGTTGACTAAGAAATTAGAAGCTTACGAATCCGGTCAAGTTCCGGTACCTGGAAACGGTTCTCGTCATGCCATGGTATTCCCTGATGTTCCTGAAAATCACTGGGCATATCAATATGTTAAGACATTGGGAGAACGTGGATACTTAGAAGGTTATCCTGATGGAGAATTCAAAGGCGATCGTACGTTAACACGTTATGAATATGCGGCCATCATCTATAGAGCATTACAGAATGGTGCTCCTGCAGATGGAAACATGGCTCGTTCTGTTGATGAATTCGGTTCCGAACTTGAATCTATCAGAAATATCGATAGATTCCGTGTGGATCGTGTGTCCGGCGGCGATAATGATCGCAATAAGGTAGAACGCGTTCGTATCAATGATAAAGACGATGTTGACCAAAACGATTACAGAGATAGCTATGGATCTCGCATTGGAAAAACAAAATAATCGATGTATCATAGCATATCATTAGGGAAATGAAATACCATTTCTCAATAAGAAAGAGGTGGCTGATTAATGAAGATTGGCCATCTCTTTTTTGCTCAACAGTAGAATACGTACTCTAAATCTACCAAAGTGGCGAAGTCCATAGCTTATTCGTTTTAAGGTTCTATAATAAAGAGGCATATCTCACATACAAGAACGTATGTAAGATATGCCTCTTTTGTTATGCGGATTACTTACTTTTTTAACGCCGTTTTTGTACTGCTAAATACGGCATAGTAAATGATGACGCCACCGATGAACAATGTCACTTGCATTTGTGGAGTGTATTGATCGACGCGCCACAATGCAAAGGCATAGAAGAACATGGTAATGAGCATAATTAAGAAAGCCACGATGCGACGCACATTTGTGTGTACTACATCGGATGTGGTGATGCGGTTTCTGTTGAAAGCCACATAGGTGAGCGATACTAAGATATCGATTACATATACACCTAAAATCCAGTTGATAGGCATATCGTTAAATACGAATAGACCGAGGACGATAAAGCTGATGAGGAAAAATAATTTCATCACAGTGCTTGCTGTTTGAGACTCTTTAGGTTGTTGTATACGTTTTTTGTGTTGTTTTTTCGCCATAGTGTACTCCTATATGTGTAGTATTAGTCTGTTTGTATATATTATCAGTCTGTTGATACGATATATAACTTATTTATACATTACTATTATAATAATAAATTACAAATCAATCTATATACAAATACAATACCGAAACAAAATGCCGAAAGAGAAATACAATGCCAGATAGAAATAATATGTTGAAGTGTATATGAGGTATGGAATTATCAGTACAATTTCAACTTAATTACATAAAAGACGAACATTAAGAAAAAATAATATATATATTATTCGGGAAAATTGCATAAGATTTATTGAACCAAGCTTTTACATATGGTACAATTATTATAAAAAAATCTAGCTTTCACCATGCAAAGGAGACATCATGATACCACGTTATACACGAGAAGAAATGGGCCATATTTGGAGCGAACGCAACGAGTTCGACACAATGTTATTGGTTGAAACATTGGCATCTGAAGCGCAAGCTGAGCTTGGCGTGATTCCGAAGGAAGCGGCAAAAATCATTCGGGAAAAGGGCAATTTTGATGTTGAAAGAATTCACGAAATCGAACGTGAAACAAATCATGACATCATTTCCTTTGTGACTGCTGTGGGCGAATATGTAGGCCCTAAAGCGGCTAAATACATTCATCTTGGCTTGACATCCACAGACGTTAAGGATACGGCACTTGGCTATATGATGAAACAATCTTGCGATATTTTGATCGAAGATTTGAAACAATTACATGCTGTATTGCGCCGTCGCGCTGCAGAATTCAAACATACGCCTATGATTGGTCGTACTCACGGTATTCACGGCGAACCTACTACGTTCGGTTTAAAACTTTGCCTTTGGATGGCAGAGGTGGAACGCGATATTGAACGCATGGAACATGCTCGTAAAAGCGTTGCTGTTGGTAAATTATCCGGTGCTGTTGGTACATACTCCAATATCGACCCATTTGTAGAACAATACGTATGTGAAAAACTAGGCCTTGAACCTGTTAAAATCGCCACCCAAGTCGTACAACGTGACCGCCATGCTGAATTATTGTCCACTATTGCTGTTGTAGGCGGTACATTGGATAAAATCGCTTTGGAAATCCGTCACTTGCAACGTACCGAAGTGCGCGAAGCCGAAGAATACTTCAGCCCTAAACAAAAAGGTTCTTCCGCAATGCCTCATAAACGCAATCCTATTACATGTGAAAGAATCTGTGGTATGGCTCGTTTGTTGCGTGGTTACGCACAATCTGCGTACGAAGACCAAGCTTTGTGGCATGAACGCGACATCTCCCATAGCTCTGTAGAACGCGTTATCTTGCCAGATGCAACCATCGCGTTGAACTACATGCTTCATCTAACAATCCGTACTATCGATAAATTGTTGGTATACCCTGAAACAATGCTTAAAAACCTCAATCTTACAGGCGGCCTTGTATTCAGCCAAACAATTTTGACACACCTCGTAGACAAAGGTGCTGTACGTGACGAAGCATACCGTTGGGTACAGAAACACGCTATGGAACGCTGGCTCGAAGGCAAAGACTTCGCTACAGGTCTAAAATCCGATGAAAACATCAAAAAATACATGACCGACGAAGAAATCGATGCATGCTTCGATCCATATAAACTATTGAAACACGTAGATACAATAATGGCTCGTTTCGGCCTATAACTTTTAGCTTGAGTAGGACGGATCCCTTCCTCAAAGCCGACACGCTATCGCGCTAAAGCGGGACCCGAAGTCGTTTTGAGGAAGGTATCCGTCCTTTTCGCTTATAAGTTATTTACCGAAACGAGCCAGAGGGAACGACAGGCAAAGTCGTTTTGAGAGGGTGTCCGTCCTTTTCTCATGGTACTTCACATTTATCGTTAGTTAGAAAGGGGACAGGATAAGTAAAAAAACGACTTTGGCCCTGCGAAGCCCAAAGGGCGAAGCAGACCCGGCCGGTGGAGGCTTTTTTACTTACCCTATCCCCTGCTTACGGAGGAGACATGAAAAACACCATAAGAAAATACGGACCTCCTATCTTTCACTGTATTAATGATTTCGGTCAAGGTTCTCTCGCTGCGTTGATACCGTTTTTTATTGCTAATTTTAATCTCAATTATTATCAATCGGCGGCGATTATTTTCTGTAATACCATTGTGGCGTCTATTGCGCAGCCTGTGCTTGGGTATGTGGCTGATCGGTGGCGTGTGCCGTGGTTTATTCCTGTAGGTTTTGCGGTGACTCTCGTATCGATTAGTGCCATTGCACTGGCTACGAGCTATGAAATGATTTTGGCCTTGGCGCTTATGTCTGGGGTCGGGGCTGCACTATTTCATCCTGAGGCGGCTCTTCTTGTAAATCGTACACAATCTCACGAGATTGGCAATGCCATGGGGCGCTTTGCGGTTGGTGGCAGTGCTGGTTTTGCCTTAGGGCCGCTCATTGCTGGTGGTGTTTATGTCTTTGGCGGACAATTCCTCTGGGATGTTTACGGCTATTGCCACGCTCGGCGTGTTGCTGTATCTATATGCTTTCACAGGTCATACGACTGAGGCCGAAGATGTGCGTGAATGTGAAAGCCAAATTAAAGGCACAAATACAGGAATAAACGATTGGGTGAGTTTTACGAAGCTATTTTTCGTTATCGCATCTCGATCAATTTTGTTCTCCGTATTATCGATTTTTATTCCGATTTTGTACATTACCGTTATCAATGGTGAAGCCGGTGCATCGAGCTTGGCACTTACCATGTATTTTGCGATGGGGGCTGTCCTCACCTATATGGGTGGTGCACTATCGGATAAGCTAGGCTTTCTAAAAACAGTGCGCTTAGGTAATATTATATTTTTACCATCCGTATTAGTTTTTATTTTTGTACCAAATGCATGGGGATTCTTTGGCGCCATGATACCAATGGCCTTCGGCGTGTTCTCGCAATATGGTCCTATTACCGTTTTAGGTCAAAAATACCTTGCTAAAAATGCAGGCTTTGCATCAGGCATTACATTGGGCCTCGGCATTACATTAGGTGGCCTCGTAGCACCATATATTGGACATTTAGCAGATATTTACGATGTACAAACAGCATTAATGACCTTGATACCCTGTTGGTGCGTTAGGATTATTAATGAGCTTCTGGTTGAAAGAACCTCAAATAAAATAGAATTTGTGGAATTTGCATTTAGTCTTTTCGTGCTTTGCTATTATGTTGTATAATAACTATGGATTAATTTGACTTTCACAATTGGAGGACATAGATATGGCAACAAGTATGGTAATCGGCACTCAATGGGGTGACGAGGGTAAAGGTAAAATCGTTGACTGGATTGCGGAACGTGCAGACGTTGTAGTGCGCAGCCAAGGCGGTAATAATGCAGGTCACACTGTTGTGGTAGATGACAAAGCATTTGCGCTTCGTTTATTGCCAAGTGGTATTTTGTACGATAATAAACAAAATATCGTTGGTACAGGCGTTGTTATTGATCCTAAGGTGTTATTACAAGAAATCGAAGGTCTTGAAAAACAAGGTAAATCTGCTAAATCCCTTCACATTTCTGACCGTGCTCATGTCATCATGCCTTACCATATTGCGCTTGATATGGCTGAAGAAGCATCCAAAGGTGATGCTAAAATCGGTACTACTAAAAACGGTATCGGTCCTTGCTACGCTGATAAGGTAAACCGTATCGGCATCCGCATTTGCGATTTGTATGACATGGAAACTTTCAAACAAAAATTGGCGTACAATGTTGAGTTTAAAAACAAAATGCTAACTAAGGTATACGATGCTGAACCTGTTAATTACGATGAAATTTTAGCGGATTACATCAAATATGCAGAGGCTTTGAAACCTTATGTAACTGATACAAATAATGCTGTGTTGAAAGCGATTAAAGAGGATAAAAAGGTATTGTTCGAAGGTGCGCAAGCAACTATGCTCGACCTTGATCATGGTACATACCCATTCGTAACTTCCTCCCATCCAATTGCTGGTGGTGCTTCCACAGGTGCTGGTGTAGGCCCTAACTATTTGAAAAATATCTTCGGCGTTGTGAAAGCTTACGCTACACGCGTTGGTGCAGGCCCATTCCCTACAGAACAACTTAATGAAATTGGTGAAGAGCTTCGTACACTTGGTCATGAGTTTGGTACTGTAACAGGTCGTCCTCGCCGTACTGGTTGGTTAGATCTTATGGTTGTAAAATACGCAGCAGGTCTTAGCAGCCTTGATTATTTAGCTATTACACGTTTGGATATTCTTGATTCTTTCAAAGAATTGAAAATCTGTGTAGGTTACAAATTAAACGGCAAAAACGTTGAAGGTTTCCCCTGCTAGCTTGAAAGATCTTGAAGCATGTGAACCTGTATATGAAACATTGCCAGGTTGGGAAAACAGATATTTCCGGCATCCGTTCTTATGATGAGTTGCCTGAAAATGCTCGTAAATACGTAGAACGTATTGCAGAAGTAACAGGCGTGCCTTTGGGGATTGTATCCGTTGGTCCTAATCGTAACCAAACGATTGACCTTGTTAACGTATTCTAATTGACATTGCGGTACATCGGGTAACATATCATTAAAATAATAAGCGGAGATTCTCATCTAAGAATCTCCGCTTTTACTCGTATAAAATGCCTCATAAAGCATTTTGATTAGTCAATTAAAATGTTTTTAATGAGAATAAAAAGATAGATTTAGTTATTAAAAATAGTATATAATAGTATAAAAGTAGATTGATAATTTTTGATGTATATTGAGGAGTTTTCTTATGGTTGAAGTTTCTTATGAACGTTTGGCAACGATTTTTAAAGCGCTCAGTGATGAAACAAGATTGCATATCATAGATATGTTATCCTGCAATGAGTTATGTGCAGCAGATATTTTGGCAAGCTTTAATTTGTCTCAATCCACATTGAGCTACCATATGAAAATCTTAATTGATGCTGGCGTTGTAAATTCTCAACGTAATGGCCTTTGGACTCGTTATTCCATCAATGAAGAAACATTTGGTGACATTTTGGAAATCATTCCGCAATTGTACAAAACAAAAGACGAATGTATTTGTGCTCAAATCAAATATTGCCGTCTTGATGAACACGAAAAAGACGCGTAATTATGAGACGCTGGATTATGCATGTTGATATGGATGCTTTTTTTGCATCCGTAGAACAACTGGATCATCCTGAATACAAAGGCCACCCCGTTATCGTGGGTGGTCTTTCTTCGCGTGGCGTTGTAGCCACTGCGTCCTATGAGGCTAGAAAATTTGGGGTCCATTCAGCAATGCCTATTTCACGGGCTAAAAAGCTATGTCCTCAAGGTATTTTTGTGTATCCCAATATGGCTCGGTATAAGGAGATTTCGTATCATTCATAAGGTGATGGAGGAATTTACGCCCCTTATTGAGCCGTTATCATTGATGAGGCCTTTTTAGATGTTACGGGTATTACCCATAAATTCACGGGACCTAAAGCTTTGGGGCATGCTATTAAGGACCGCGTATTTGAGGAAACAGGGCTCATCATTTCGGCGGGCCTGGCACCAAATAAATTCCTCGCTAAATTGGCGTCCGACCCTAGATAAGCCTGATGGACTCGTTGTCATTCCCCATGGTAAGGGAAATGTGAAAGCCTCGCAAAATTTTCCAACAAAACGCATATGGGGTGTAGGTCCTAGCACGGAACGTCGCCTTAAGGTCGGTGGTTTTGCCTTTGATAAAGGATGCGAGGCCTTGTCGGATGAGAAACCTCTAGTGCCTTATGTGGGTAATCAGGCCCGCCGCATTTGGGAATTGGCCCGAGGTATTGACGAACGGCCTGTAGAACCGGATCGTCAAATCCAGTCTGTCGGTAATGAGGAAACCTATGAAAGTGATGTAGAGGACCCCGCTGTTATCGATTTAGAACTTCATTACTTTGCCAATCGCGTAGCGAAACGATTGCGTAAATATGGTTTGATGGGACATACCGTGTCCATTAAGGTGCGGTACAATGATTTTAAAACCGTATCTCGTCAGAAACGCCTTGATTCGTCCACGGATCAAGAACGTGTTATTTATGACACTTCGGTATTGTTATGGAATAAGCTGATGCGTGATGCACTCTCTGTTAAGCAAGAAGAGCAAGAGGTGATGGGTGCTACACCTAGGCCTAAGTTTGATAATTCTATTCTTGAAGTGCCCGTTAAACCAATTCGCCTCTTAGGTGTTACCGTTAGTGGACTTTCAACAGAAGGCATTGTACAAGATGATTTATTCTCCATTGAAGCGGATGAGAAAGATGAGAAGCTTTCAATAGTGCTCGATTCATTAGCATCTAAATTCGGTGAAGGGGCTATCATGAGTGGCGCCCTTTGGCGACGTGCTCATGGAGATGGTGGAGAACGGCGAAAACGGTCGGAATTAAAGGCCGAAATTGATTTAGATAATGAAGAATAAAAATCTTTCATGAATAGAATCATTCGTGATACAATGTACGTATACAGCAATGTGTATATGCAAGAAAATATCTGCAAGAGAGGTATAAATATGAGTATATTTCGTGTGGCCATTCATTATGGCGTAAACAGCAATGGGTTTTTAGCTTATGATACAGATACAAAAACTGTGACTATAGACCTACCTGAACAAGAATGGATCGATAAGGTTCATGCATACTTAAATGAAGACCATGCTATCGAGCATGCTACAGGTCTTGATACGTATGAGCGGTTGAATGTAAAACCATTAGAATCTTTGGATAACTTTAAATTAGCTCTTACACGCATGTGGGAAGCCATCGACGTACAAGTCGATTGGAGCCGCCCAGCGTAATGACAATGATACCCCTTTATGGCTGTGGTGATGCTATAAAGGGTTCTTTATTGTGGCTATAATTGTTGTGAGATAATAAATCTATAATATGTTATGGCATAACAAAAATGCGTGAAGTGTTATCAAAACAGGATGGATTTGCCTCCGATGATACTGGTAAATAACCATATCTTACTCTATGTTCGAGAATCATAATAAAACCATGGTAATTGGCAATAGTGATTCAAATGTAGCAGATGAAGGAAAATTACACGTAACCTTGCATCATAACTATTTCCATAATGTAGTACAACGCGTACCAAGAGTACGATTTGGACAGGTTCATGTGTATAATAATTACTTTGCGTCAGATACTACAAATGGTGAATATGCTTATGCTTACGCACTAGGTGTTGGGAAAAACTCCCAAATTTATGCTGAAAACAATGTGGCGGACATAGTAGGTAAAGACTATACATCATTTGTGAAAGTATTTGGAGGAAAACAACTTACCACTGTTAATAATATGTTTAATGGAAAAATCGTTGATACATTTAACGATACGTTAACACCTGTAGATTGGAAACCTGAGCTGTTTACTACAATAGATCCTGTGAATGAAGTAAAAGATAATGTATTACATAATGCAGGTGCGTATAAGGTTAATAAATAAGATATTTTAGCTACATATATGAATAGCATATGTTAGTATCTATGTATATAGCGATATAATAAGCCTGTAGGATTGAGTTCCTATGGGCTTTTCTCATGTACTATGTCTATATGAGAGCATGTATACACTATTGATTCCGGTATTAGGTTGTGATTCCTATCGATATGTGTTACGATTTATTTACAAATAATGATTATCTATTGCTGACAATTCTTGAATTCAATGCAATAATATACCCAAAAGGTTTTGAGTTGGGTGATCATTATATATTTTATTTTCTAAGTAGGAGTATGATTATGAGTGATGAAAAGAAATTAACAACAGCCTTTGGCGCTCCTGTACCGGACAATCGCAACTCTGCAACAGCAGGTAAACGCGGTCCTGTATTGATGCAAGATGTTTGGTTGATGGAGAAACTAGGCCATTTTGCGCGTGAAGTAATTCCAGAACGCCGCATGCATGCTAAAGGTTCTGGTGCATTTGGTACTTTCACAGTAACCAATGACATTACAAAATATACAAAAGCAAAAATTTTCTCTGAAGTAGGTAAACAAACACCATTATTCGTACGTTTCTCCACCGTTGCGGGCGAACGTGGTGCAGCTGATGCGGAACGCGATATTCGTGGTTTTGCTGTAAAATTCTATACTGAAGAAGGTAACTGGGACCTTGTAGGTAACAATACACCTGTATTCTTCATCCGCGATCCATTGCAATTCCCTGATTTGAACCGCGCCGTAAAACGCAATCCGAAAACAAATCTTCGCGATGCAGTGGCAAACTGGGATTTCTGGTCTAGCTTGCCAGAAGCCATTCACCAAGTAACCATCGTAATGAGTGATCGTGGTATTCCTAAATCCTACCGTACAATGCATGGTTTTGGTAGCCATACATATAGCTTGATTAACGAAAACGATGAACGGGTATGGGTTAAATTCCACTGGGTTTGCCAACAACCAATCGAAAACCTTTCCAATGCTGAGGCTGCTGAACTTGTGGCTAATGATCGTGAAAGCCATCAACGCGATCTCTTCGATGCTATCGAACGCGGTGATTTCCCTAAATGGAAATTATGCATCCAAGTGATGACCGAAGAACAAGCTAAGAACATGCCATACAACCCATTTGACTTAACAAAAGTATGGTACCATGATGAATTCCCATTGATTGAAGTAGGCGTAATGGAACTTAATCGCAACCCTGAAAACTACTTCCAAGATGTAGAACAAGCTGCATTTGCACCTTCTACTATCGTTCCTGGCGTATCCTTCTCCCCTGACAGAATGCTTCAAGGTCGTTTGTTCTCCTATGCGGATGCACAACGCTACCGTTTAGGTGCAAACTACCATCAAATCCCTGTTAATGCGCCGAAATGCCCTGTAAACAGCTACCATCGTGATGGTCAAGGCCGTGTAGATGGTAACCATGGTTCCACAATTGGCTATGCACCAAATAGCTTTGGCGAATGGGCTGAACAACCGCAATTCAAGAACCCTGGCTTAGACGTATCTGGTGCAGCATACCAATATGACTTCTACGAAGACGACTCTGACTTCTTCACACAACCAGGTAAATTGTTCCGTCTCATGAGCCCTGAAAAACAACAAATCTTGTTTGAAAACACTGCAGCAGCTATGGATGGCGTACCTGATTTTATTAAAGAACGCCATGCAAAACATTGCTACCAATGTGATCCAGCTTATGGTGAAGGCGTAGCTAAAGCTTTGGGCATGAACATCGATTTCAGCGATGTGAAATAAAAGATTATACTCTCCTAACATTACAAACCATTAAAGAACTTCCTATACTAACAGAACCCCCTTCATTGCTATGTAGAACATAGTAAGGGAGCTTTTTGTCATGGGGGCGTATTTAACTGTTACTCATCAAATTTTTTATTTGTTAGGTCTTGATACATGCTTTAGCTGATTTCAAACTATGGATCACCAGCTTGTAGCTGGTGTGAAGGTAGTTTAAACACGGCTTCAGCTATTTCGTCTTTCTTGATATCGATGCCCTTTACATCGTCAGAACGGCTTATGAAAATGGTATGTGTTGTTGGATTTATAAAGTATGCATTTACATCGATGCTGAAAGTTTTATTTTCATCTTTTCTCATAATTGTTCGAAGAATCATAGCTAAAATAGCAGTAGTACCATCCTTTTCGCCTAATAGCTGCTTAGATGTGTAGTCTATATAATCTGCATAGACATAAATATCGCCAGGTTTTGCCTTATCATAATCTTGTGTGTAGGCCTCTACTAGACGCAAATCGAGTTGCCTACCAAATGGTCGAGAGAACATTTCGCTTTGTAATTCGCGTGTTTCACTCACAGGTGGATAGAATGGTATTGGCGTTAAACCTTTTAGCATATCCGAGCGAGTTTCGTTTTTCCGTTTAGCGCGACGTTCCGCGGTGACCTTATCTAAGCGTTCACGCTCCTTTAACATGGCTTTTCTTGTTCTTCTTTAGACTTATAAGTTTTTACAGATACAACACGATTACCAGACATAGTGACTGTCGAATAAATTGGTTTACCGTTAGTAGGTTTTCCCTCAGAAGCATCAAGCGTAGATTGTACTATGGCTGGTGTTGCGCTTTCACTTGGCTGCATAGGGGAAGCCCCATACGCAGATGATATGGCTAATATTGCTAATAGTGAACTAGTGACATAGATCGTTTACATAGTTTCATTGCATATACCTCTTTTTATAAGAACTCTCTAATATTATCAACAGCTGTATTATAGCATAGTTCTTGCGTAGATAGATTTAAAAACGATATAATAAAGTATACATGCGTCTATAGCTCAGTAGGATAGAGCAGCAGTTTCCAAACTGCAGGCTGTGGGTTCGAGTCCTCTAGGCGCACCAGTATAATACAGGAGGCATAAGGACTTTGTGGACCTTATGCCTCTTTACGTTTGATGAAAAAAAGTTGTATTATGCTAGAAATTGGAAACGATTGCATATATTTTTGCAATTAAAATGCAATCTTAAAAGCCTAATATGAATAGAATCACGTGACAATTCTTTGGCAAAATCTAACTCATCCTTCTTACTCGTTACAGCATGGGTGTATCTATTAACAATCATATCGATTGTTGTATGACCAGTCCACTGTGCAATCGTAGCTAGAGGGACCCCTTTAGCTACTAAATGAGAAATATAGGTATGTCGAGCAACATGAGATGTTAAGGGTGGGGAAAGCCGAGCTTTTGACCTACATCTCGAAAGTACCTGTTACGGAAGTTATCAGGATACATCTGGTTGGTCTTGCTTTTATTTTCTACTATCCAACCCGTTTTATTTGACCTCTTTGCTGACTTTAATAATTCAACAAGGGTTTTACTGTTAAAAGGCACTTTGCGTACGCTAGAAGGCGTTTTAGTGGCTTTTACACCATATCCTGATTCAGTACGACCAATTGCCCGTCGTACGTGTACATAGCCTTTAGCATCATCAAGAAATTCAATATCGTCCCAAGTCAATGCCAATAATTCTTGTGATCGTAATCCTGTATTGAAGATAAGATGCATAGCATGTTCGAGCCAATGTCCTTTGTAGTAGTGGAGAAAACGTGCTACTTCATCCGCTGTTAAAGGGGTTTTAGGGTGTTTTACAATCTTCACATCCGGTTTTATTAGCCGTTTGCTAAGATCCTCATCTATGAGGTCTAGGCTGTAAAGTTTGCTTAACGTAGCATTCAAGACAGTGAACATCTTCTTTATATTAGTAGTGTATTTATCTACGAATGCTTGCAAGATACCCTTTGTTAGCTCACCAATGGCCATGTTACCGAAATAAGGCTTTATACGATCTTCTATAATTGTTACATACAATTGTTTAGTACCTACTCAAGGCACCTATGATTGTAATAATCAACACAAAAGTCATAGTAACTTTGTTGTAATTTTTGGCCTTTTTATGGTCAACCTTACTAGATGGCATCTGAGAATATTGTTGGAGATAATCAAACTTAAACTTACCGGCATCACGTTCACTGATAATGAGTGACGTTTTTGCCTCAGCTAAATCTTTTGATGTAAACCTTCTGATTTATACATAAATACTTTCGCCGTTTTCTTTATAAAATAAAGGCAAATCTCTTACGTAAAATAGGTATTGCCACTACGTTGTTTTTATTTGTGTTATTCGACCTTTACCTTTAGGTATAGGATACATTGTAGGTGCCTCCTTATCGGATGCTTGTACGGTCGAATGACACTTTTGCAAATTCATTGTACAAGCATGGATAAGAAGTCGCACAAATTTTTACAATTATCGAACGTTAGCACGATTTTATTGCCTATATGATTAGCTGTAAGAAGCAAGCCCTGATTTTTTTAGCTTGTTTCTTACAGTTTGAGTTGTAACTCCTATAAATTTGGCCAGTTCCTTTAGAGTGAGGCCATTTTGATGTTGCTGCATAATCTAATGGCCTCCTTTCTATACATAAATGACCATTTTAGAAATCAACGATAATACAGCGATGTGTTTATCTATCGTTATTTTCGGAATCATTTGATTCGAACATACTTTCACCGGTCTGCTCGGTGATATCGATAGTTATCATATCTGATATACCTCTAGACCAATCTGGAGTTGCGGGAGGCATTAGTGGCATTACCTTTTACTAGTTTATTTTTGTGCAGGTAATTCATCATATATTTCTTGAGAACTCAATGCGCGAATGGAATTGATGATATCGCAACGCGCCATTTCTGCATGTAATGTTCCTAATGAGCCTTTTAATGAGTATTATAGGGCTCATAATCGGACAATTCTTGTAAGGCCGTTGCCAGCTCCATTGGTGTTTTCGCATATTTGAGTTGCTACGAGATATAATAAAGAACCCCATACCTTCTTCAATTGCAGGTGTTAAATTTTGTTCTGTTGTATTGATAACTACGTCTTTCATAATTAGTTATGTCCTTTCATTAAAAATAATGCATTATCGATTGTTAATTGAATTGGATTGCGGTCTTCTACGTTTTCCATGATTGCAGGAGCAAAACGGAAGTAGTAGGGTCGTTGATTACCGCATGACATTCTATGACTTGTGCGACTGGTAGAGTCTAATAAACCCTGGTTGAAGAGTTTTTCGTACATAGCTACACAATCATTTTTTGGTGTATCCATTATGTCTTAGAATCCCTCTAAATGAGAGATAATGATGCAATAATGACCTTCATTATCGATGTAACCAGCCATATTTCTACTATAGCTTTCTTTATTATCCGCAATAGGAAGATGGCCACAGTTGATAGCATCCGCAATAAGTTCACGAAGAGCATCTGCATCAGAGTGCCTGCGATATTCCAGATGTTGTGCCTGAAGAATATTCAAGATATGCTGCTTGGCGCTTGTGAAATCAATTGAAATTCCAAGTGCTTCACAAAACTGTACAAAAAAGTACAAGGTATTGAGCGCCATTGATCCATAGGCACATAATCGTGTATGGAGCTTTTGTTTTTTTGCAATGCTTGATACAGTATATGATGACGGTCTTTCAAGTCCATAGGGGGCTTGTTGGAATTGGAGTTCCATAAATGAAATCCAGTTCGATAAAATGCGTCAAATAGCTCAGGTGACGTTTGAAGAAATGTCAGATCACTATTGTTATCAAAGTCAATACGGGCAGAGTTATCAAATTTATTGATAATAAGGCGACCTTGGGTGGATTCATTTTCGACAGGTGATAATTCTGCAGTAATGATGACACCACCATCAAAAGGAGCTGTTTCTTCGAGCCCATTACCAAAGCGTTTCATTTTGCTAGCTACAATGCTATCGCCAAGAATACGCGCAATCGTATTTAGCTTCTCGACATCAGATTTGCCGTCTTCTGTCTGAGCTTTTCTATAAATATCGTCAAATACATAGAGACCTTGACCATGTTTACCTAGAATATGGCTTATAGACGCATTAGTTCCATCAAACTTATAGAAGTAATCATTGTGGCATTTACTTTGGAGCCCACGGCTAAGTAAATGGGCCAACACACTTTTTCCGTGTTGTGTTTCCCCTTGAAAAACCATGGCACTTTGTAATCTTTGCCCAGTAATTTCCTTGTATGGTAAGGCGATGTGCGTTTGCAATGTATATAGTAATGCTGTTAGTAACAGGTTGACGTTCTTAGAAATTCGTAGATACGAATCTAAAAATGTTCTAGCCATACCAGATGAGCTTACTCTTTCTACACCATTGATAACGTATGCGGTCCATCCGGGCATTTGCACATGAGCGTTATTAAATGCATACTGGTATATATGGGTATCAGGAGAGCATATCCAACCATGGAGGCTTAACCCGATGCTCTTTTTCCCACCTTGCGACCAGTATTGTGCTACTACATCTGAAAGGTAACGATCGAACAAACTTTTGTGAACTATATTGAAAAATAGGGTTTATGGTTTCACCAATTTTAGTTAGTTCAGGTTTATATCGATTTTCCAAGATGCTTTTTACCATGCATCCTTGAGCATGGGTGATTTGAACTTGGTAGTTAGTTTCACCCGGGCTGTCAAGTCTGTCACGAATTTCAATTACTCCTTGGATTGCAAGTGCAAAGTTAGCAATTTCAGTCCGTTTTATCAGAACTTTTGCGGTAATACAACGCACCACGTTGATAATCCCATTCGTAGTCTCCAGTTGAATGGTGACACCTGAATATTGAACATTTGCTGCTACCTTGTTAGATGGAGGAATGAGTGCAACTGCTGTAGCAATGTTAGATATGCTATCAGTTGTATCCAATACAGGACTTGTTAAGTGGGCGTTGGACGGGTTAGTGACGTTCACTTTTGCTGCGTCCTTTGTTGATGTTTTTTAAACCATCAAAATAGCCCTTTAGACCTTATGTTTATTTTTCTATATATGTTTTCACCACAGGATTATTAGGTTTTTGATAACCCTGGGCTAGTCAAATTTATAGAAAATTTTGTGTTCTTTTGAACAGGGGGAGCTGTTCAGAAGGCTTGTTAGTCGACATTTTTCTCCATGCTTCTTTTTTTGCAATGCCTTTTTGGAGCATTTTTCTAACAGTGAGTTGTACATTTTTTTGTACCTCCTTAAAAAGTAAATTATGAGCAAATTCGCTCATGAATCATCCTAATTGATTTATTAGAATTACATAAGGAACGATTAATTTTTAATTTTTAGACAAAATAAAGAGCCAGGAACATTGAAAGTTCCTGGCTTTGTTTATTTGCGTATGAGGTTGTTGTTAGAGAAAGCGTTTTCGCTTTGGTATAGAAACTCCACAAATTGTTTGTAACGATTCAGTTTAATTTTTAGGGGAGGTAGAAATAATCTTGTGGGTTTAAATTGAATACTATACATGTGATTATGGGCTCGAATAGGAATTGTCTTAGAATTTCGGTGTGGTCATTAGTTGGATTATGATTATTCTTACTCGGGAATAGTATCTCTTTAGAACTATAGTCGCCTTTGGAAGAACGCTTTGATTGTTGATAAATTTTGTAGAGTATTTTGAGGGCAATTAGGTAGGCCTTTTTGTAACAACTCCTTATTGTTATTATGCAATTGGATGCAAGCGTTTAATAATACTTGTTATATAATAATCGATATGCTGCTGATGTGAATTTGGCCAATTAATGCAGTCTTTTATAGATTTTTCCTTTTGGGAATCAGTGATATATCTAGCTAGCTTTCTGCTATTACTTAATTCATAGTGCTCGGTGTTGATATTTAATTTGTAGGTAATAATGTCAGTATCTATACTATGATATAGAGTATTGAAAAAGGTCGAATGATTTGTCTATTAAATTTTGTAACTTTTTACCATATTGATAAAGTTGATTTCTGTTGATAGATGCGCGTCATTTCCAATTTAGCAACTGCTGTAGGGAAACGGTTGAGAGGAGACCAAAATATATTTTTATCGTTACTTTTGTCTAACGCTTTGGACAAATCTGGCATTGCTTCGAGATTAGAATTTGGTTGTACGGAGAGTAGCGTTATATAATCTGTCATTATATAAAATCGATTAATGATATTTTTCAGAATAATTAGAGTTAGGTAGTTCTATTAGAGACTGAAGAATGTTTTGGTAATAATCCTCCATGAGTATTGCAGTCCATATACCACTAGCATATGGAATTTTTGCTTTTTAATTCCTTAGAACAATTTATGTCTGGCCAGAAGAAAAATTTTCTTTGACGCTACTCTTGTGTGGAGATGCTATTAGCTAAATTCAATGTCATGAAGGAGTTCTTACTAGTTATAGCTGTTGGTGTTGGTAATGGTAACCAAGCATCATGACAATAGAATATAAATCTTTTTACAATATCTAATGGTGTAATAATGAAGCTTCTATTCGTGCAAGCCATAAGATGATTTGCATTTCTTGGGATTTAGTAATAGCAGTATTAAATAGTAAAATTGCCTGGACTTGTTCTCCTAAATTAGCGTGTTTCATTGACTTTGCCATGTATGCATTTAATAGTTTATCTAGGCTAATTTTACATGAGGATGCTTTTGATTGCATCATATTTACATAATTCAAAAGTCAATATATTGCCGTGATTGTTGGCATTTTCGCTCTATATATTGAAGATGAAAACGCTTTAGTAGAATTAAAATTGAAACTATTGAGCCTACTATACTGATAGTATCATTTGATTCAAAAATTAGTCTGAGGCCTTGTTACAGCTTCTATTAATAAAGGTATTTCTCGCATTCTAGCTGTTAGATTTTGACGTTCTACTGTTTAATCTCATTTTCTTTTCGTAATTTATCTTTATGGTGCTTTTTCTGTTTTTGAGTAGCTCTTTAATTCTAGATAAAAGGTCTAATGTTCTTCTTTTTGATACATATCCTGTAGAAATATTTTCATAAATTAACGTATAAAGTTCTTTTAGGTATGAGTTAATCTCTTTTGCTTTTTCCCTCCTTCAGGTTCCGCAAATAATGTTGAAAAAGAAGTCTCAAAAATTTTATTCATGGACTCGATGTTTGGTGATTTTTAGTGCTTGCTCGATATCATAAGCTTTTAAATACACTTTTCTTTAATCGTTGATGATTATCATCAATTAATGTAATATTTTTCAATAGACCAATTTGCTTCAAGAGAAGAGCGGGAACTTGTAGTGTTGTGATTGAATGCTTTTGATTCTTCTCGTAAATTAATAGTGCTATATTCAATCAGTAATACACATTTTAATGATTGGTACCAGATGACATGTCGATCTTTAATAGGTTCCATTATTCGTAAGTAAATGGTTACATCTTTTATAATTATAAATAGCAATATTCTTTTCAATAGATTTTGTAGGTGATTTCATACTTGTCCTATGTCCTGTCTTAGAGGTAATTTGTTTAAAATTAATAAAATACATGTGTTTTTACATGTTTTATATGGAGAAAAACGTATTAAGACAAGACAAAAGACGGATTTTTAGTAAGACGGTATAGTTATAAGGCGACTTTGTCAGAAGGTTTATTGTATGCCGCAGAGGGGCGGCATACAATGCCGAGCCCTCTTTGTTGCATACAATAAAGGTTCGGACAAAAAGCCTTAGTAGTTAATACTATCTATATAGCAAAGCGCTTGAAAAACTTCGCGGTGTCTTGATTAATACAGTATATGTAGAGTCTCTACTGTATTTGTTAAGATTTAATATTTCAATTATATAATATAATTTTGATAGCATATATAGCTATTCCTTATAGGTTAACCCCTAGGTGTCAATGCACCTAGGGGTATTTTTTATGGGAGGATTTGTATGATCAAATATTACCAAAACACATTCCTGTTTATTAGTAAGCAACAGTCAGCATTACAGCCATTACTGGAATCATTACAATGGGCTTTTTAGACAACAGATTGAACGTTTAGATGTTCCTCTTATTCGTATGGGAATGTTAGCCGATATGCTTTCGGACAGCCGAAAACATAGCATTCTTGATTATGATCTCTATCAGCATAATCAAACAAAGGAATATATTTTACGTATTCATACAGAAAGCGAAGGCGATACACACCCTATTGATATGGAATATTGTAGAGTGTACTTGTCCCACTGATATTAAATTACATTACGTATCAGAAGAACGCTCTGAACTGACCTATATTAATACAGATACATCGCATGTATACTTACCAATTCGATTCAAGATTGAATTATACATCGATGAAACCTATGATATTAACTATTTTCTAAACCTAACTACTTTACAAAGATTTTTTTAGTGGCGACATTTCCTTCGCTACATATTGATATCTTCGATGGTATTAAAGCGATTCGCTCTAAAAATCAATCGTCATATTAAATCGCTAAATACTAATAATTGGTGTCAAATTTCCAGTTATGAATCAAAATAATTTATTTTTATACAAGGAGAATCTATTATGAATACTACAGTTGAAGCTATGTTAACAGAAATTTTGCCAAAGGCATCCGTTCAAGAGTTAGTGGAACGTTATGGAGATTCATATGATGCATTATTCAATGCAGAAGAATCTGAGTGGTATGATGCACCAGGTATGGGAAATCGAGGGCATTGCTAAGCTACGTGCCATTAAATCCATCATTAAAGAAATGTGCAAAAATAGGCCTCGTAAAGCCCCTATTAATGTGGGACGACCTATTGATATCTATAAAGCTATGTCAGATATGCAGTACTTTGAAACCGAACATGTACGCGTGCTATATCTTAATGCCAGAAATCATCTAATAAAATCAGAAGACATTTCTATTGGTGATGTAACAACAGCCTCTCTAGATATTAAATGCATTTTCTCTTCTGCCGTTCGTCTGAAAGCTTGCGGGATTGTCATTGTCCACAACCACCCTTCTGGCGATTCTCATCCAAGTGAATTAGATATTCGATGTACTAAACGAGTTGCTGAAGCGGGTAGACTGTTTGATATTCCAGTACTAGACCACATCATCATCGGACATGGTGAATTTCATAGTATGAGTGAATGCGGACAATTATAAGGAGGATGATTATGCCAGCCAAACGATTTATTTGCCCCAACGGGGATGAAATTAATATGTATGAATGCCTATTACGATGCCCACAAGGTACTCGGTGTATGTTTTTTACCTACATTACGAGCGGTAGCTACTTCACTAGAACGTAATTTAACAAAAGCCTTCCGTTACTGAGTTATTAAGTGGTACTCGAGAATTATATCTCAAAAAGATTACAGAATATGCCATAGATCCACAAAAGCAACTATACGCTTTACATGGGTCAGCTGTGCATACAATTACAGAACGTCATACTAGCGGTAACATGCTTTCAGAAGAACGCTTGAAAAAAACACCACCACAACAGGGCAATTTGATTTATATGGGCAAGTGTTATCTAATACGGATACTACGCTAGGTGATCTAAAAATAACAAGCTCATATAAAGCTTATGAAAGCATTAGGGTATTATAAAAAGATGTTGAAACTGGTGAAGTATATAAGACGGGGAGTCAAAAAGGCCAACCTAAAACACGAAAAGAATTATTCACAGATGGAGTACGTCATGTGTTAGATTGGGCCTTACAATTAAACTATTACAGACTATTGTTAGAAGAAGAAAAATTACACTGTATCGTCTATGGTAATTCAGGCGTTATGCCGTGATACAGGGCTACGTATTGCTTCTGAACGAGGTATTACAAAGCCGTTATATCTTATTCCTATCAACCCTATTAGCAATCATTGGTTGAAACGATATATGGAAGCTAAAGCAAAACGGTTACAACAAGCCATAGAAACAGGGTGTAGTGCAAAGAAATGTAGCCAACGTGAAACTTGGCATGGTAAAAAATGTGAAGGTTATTGTGCTGTATCTGCTCAATGCAAAGCGATTGAAGCAGCACAACAAGTTAAGTCAGCATAATAGAAAGGAATCATTATGACACAATACAGCGGTATTATTATTACAGAGACTGATCTCTATGTATCTGTGGTAAAAAGAATACAAAAATAAAATTAAAGTACTAGACCGCTATGTATATAAACGTAGTAAATCTCTTGTTTCGGATTTATCAGCTATTCATAGTAAAAATAAGAATATACCTACGATTTACTCGTTAGCATATACTGAAATCCCATATCTTATATTTAATAAAATAGCTCTAGTACACCTTTGCAAGATGCATGGAAAGCAACGAGATGAGCTTATATCAGCACAAAGATAATCGATATACGTATCAATTTATATTACCCACTATAGATAACCAGGAATGGTTGTATATGGTGGGTATTTCTCAATCTAATATATCTGAATTACAATGTGCCGAAAAAGAAAATCATATGGAAATTGAAGTTGTTTCCTACTGGCCAATACCATTATTAGATTTGCATAAAAAAATCATAGTAAACCTACACTTTTACTCATTGAGGAAAATAGTAGAGTTACGGGATATCTTTGTAGTGAAGCTGTCATTGTCGCTACAATCAACTGGAATCGACATACAGAAACACCCAAAGAGCTGATACAACGATTGCTTAAAGAATCCCCTATTACATTACATGATACACTCGAAAATTCAAGCGTATTTAAGCGAAAAGACATATCCTTTATGGAAAAATCTAATTTCGCAATATGGTGAGGTTGACAAGTCAACAATTAATGACGTCTTAAATCATTTTACATATCGTTGGGATGGTGATGTACATATGGATGCATCTGTTGGCTTAAGTTATTATTTAGCACGAACTGGTGTGCAAGCGGAGGAATAAAAATGACAAATACTGCATTATATGAAAAACTATCTCTTGCTATGAAAAGTTGTAGCTACATTGAAAAAACAGGTGAAAATACCTTTCATGGGTATTCTTACGTTACTAGTAGCGATGTGTTAGAGCGTGTAAATGACGCTCTTACAAGTGTGGGTCTAATTACAGCTGTTACCCCTACCCTTCTTGATTTACGAGAGGTACAAACTGCAAAAGGAAATATAGATAAGCACGCTACAATTAGCGTTACGATTTCTATTATTGATATAGAGACGGGTGAATCAGTACAAATAAGTGGTATCGGTTCTGGTCAAGATAGCGGTGATAAGGCCATCATGAAAGCTGAAACAGCGGCTATAAAATATGCTTATATGCTGAGCTTCTGTATTGCTACTGGCGATGACCCAGAAGCTGATAATAATACTGACCTTAATACACAAACTATGTCACAGTCTAATGTACCTATCACTAGAAAGAAAAGCATATCCTCACAAACTATGTCAACTAATGATTTACATTGTACAGATTGTGGATGTGCTATATCCAGTAAAGTATCTAGTTATTCTAAACAACGTTATCATATGCCTTTGTGTATGAACTGCCAGAAGAATCATCAATCTGTAGCCTAATCTACCCCACTATACTATGAAAGGAGGTGATATTATGGATCCAGTAATTACACGAATTGTTGTAGAAGCAGCTGCAGCTGCTTTAATGTATTTGATTGCAGATGAATAACACATGAGCCATGTCGATAATACGACATGGCTCATTTTATTTTTATTTATTTGCATTGATATTAGACTAATCAATAGCATGCAAAAGACCTAATTATACAGTTTTAAGACCTATCTAGCGGTACAGATTTAATGTGACTTATGCAAAAATTAATATGTATTAATTTTTAAAGGAGGTGCTAATGACATGGAAAGCACAAAGCTTATAATCTTTAAGCAAATCGGTGCAAAAATAGCTTATTATCGTACTCTACGTGGTTTAACACAAGCCCAATTAGCTGAAATAATTAACGTTAGTCCAGACACACTGGGCAGAGTCGAGCGTGGCAAATATAACAACAATATTTCAATTTCTATGTTATTAGATATCGCCATAGGGGTTAAATATCGAACTTGCAACATTAGTTACATTTACGGAGCAAGATCGAGAAATGTAGCCTACCTCCAAATAGGGTTTTTATATGTAAGGAGATGTTAATTATGGCTAAAACGCTATACGGTTCAATTTTATACGACACAGCCTTCAGTTATAAAAAGTACCAATGTAACTGCAAGTAATCAGTCAGATGCTCGTAATCAAGTAAAGAAGCGATTTGCGAGCAATGGTGTTATTATTCATGTCGTTTCCGTAACAGAGATTTAGGAGTTGAAATCATGCAAAGTTTTACATTATTTGATGAAACGATACGATTTGGGCCTGATATACAACTAAGAAAAAAAGCTAACGAATTATTATATAATGCTAAGCTTCGACTTATCGAAGATAGAAATAATTTAGTAGAAAATAATGACATAGGCAATCCTGATGTTGCATACAACCTATTAAGAAATACTTTTTATCAATGGATTAACAAATGCCCTAGATGATATTCGAAAAATTTGCTCAAGAATATAATCGTTCAGTAAAGCGAAAATAGAACTTCGTGATATATTTAATCTAGTTGCTTTTAAAGTTGAAATGCAACTATTAGATTTTTGAAATTGATTATGAAATTTTAAAAGAAATCTAACTACTCATAGTAACTATACGCGTCAATGCGAGAAATAGATCTACTTTCTTATTAAAAAAGAACGAATTGAAGAAATTTAATCAAGATATTCTAGAAACGAACAAAAGCTTTTAAAAACGCTTTAGATGAGTCTTCACAAAGAGATTATGCCCCATTGATTAAGGCATTCTTACTAGATGATATAAAGGCAAATTGTTAAACATCCCTGCTTTTATTTGACGAATTAGATTATATCTATAACTTAGGGCTAAATGTTGCATTACATCTTATTTATAGATGGAATCCTACTTATAATCTTGATGAATGTGATGAAATAGCTGAAGCGTTATCAAACGATAGTATATCCCTTTAATAAGATAATGGACAATTTACCAGAGTTAATCATGAATTTACCATTCTGTGAAAGCATTATATACACAAGAAATTATGGATAGTTTTGTATATGAAGAAGATCGAAGAAACTACTATCAAATTGCCCAATTTTTAGATATGGATAAAAGTTTAGTATATTAATTATAGGGAGACAAATTATGTTAAAAAGTATTATTTGCTACACTATTTGCAGTAGCAGCATTAAATGTAAATCAAATCGATTTTCAAAACAACTCTTTACTTCCACAAATTCATTTTAACTAACCAAGCTTTCTGCTGAAACTCCATATCAGCAAGGTTACAAACATGGTAGACTTGACGCTCAATGGGGGACAGATTTTGGTGATAATATGTTGTATCAAATGGCAAGTCCTGAATGGCAACGGGGTTATAGCGATGGATACCGTTCTGTTCGTTAGTTTTTAATGAAACTTAGAGCAATTGAAGTAAAATTTTTGAATAAATGTAAATCAGGAGTTGTTATGAATAAAGAAATAGTATCTAGCATTAAAAATACTAATCTAAGTAGTAATAAATTCAAATTTATTATTGGAGTAGTAATCCTTATTATTCTTTTTGTTATTGTATCTTTGTTAAATGTATTTGGTTATTCTAAGAAAGAATATCAAGATAATGCTTTAACAGCTAATATTCTAGCTTCTCAGTTTAAAAATGATAAAGACTTTGACAGTTATGCTAAAAGGACATTTTTCTCCTTCAGAGTCTGATATAAATTTGGGAGCTGTTGAAGCACAAAAACTGGAGATTTTTATGTAAGTGCCACTAATAAAAAGTAAAAGAGTATGTATTGGTGAAGGTTACTGCTACAGCACAAACCTATCAAGGAATGAAATCTGGTGTAGGCTATGGTGTTGTATCTCCTGAAAGTACTGGAAATATAATTGGTGAAATTAATCTTAATGATAATAACGAACTAACAATGATGCCTAATGTTAAGGTGGAAAAAGTTGCAATCATGGACATGGATAAAAGCAATAGATCGCTTTAAGAAAAAAATAGTAAATAGTGAATTTAATTTGATATTGTACAGTGTGTAATGAGAGCTATAAAGAGGGCAGTGGTTAAGACCGCTGTTCTCTTTATTTTTCTTATTGTCTTTAGAGTGGTTAACGACGTAGTCGCGAATTATTAAACTACCCGCTATGCGGGTGCGGGAACAAAGTTATACAAAAAAATCACTTTGCTTAAGTATAATGTAGGTGTTTAAGCCGCATTATACTTAAGCAAGGTGATTTTTGAAAATTTTATGAATTAATTAGTATAAAGGGGTAATATTATTGATATAGAATAGCCAGTAATTGAATTTATGGCAAGAATTTTTTGTATTTTTCGTATAATATAAAATATATGAATTTGAAAATACTGGGGGATAACATGGCGAAAATACAATCAGTAGAACCTAATATTGCCAATTTAGTAAATGGATGGTTAAAAGCGTATGGGTTAGATTATAAATTAGAGCAAGAATCTTTTGAATTATGAAATTGATCGTGCACTAAATGAGTATGCCTCTAAAAAGTGGTGGTACAGGGGAAATCGTCCTGATGCTAAGTTGTTAGTGGAAACAAAGTCCTTAGAAAAATGGCCTATTTTTAATTGAGTATAAAGGATACAAAGACAAACTTGTTAAATTAGACAATAACCAGCAAGTTGATAATCGTACAGCTAAAAATGAGTTTCAACTTCAAAAATATTAATGCTTATGCTGTGAATGGGGCTGTTCATTATGCAAATGCTATTTTACATTATACTAGCTATACTAAAGTTATTGCGATTGGTGTAACAGGTTATAAAGATGATAGTGGTGAGTTGCGTCATGAGATAGGTGTATATTACGTATCTAAGGATAATTTTGGTATAGGTCAGGGAAGTTAGTAAATATACAGACTTATCTTTCTTGAGACCTGAGAATTTTGACAGTTTTATTCAATCTGTTAATGCATTGTCCTTAACGGCTGATGAAATTGAGGCGCTTAAAGAAAAGCGTGAGAAGGAAATCAATGCCAGTTTAGTTAAGCTGAATAATGATATTTATAAAGAAGAAAAGGGGTTGGGTGAAAAGCGATCGCGTTTATCTAGTGGCTGCTACTATTATTGCAACATTAGGTGTTCCAGGCACGGTTGCACCTTTAGAAAAAGGTGATTTAAAGTCTTCTTTGGAGAAAGATAGTCGAGATGGCGATATTATTGTTCGCAAGATTAGTGCCTTTCTTGATGCTAAAAATATTCCCCAAGATAAACGTGAAATGATTAAACGGACTTTGGAGAATACACTAACTACAGAGAATATAAATAAGCCCGTTGATGGAGAAAGTCAGTTAAAACGTGTATTTACAAAGATTGTTGATGACTTGGGGATTTATTATAAAATTGGTTTAACAACTGATTTTACAGGTAAACTCTTTAATGAAATGTATAGTTGGCTTGGGTTTACACAAGATAAACTTAATGATGTAGTTCTCACACCTTCTTATGTAGCTCAATTATTAGTACGGTTAGCAAGAGTTAATAGGAACTCGTATGTGTGGGACTTTGCCACAGGTTCTGCAGGTTTATTAGTAGCTGCGATGAATGAAATGATGATTGATGCTAAGAATAATATTTCCTCTTCTGATGAACTTGAGCAAAAGATACTACAGATTAAGGCCGAGCAACTCCTAGGTCTTGAAGTTCTTTCTAGTGTATATATGCTTGCTGTATTGAATATGATTTTGATGGGGGATGGAAGTTCTAATATTTTAAATGAAGATTCAATAGTTAACTTTAATGGTAAATATGGATTTGGTAAAACTAATGAAGATTTTCCAGCTAATGCTTTTGTTTTAAATCCCCTTATTCTGCACCAGGTAATGGTATGGTTTTTGTTGAAAAGCATTGTCTATGATGAAATATGGATATGCAGCTATCATTATTCAAAATTCAGCGGGTTCTGGTAAAGCTATTGAATTTAATAAACGAATTTTAAAACACAGTACTCTTTTTAGCAAGTATAAAAATGCCAATAGATATCTTTATTGGTAAATCTAGTGTTCAAACGAATATTTATGTATTTAAAGTGGGTGAAGCTACACCAAAAAGATAATATAGTTAAATTTATTGATTTCTCTAATGATGGATATACTCGAACCAATCGAAAAAAAGCTAGTAATAATCTTGTTGATAGTGATCATGCAAAAGAACGATATGAGGAAGTTATAGACCTAGTAAGAGTAGGTGCTAATAAGTTGAAATATTTGGATGCACAAGATTATTATGAGGGACAATTGATCCATCCAATGGTGCTGATTGGAATCAATCCGCACCAGTTGATACTCGTCCAACATTAGAAGACTTCAAAAAAACCGTGTCTGACTATTTGGCGTGGGAAGTTAGTAATTTACTGAAGAATACTATTAATGAGGATAAATGCCTGGGAAAATAGATGCCTCACTGAATGAAAAATTAAAAAATATTCAGTGGGGCGAATATAGATTGGGGGATTTATTTCATAAAAGGACCATAAAGGGAATTCCTAAATCGGAAGAAAATTTAATAGAGAATCCTAAAAGGGTATCATGTTTTTGGTCAAAAATATTTATTATCAGTATCCTCAAAGAGTTTTAAATGATAATAAGTATCTGACACAAGTAGAACCTGGTAAACCAATAATTGCATATACATCTAGTACCGCTCAAATAGGAATAATCAATGAGAGTTTTTATAGAACAGGTGATAATGGGGCTTTTCAAGGCTTATTCCCAAAGTTTGAACAATGTAACTATAACCAGATCTTATTTATATTAGTAGCTATAAAACGAAAGTTTATAGGACTAGGATATAATGATAGTATGGCTCATGTGATGGATTTATATATTAAATTGCCAATATATAATGGCGAAATTAATTTTGCATATATGGATTCTTTTTGTTGCGAGCTAAAAGCTCAGCGTTGCCGAGCTAAAAAGCTCAGCACGTTGTCGAGCTAAAAGCTTATTTGTCTATAACAGGTTTAGATAATTATGAATTGACAGAAGATGAGCAGAATATCTTAGATATGTTGGTTAACTCTAAAATGGACTTTAGTGATGTAACGTTTAGTAGGGTTTTTGATTGTATTAAACAAGGGCGACGTTTGAAGAAAGATGATCAAAAAGAGGGGAAGATTCCATTTATAATGTCTGGAGTTACTAATACTGGTGTTGTAAATTATATATCTAACCCTGTCGCAATATTTCCTAAGAATTCAATTACATTAGATATATTTGGTAATGCATTTTATAGGAGCTTTGAATTTGGAGCGGGAGATGATACTGGTGTTTATTGGAGTGAAACTGAGGAGTATTCATCAAAGAGTATGTCTTTTTTACTACAGCTATGAATGTAGCTGTAGTGGGACAATATTCTTATGGACATAAGTTGAGAAGTTCAAAGAGTTTAGATTTAACAATGAAATTGCCGGTAATCAATGAAAAAAATGGATATTACGACTATGGAATTACTAATTTCTGCTGTTCAGAAATTAGTAATTAAAGATGTTGTTTTATATGCAAAATCAAAAGAAAGTTTAACAAAAACGGTTATTAAATAATAAGGTTATCGTTATGATAGATTTATTGGAATATTTTGATAATAATATGCAAAAATACATATTATGAACGCTTTGAATATGTGATAAAAAGATATTATGATTCGAATAATGTTGAATCTGATATGTTAGAATATAGGTTATATGATGAGGTTGAATTAGAAGAACAGTTTCGAACAATATGTCAACCATCTCAATATTATTCTGACGAAGACAATTCTTGGTTTATATTGATAGCATTTTTATTTCTTTACAAAAGCAAATTTGTATTCAGCAGTTCCTACTCTCTTTATTAGACCTAGAAGTTTATATCATTTTGCATATGAGGAGATAAGACAATATGCTTTTTGATAATGGCTATACTAATGGAGATATGTCTGAAGTTAAATGGGCTATAAGAAAACGAATTATTAGAGAGTTGGTTTTTTGAGAGGTCTATACAAGGAGTTATACCGACTGATGAGGTTGTACATTTAATAAATATAATTGAATCCAATGATACTTCATGGCAAATGATGAATGTAGATGCTAAACTTGCAGCATTAAATAATGTAATTGAACATGAGTTAAAACGTGATGGTAGATTTATAGATATACCGGATATAGATAATATCCATGATTTTTGTTAAATGTAGAGAGTTTAGAAGTAATACTCAGTGTATGCGCCATGGTTCAGAGGAAGCTTTGCGTGATCGCAGGGAGTTCACTGATTCTGAAAAAGCAGTTTTTAGTTGATTATGGTGTCAGCTTAGTTCACTTAATTAAGCGTAATATTAGTGAAGAGTAGAACTTAAATAGACCTCTAAAATAATATTAGAGGTCTATTTATAGTGCAAAGTGTCATTCGATGGCATCTTAAAATATAATGAATTATGCAATTATATATGCTAGCAAACTGAAGATGGTGCTTGGAACCAGCATAAATGCTGGATAGTTGTGCAGTTTCCTAAACTGCGTGTCACTGGTTCGATTCCGGTTAGGCGCACCAGTATAAGCGAATGGGTATAAGGGTTTGATAGACCTTATACCCATTTTTATTATTATAAAAATTGTTCCATGGTGATATAATTGAAATTTAGGTTTTAAAGCCTAAAATCATAGCATAAAAACATAAAAAAATTAGGTTTTAAAACCTTGAAGTGATATAATAGATATAGAATTAGGTTTTTAAAAACCCATTTGGCGAGGAGGTGTGTGCATGTCATTAGTATCGCGACCATATTATTTAGATTTTCTTCGAAGGCATAAAGATAGACCTATCATTAAGGTTGTTTCTGGTATACGGCGTTGTGGTAAATCTACGTTGTTTAAGCTGTTTCAAGATGAGTTATTAGCCGATAATGTAACAGCCGAACAAATTATTGATATTAATTTTGAGTTGATGGAGTATGATAAACTAAGAGATTATCGGGCTTTATATGAATACATTAATGAAACGGATTATTCCAAGTAAAAATGTATTTATTCCTCGATGAAATTCAGCATGTACCATCGTTTGAGCGTGTAGTAGATAACTTCTTTGTACAAGATAATGTTGATATATATATACAGGTTCTAATGCTTATTTTATGTCCTCTGATATGGCTACACTTCTCACAGGTCGCTATGTACAAATTGAGATGCTTCCCTTGTCTTATAAGGAATACGTTGATGCCTATAGTGAAAGTGGGCTTTCACGGATGGTCTTATATGAAAAATATGTAAGTGAAGGCTCATTCCCAGGGCTTTTACATATGTCGGAAAATTGGCAAGGTCGGCAGGATTATTTACAAGGTTTATTTAATACCGTTGTTTTAAAAGATATTGTTGATCGATTAAAAATTGCAGATATTAAATTACTTGAAAGTATTGTGAGATATATTTTCGCCAATATTGGTAGCTTGATTAATCCCACAAAGATTGCGAATTCATTAACAAGCGCAGGTCGAAAGGTAGATAACAAAACTGTAGAACGTTATCTTAGGGGCTTAGAAGATAGTTTACTGTTATATAATACAGAACGATTTGATGTGCGTGGCAAAGAATTATTAAGATTACGTCCTAAGTATTATGTAGTGGATATGGCTTTTAAGCAACTATTACTACCTGATATTAATCGTGATAGGGGTCATGTATTAGAAAATATTGTATACCTTGAGTTGCGGCGTCGAGGATATACAGTATATGTTGGACAATTAACAAAGGGAGAAATAGATTTCGTTGCTCAAAAGCCTGGTGGCATATTAGAGTACTACCAAGTATCAGAAAGTGTATTGGATCCAACTACTAGAGACAGAGAGTTAGCACCATTAGAAGCGGTTAAAGATCAGTACCCTAAATTTTTACTCACTATGGATGAGCTCTATAAACCTCATAATTATAATGGAATTCAGCAATGTAATGTATTAGATTGGTTATTAGGGATGTGATAATTCACATCCCTATTTTTGTATCTATATGTTGTTATTTAATATACTTATAAATTGTGCTATTTAATTTATAAATAATGATATAATAAGATAAAATAGGATATTTGTATACAGTTGTTAAGTAAAGGTGCATCCTTATGAGTTTTTCCAATTGGATTCAAGAAAAATTATTCGACAATTACGAAGAGTGGCGCATGAAGTGCCCCGATTATAATCGGAATGGTTTTTAACATAGTCGGCATAGATAATACTCTACAGGCTATGCATGATGGATATTTCATGTACGTGGAGCTATACCCACCTCATGCCATTGATGGATGTACTGCCATGAAAGCACGTGTAGGTAAAAACGCAGGATGCAGTAGATTTATTCTTAGATATAGATGGCAAGACCTATCGTATGGCTGATGTAAGTTATCCTGACGCAGTGAAGATGATGCGGGCTTTTGTGAAAAAACGCAGAGTACCTGATTGTAGTTTGTGTGTAGAAGTAGCGTATCTAGATATCGATCAGATGCGATCTACATTTACAGAGTTAGCAACGTTGTTGCTAGGTGATGCCAAACAAGCTAAATCACTCATGTCCAAAGCAAAGTTAAACTCCATGGAAAATCTAGAAGATAGCTGGTGGAATCTCTATGAGAAATTGTTATCTACTGGTCGTGCTGTAGAGCTATCTTTGAAAATTGAATTAGAGGATTTTCTTCATAATGTGCAGAAGTTAATCCATAATAAAGATCTATCTACTGGTGAAAATTTAACTGGAGATATATTTATTGATACGGCTGCATTCGATGATAGTCAATGTATTGGGGACTGGTGTGCACATCTTAATTCCACTTGGAAAAATCATAAGTTAGTAGGTATGGACATCGGTACAGATAGTTTGGTGCTTATGGTGCTTTCAAATGAGGAATTCGAAACAGCCCAAGAACTAGCAAAAGAGCTATTACATCGAATCGATGTAGCTGAACGTTTGTGATGTAGTAGAAAATCTTAACTGTAGACCGTTTGCACGGCATAAATGTGATGAATAGGAGAGAGTCATATGAGTATTGTACGTCTACCAGAATATGAAGCAGAGTTTGAGCCGGAAGTGTTTGAAATCTATGCCTTGCCGCGTAGTGATGCGAATGGGGCTAGTCCTTATTTAGAAAAGTACCATAGACCACTAGTGTCTACCGATGCTATCCTAGATACTCGGACGGGCGTGCTTGACCGTAGCGAAGGCATTTTGACGTGGATTATTGAGGGCCTTGATGATAGATGGGGCTATTCTTTTGAGCCGCACGGTGTTTATAAATTATTAGTTAAGAAAGCAAAATCTGTAGAGGATATAGGCTATATGCGTCCCTCTTGGAATAATCGCTATTATGTACTTGAGGTGTTAGAGGAGCACGCTAAACATAGCGAATTAGAGGCGTTGTCGGTTTATTTGAAAACCCCTAAATACCTTCATACTGACAGGGGTGACTTCCTGTTAAATCGAGAGTATCAATATTACACAGCGAGAATTGATGATTATGCATTCACCCTTGATGTAGACGAGGGTTCTGATGAAAGCTGTACCGTAGCGTTATCGGCTTTCAATAAAATCGATAATTTCAAAGCATTTGAACAACGAATTAGTACCTATATTAGTGAGACCTTATTAGATCTTGCTAATGATTGGCTCGACAATGATGACCAAGATCCGATTACGGCAGAAATATTTGCCAAGCGTATTACTATGGGCGAATTGGCGTTTCGTAATGATGGCACCATAGAGGTCTATTATGACGATGACGATATCTTCTGGGGACACTGCATCATAGCCAATATTGATGCGGATGGGAACCCTGTTGATGCGGATATTGCAGGATAATATTTTAACGGAGAGAGACGATGGAAAATCTGTATAAAGAATTAAGAAGCTTTTTGCCAATGATATGGATCTAAATGATTTATTTGATTCCGAAGCTATCATCTGGATTGATTGGCGCGAGTATGACGAAGATGTGGTGCATTATTTCAATGATATGATGGATGAGCCTATCGACATTAAAACGGTTAGTAATGGCAAGGCTTATGGTGATGATATTGTATTGAAGAATGGCGACAAAGAGCTGCAAATTCCTTATGGTGATGAGCAAGATCGAGATGTGACCATCAAATATTTCAACGATTTCGTTCAGCCTGATTATGAGGTGCGTTGGTTTGCTGAAAGCCTTGGAAACGATACGCTCGGCTTTACCGTGCTTTCAGGGGCAGAATGGGCGAAATTAAACGATGAATTTGGTGCGGATACGGTTCGCTATTATTTTGAACCTATCGATTTTGAAAGCGATATGTTTAATCTTGGAACAGACGAAGTCTTTGCGTTACTGGCTTTTACGAGAGTCCTAAAGGAGAGTATAAGATGAGTTGTTTAGATATATTGCGAAATGATACCAAGTTAGCTGAAGATTTTGATATGCTATTCGATTTTCGCTTGCTAGATGCGCTGGAGGAACGTGATACCGCTGAGGGTCGCTGCACGTTCTCTGTGCCGGGGATGGCATTTGCTGTAGATGGTGCTGGCGGTGAATATCATCTATTGGAGGACGGATCCATAGGTTATTGGAGTAGCGAGGGTGCTGCGGGCCGTTTGGCTGAAAGTATGGATGATTTGTTTCATTTGATCGTTTTTAGTATTTGTTGGCATGATTACTGTGACTCAAGTAAGTATGCTGATGCGGCAACACTTGAAGAATATGGTCAGAATAAGCAGTTGGACATTATCTCTTATTCGCCGATGGAACTTTGGGAACCCATTGTGAAAGCTTTACATATGCCCATAGACATGAAACTTTCACCTGTTTTACAGAAATTCTATGATGCGGCGCATCGTGAACCTGTATATGCTTGCTATTTCCATGAAGATGATGGAACCGTTACAGAATCACAAAATCTGTTTTTCTAGACGTATTGTTTAAAAGGAGAATTATATGGCTATTGATGGAGTAAAAATCATAGATAGTGATGATGGCCATGATATTTATAATTTAATTGTTGAGCGCTATAGAGATGGCACTAGTATTGATACAATTGTTTCAGAAATTTTGGGTGAAGAACAGAATTTTTGTACTGACGAATTCTATACAGAAATTTATTGGACTGCCGTAGCCTATTCGCTGTGGAAGATAGGTCATCTGCCGCAGGATATTAAAGAGAAAGCATTAGACATAATCGCGAAGGGCGCTCATGAGTTTTGGCTAGAAATTGATAGTAAGGCGCTTAAACAACGTCAAAAGGTGTTAGATACATTAGCCGTACAACTACAAAGTGAAAATCCAAAGCCTCTAAAGGTTCGTAAATCTAAAACAAAGCGAGAACCTCATTTTAAGGTGGGCGACGTATTAGCTGTTAAGTTTGAAAATGAGTATGGAGCTATTTTTGTATCTGACGTGGATCAATCACCGCGGAAAATCGAGTACCATTTGGCCTGTACGCGGCTTTTACAAAAAGAAAAACCTACAATGGAGCAGTTTTTAAATAGTAAAATCGCCTGCCGGAAAGACAATACAAATTTCGGTATCGATACCGACTGTTGGTTTAATCATAAAGACCTAGGCCTATTGCTAGACCATTTAGAAATCATTGGGGCTGTTGAACTGTATCCGTGTAAATTGTGGAAACTAGCACCAGCAGGCACGTTGGAAGATATCTACAACGAGATTACAGATGAGCCTAGAACAGGTAGACTTCGCCTGATAGATACTAATGAATTGGTGAAAGATATTGTTCATCAATAATTATTGCGTCAAAAAAGGGAGTAGATGCGATGAATGCAACAACTCAAACATATATAGAAACTGTGAAAGTCAGTGATATACCATGGCATCGGTTGACCACAAGTTATGGTCGTGCCACAGATTTTCCTGCTTATCTTGAGGTGTTGTGTGATATGAAGGATGTTGATGCAGTTGATGCGGCAGGTGAAGAGCTGGCCCAAAACATTGAGCATCAATCGACTTTTATGGCATGCTACGCCCTTTGCGTTGGTTTTTCTATTACGTATTTTTAAAAAAGCTGTTGAAGAACAAGGTCATAATGAGGTTGCAAGATATTTAGTAGAAGAATTAGCTGAGTTATTCCTTATTATTGCTGAGTGCATTAGAGATGGTCTTATGTTAGAGCATGCAGATCCATTACCGAATTTTGAGGATATGCTCAAAGAAGAATATCTTTGGTCTGAAGAGTACGATGAAGACGAAGATATTCTCAGATATGAGGAAGAAGAGGTATTTCCAGATGACCTATTCTTTAGTTTTTACTACTATTCTTTACAAGTACTTCTATTATGTAAGCCATTGTTAGATAAAAATAAAGAACATGAGGCTGTGTTGTTAGGTTTGCTCACGGAGATTAAAGATTATGGGACTCATTGCAAATTATAATTATGTAAGTGATAAGAATTTAAAAGAGCTCAAGAGTTTAGGCTCATTAGAAGAGGAACTTTTTGAAACCATTGAAGAGTGGAGTGATGAGGACGAGTTATTGCTTGATATCGACAAGATGTGGGATGTACTCCATTTTGTGCTAACTGGTGTGGGCACTGACCATAAAGACGATAAAAATCCTCTTAGCCAAGCGGTACTAGGCATAATGGCTGTTGAGGATATATCAGACTATGTAGCATATACAGAACACAATCATTTAGCCAATATCGTGGCAGCTCTAGATCAATTTGATATTGAAAGTGCACTCGAATCTTTTGATATGAAAGCCTGCAAAGAAGCAGAATTATATCCAAATATCTGGGACTATGAAGAAGAAGAGGAAGAAATCAAAGACGAAATTCTTCATAATTTCGAGCAAATGAAACGCTTTTACAAACAAGTTCTAGAGGTTAACGGGCATGTGCTTGTATCGATTTGCTAGGCCTGTTATAATCTGTTGGCTATGGCTCTGTTATAGATAAACTAATTATGGGACTGACGAAGATGAGGAATTATAACATGGCAGTGTTAACAGAAAAGCAAATTAAATATGGCTTTGACTACTATCATAAGGATGAGAAACAACTAAAATCTGTAGTTGAGGTTTCTGAATATGATGGTGAAGATAAGCTGATGATTAATTGCACACAGCTAGATGAAGACTATTCTACTAAAAGATAAGAAACGCATTTTACAGGAGTGGTGTGATTTTTTTAGTTGAACATCCAGATATCTTTACAGAGCTCATGTTTTGTACAAGAATGCCACAGGAGTTATTTGATGCGGTGTGTGCCCAACGGAGACTTAAAAGGTTACATATAAAATGGGGTGTTTATCCAGATATTTTAAAACTTGAGAATTTACAAGAGCTAGAATATCTACACATTGGGTCTGGAAGAAGTGTATCGAGCTTAGAGCCTATTTCAAAGATTAGTAAATTTAGTAGCTCTGTCGATTGAAAACTTTCAACAAATTGATGATTACGCCATTAGCTAATCTAAAACATCTTGAAAGTCTTGCCTTAGAAGGTGACTTTCGCTGCTCTAAAATTCTTAAGGTTCAATCCTTAGAATTTTTACGCCATATGAAACAGTTGCGCTTTTTTTAGCTTTTTTTAACGGCAAAGGTGATAGATAAAGACTACTCTCCCATTTTAGAACTTAATAATTTAGAACATCTTACATTAAAGTCTTGTAAAGAGGTTAAGCAGTTGTATCCTGAATTAGTTAAACTACCAAAATTAAAATATGGCACAGTTTTAGAACGACCAGAACTATATGAGAAATAAGGCTTGAAATATAAGTTATGAGCTATAACTTATAAGCCATAAAAGGGAGTAATCATAGTGGATAAAGCACGTAAAAAGGAATTATTAAAAGCTTATGCAGACGAGCAAAGGCAATCGTTTAAAGATAGTTTACCTATGGATGAAGAGTTATTTTGGCAATTATTTGATTATGTAGACGAGAAATTAGAGACAAATGACGGTTGCGATCATAGTCTGACTTTCACAAGAGAGTTTTTAGAAAAACAAAAGGTAGATGTTGAAAGTGTACTAGACTGGATTATCAACGAAGGTGGCGGTTGTGATTGCGAGGTTCTCTACAATGTAGAGGAACGTTTTGAAGAGTACTGTTAATAGTATTTTCTATAGTTAATTCCTTGTATTTGCAAGTGTTACCATAAAGGTTTATAGTATAGGCATGTGATGTAATTATTCACATGCTTATTTTCTTTTATAAGGAGGACGCTATGCAACACGTTCAAACCCGCAGTACTACATCCGCGTTAGTACTCACAGCCGTATTGATTGCCCTCGCTACATTGCTTACAATGTATACGAAAATTCCAGTACCTGGCATACGCGGCTATTTCAATGTTGGAGATGTCGTTATCATGACATCCGCTTTATTATTAGGTCGAAAATATGGTGCCTATATCGGTGCTATCGGACCAGCGCTAGCTGATTTATTCCTCGGCTATGCAGTCTTTGTACCAATCACCTTCGTGGTGAAAGGCATTGAAGGCTATCTTGTCGGTACTGTCTATAACCATAAGACAACTACCTCTGCTTTGGCAGCAACTATCGTAGGTGGTGTTATCATCGTAGCTGGCTACTTTATCGCTGAATACTTTGTATTTGACCCAGGTGTAGCCCTTGCCGGTATTTTAACTAATACCATTCAAGCTGTTATGAGTGTAATTATTAGCATGATTCTCTATGCAATCTTGCGTAAACGATTGGGATAGGATTACTGATTCACAATTCATATACAAATTATGATATAATTTGTATATGAGGAGGTGCTTTTATGGGGTTATTACGTGAAAGTATCCGACCATCGTCGGATTTAAGAAATAAATATAATGAAATCTCTACAGTTTTGAAAACAAGGGATGAAGCTTGTATTATGACAGTGAATGGCCGTGGTGATACGGTATGTATGGGATATGAAACCTATAATAAATTGAAAGCACAGATAGAATTATTAGAGGCTATTGCATTGGCTGAGGAAGACGAACGAAAAGGTAGAATGGGTCCTATTGAGGATACTTTTATCAGCATAGAACAGTTGTTAGCTGAGGCCGAATAGTTATGGAAGACGCTGCTTATCGTATCATTATTATGGCACAGGCTGATCAGGCATTGCATCATATTGTTTTGCATGTAAAGCAATCTTTTTCCAATGAAATTGCCAAGGCTGTTTATCAAGAGATTAAGGATAGAATTCTTTTTATTAGCGGATAATCCTTATATGGGCATGATTCCAAGACATACTGTTTTACGTAATAAAAACTATCGTATGTTGATTATTAATAAAAAAATATTATTTTTATATCGTGTCTTTGATGATGAAAAAGAAGTGCGCATATATAATATATTTAGTCAACAGCAAGATTATTTACAACTTCTGCAAGGATTGTAGATGTTTAGTTGATTTGGTATAGATGAATAAAAGGGAGACTCCGTTCTGAGTCTCCCTTTTGTAGTTATTCCTTTGGATCATTGATAGTGCTGATTTGTCGTAATAACGACAAATAGCCCTTCGTTACCAACTGGTAGCTGAAAACGAAAGGTCATTTCTACATGTTTTATAATGTTTTGGGATGAGCCTGACGGAACCACTCGTTGGCCATCTATCAATTAAATTATAGAAGAATTGTCACATATAGTCAGTTCGAACTAGATAAGTAAATATGATATCATTGTCAATTGATTGGCACTTGGACTAAATGGACATATTTTTATTGGTTTTGTTAATATAAAATCTGATAGAAATTTTTTTATGTTGTGTGGTATGATTGGTGAAATTTTTATGATTAGAGCTTTATGCTTATTTTTATTGATAGTTGTTTTGAGTCCCATTAATGCCTTTGCATATGATGGGAAGGCTATGATGGATATAGAGCGTTCTTTTAATGATCAAATAACATCTCAGTTACAGGTTCCTGTTAAAGTACTTAGAACAAAGATTGATAGAGATTATACTTTTGAGTTACAGATAAAAACAGATATTAAAGGGCGTATTACTTCTGTTGAGTTAGAGCCGAATGAGCATACCTTTAATGATGAGATATATTTAGAGTTAGTACAGACTGCAAAAGAATACTGTTTGGAATATAGGTTATATTGATGTTAAAGAAGAAGTTGTTATTTCTATTCCTTTTCATTTTTATAATATCCGTTAAGGACGATGTAAATTGACAGTCTCTAGAAATTCAGACTATACTATAAGTACAAAAAGAGCCAGTTAACGTGTTCTAGGCGTTAGGCTCATCAAAGAATTGAGAAATTTGATAAACCTAACGTGTCTAAGTATTTTTGATAAACCTAACGTGTCTAAGTATTGCAATACTTAGTCGTAAACGTTAGGTTTATTTTTAGCTTAGTTTGTATTAATATTATTTGTTGAATAAAACATAAGTTCGACATATAATATAATTAAGATAGTCGACGAGGTTGGGTCGCCCTTTTTTTCTTTGAAGGGGTGAAGCCTATGAGTGCTTACGAAATCATTATGATTGTCCTTGGGATTTTAACTGTAGTTATTTCCTTTGGAGCATTGATAGTGCTGATTTGTCGTAATAACGACAAATAGCCCTTCGTTACCAACTGGTAGCTGAAAACGAAAGGCCATTTCTGCATGTTTTATAATGTTTTGGGATGAGCCTGACGGAACCACTCGTCGACTATCTCTTTACTACATTATAAAGGGGTTGACATATATAGTCAATTCGAACTAGAGATGTAAATTGACAGTCTCTAGAATATATCTTAATAGAAATTATTGTGTTGTGTGTTATGATTGGTGAACGTTTATGCTTAGAGTTATATGTTTGTTTTTATTGTTAGTTGTTTTAAGTCCTTTTCCTGTTTTTGCAGATGATATGGAACTAGATAGCAATGATCTTTCTTCATTTGTGGGTAAAATAGAAGAACAGAAATTCATTCCAGTTGAGACGATGAAAAAAGATGAGGGCTTAGACCGTATAGTGTTCCATTGACTATTACTACAGATGCTCAAGGAAATGTTATTTCTGTTGAATTAGCGCCTAATCAGGACCTATCTGACGACACGGCTTATTTGGAATTAGTTCAGGTTGCTAAAAATATAGTATGGAATGTAGGCAATATTGGTGTCGAGAAAGCGACAACTGTATTGGTATCTTTTGAATTCAGTTTACAATAGTGTTGTGAATAATTAAATGAATCATCGAGGCCCCATCTATAAGGCTTTCATACTCATAGATATAATATGGTATAATACTTTCATTATGTAGTGAAAAAAGGAGATCTAAATGGCAAATTTACCTAACTGCCCTAAGTGTGGCGACGAATACACATACGAAGACGGTCATATGTTTATCTGCCCTATGTGTGGCAATGAATGGACAGCGGCTGACGCACAAGCTGCAGCTGAAGCAGGTATCATTCGCGATGCTAACGGCAACGAACTAGCTGATGGCGATACTGTTGTTGTTGTAAAAAGACCTCAAAGTAAAAAGGCGCTGGCGTATTGAAACAAGGTACGCGTGTTAAAAACATATTCGCCTCATTTCTGATGCGAGCGACGGACATGATATCGATTGCAAAATCGATGGTTTTGGTGCGATGGCATTGAAATCTGAAATGGTTAAGAAAATCTAATCATGGAATCCCTACTGATAGAACGTTGGTAGGGATTTTTTCGTGGTATAATCAAGGTATAATGTGTTACGTAAATTTGTATAATTTTGAGGAGCAATTATGATATCTCAGGAGGAATTAAAGGCGTGTACGTATAATTTATTAAAGGAACGAGGCGTTACCGTTCAGGACATTGCAGATATTGTGATGATGATTCAACAACCATATATTCCTGATTTGACGATGGACGAGTGCGTAGAGAGTGTACAGGCCGTACTTGAAAAACGAGAAACACAAAATGCCATCATTACGGGCATAGAATTGGATAGATTGGCGGAGCAGAAGAAATTATCTGAGCCACTACAAAGTATCATGACTCGTGATGAAGCGTTGTTTGGTATTGATGAAATCCTCGCTTTATCCATTGTGAATTTATACGGATCTATTGGATTTACGAACTATGGTTATATTGATAAGGTAAAACCGGGCATTGTTAAAAATCTAGATAGTCAAGTTGATAGTCACTGCAATACGTTTCTTGATGATTTAGTTGGTGCCGTGGCGGCCGCTGCAGCAGGTCGCATTGCCCATAATACGCCGAATCGGGTGCACCATGTCGTTGTGGAGGGATAGAACATGAACGTTTTAGTCGTAATTGATATGCAACATGATTTTGTGGATGGCTCTCTTGGTTCTCCAGAGGCTCAGGCCATCGTGGATAATGTGCGTCAAAAAAATTGCATCCTTTGATGGACCTGTTATCTTTTACACGAGATACTCACGATACTGATTATCTTGAAAGCCAAGAAGGTCAGCATTTGCCAGTTGTGCATTGTGTGAAAAGATACAGATGGTTGGCAAATAGTAGATGGGCTTTATTGAAGCAGCAGAAAAACGCAATACCATCCATCCGTACTTTATCATTGATAAACCCTAACTTTTGGATCCTCTGAATTAGTTACGCGATTTGCAAGGTATGCATAGCAGTAGAGCCTATTGAAAGTATAACCTTAGTGGGTCTTTGCACAGATATTTGTGTTGTATCGAATGCAGTATTATTAAAAACTGGCTTGCCAGAGGTGCCTGTTCACATAGACGCAAAGTGTTGTGCTGGTGTGACACCAGAGTCTCATGAAGCAGCATTGGCTACGATGAAAATGTGCCAATGTATTGTTGAGTAAATGTAAAGGAATACAATTACTACTGTTCACTTACAAGTGTAAACTTTACATGGCAATTTTAATATCCTATTGAACTATTCTTTGAATAGTGATATGCTGAGAAAGAATTACATAGCAGAGTATGCAAGGGAGCCTATGGGATAGGCTGAGAAAGGGCTGTTAGCACCTGACCTTTGACCTGATCGGGATTATGCCCGCGTAGGAAGCACGCAAAGACCATTAAAGGGTATCGATCATAAACCATCGATACCCTTTTTCTTGTGTACAAAGCTAACAGGTTTTTATTCAATAGGAGGACATGTAGTATGTTTTATACTCAATTGGAAGCCGCTAAACAAGGCTTTGTTACAGAAGCGATGAAAATCGTGGCAGAAAAGGAAGGAATGGATGTAGAGAAATTAAGGGGTTTAGTTGCTCAAGGTAAGGTTGTTATACCTTGCAACAAAAATCATACTTGCATCGATCCCAGAGGGTATCGGGAAAGCATTGCGTACAAAAATCAATGTGAATCTTGGTACATCTAGAGATGTTACTGATTATGATAGTGAAATAGAAAAGGTAAATTGGGCGATTCAACTTGGTGCTGAATCGATTATGGATTTATCCACTCATGGTGATACTCGTATTTTTAGACGGAAATTAACTAGCGAATGTAAAGCCATGATTGGCACAGTACCAGTATATGACAGCGTTATTCATCATCAACGGGATCTGGCAGAACTTACTGCTGAGGATTTCTTAGATACTATCCGACTCCATGCAGAGGATGGCGTTGATTTTGTAACCTTACATTGTGGTATTACGCGTCAAACTATTGAGCAAATTAAAAAGCATAAACGTAGACTAAATATCGTTAGCCGTGGTGGCAGCCTTATCTTTGCTTGGATGAGCATGACTGGTAAGGAAAAACCCATTCTATGAACACTTTGATGATATTTTAGACATTTGCCGAGAATATGATGTAACCATTTCTTTAGGCGATGCATGTCGACCAGGTTGTTTGGCAGATGCTACGGATGTATGTCAAATTGAGGAACTGGTACGTCTTGGAGAATTGACTAAACGCGCTCGAGCTAAAGGCGTGCAAGTGATTATTGAAGGCCCAGGTCATGTGCCACTCAACCAAATTCAAGCGAATATGGAAATCGAGGAAACCTTATGTGGCGGGGCTCCGTTCTATGTACTAGGCCCACTAGTAACAGATATTGCACCTGGCTATGATCATATAACAGCTGCTATTGGCGGTGCCGTGGCGGGCATGTATGGGGCGTCCTTTCTTTGTTATGTAACGCCAGCAGAGCATTTAGCATTGCCTAATGCAGACGATGTGAAAGAAGGCATTATGGCTTTCAAAATAGCAGCCCATGCAGCGGATATAGCGCGTGGCATTCCAGGTGCCCGTGATAAGGATGATGCGATGGCTGATGCCAGACGCGTACTAGATTGGGAGGCGCAATATGCTTGTGCGCTTGATCCTGAAAAAGCTCGTAATATTCGTGAAAGCCGAGCTCCAGAGGAGGGCCATAGTGAAACTTGTAGCATGTGTGGTAAATTCTGTGCTGTTCGTAGCATGAATAAGGCTTTAAATAGCGAATATATTGATATTCTATAATACCGATGCAGGTGCATCGAATCGCTTTCACAAGAACGATAATAGTTTTAACATCGTTCGTGCCCTAATTACAAGGAGGACTATTATGAAACCTTTCGAACTCGCACCATTACCATATGCTTATGATTATCTAGAACCTGTTATCGATGCAGAGACGATGAAACTGCATCATGATAAGCATCACCAAGCGTATGTTAATAATTTGAATGCAGCTATCGCGAAATACCCTGATCTTGCGTATGGTTGCGTAGATTGCATTCTCGGCGATATTGTCAATGTGCCAGAGGATATCCGTCAAGCGGTTATCAACAACGGTGGGGGTCATAAAAACCACACTATGTTTTTGGGATATCATGACGAAAACCTGATACGTCTAAAGTTGCAAAGGCCCTTTGAAGGATGCTATCGACGCTGATCTTGGTGGTTATGATGCCTTTTGTTGAAAGCTTTCTCCCCAAGCAGCAGCAACACGATTTTGGTTCTGGCTGGACTTGGCTAGTTGTTAATAAGGATGGCAAATTAGAAGTAACATCTACGGCTAACCAAGATAACCCTCTTTTGGAAGGTAAAACGGCTATTCTTTGTTTAGACGTATGGGAACATGCATACTACTTGCATTACCAAAATCGTCGCCCAGACTATATTAAGGAATTCTTCCGTGTTATCAACTGGGATAAGGTAGCTGAAAACTACGAAAAAGCATTACAACCATATCATCAATAAGATGATTGTTAACGGATAGATGATGAATCTATGTCCAACTGATGGATTGATTTGTCATCTATTCGTTATTTTTTTGAATAACTTTCAAAAATATTGCCATGGATACAGATTTTCTAATCGATATCGTTTTATCATAGAGGTTATTAAAGATATACAGAATGACATTAGTTACTATTGAGATAGATATTTAATAATACGAGGTACTGTAGATGGAAAAGAAATTAGATTTATCCAAATCCGTTTATGATTTGGTACAAGAATATCCAGAGGTTATAGACATTATGAAAGGATTGGGCTTCACAGAAATTACGAACAAGGTGATGCTCCACTCCGTTGGTAAAATTATGACTATCCCTAAAGGGGCCAAGATGAAGGGCATCTCTATGATGGATATCGTAGGGGCCTTTATGAAAGCTGGCTTTACCTGGAAGGCAACATGCCTAACCCACACGGTGATGATGCAGCATCTGCCAAGGATACTCCTGTTGAGAAGACTACTATTCAAGCAGAGGAACCTAAGGTAATTGAAAGTGCAGAAGATAACGCAGAGGGTACTGTACCAGACAGTGAACGGGTAGAGCAGTTAAAAGGCTTCTTGAAACGCTTAGGCACAGGCGAAGCGCTTGGCGATGTGCGCAAAGATTTTGCCAGCCAATTTAAGCATGTTGAAGCTAGTGAAATCATGAAAGCCGAACAAGGGCTTATGAGCGAAGGTACACCTCTAGAAGAGGTGCAACAACTATGTGACCTTCACTCTGCCTTATTCCACGGCTCTACCATCCATGAACAAATGGAAGAAGAACATGCGAAGGTTGAGGCTGCCTTAGAAGCACAAGACAAGAAACAAACGGTAACAATACTTGTAGAAACGATAGGCCATCCGCTTAACCAAATGACGGAAGATAATAAGGGGCTTAATGATTTGATTGAAGAGCTTCGTCCTAAAGTGGCAGATAAAACGGCAACCGTTGATGATGTAAATAGAGTGCGTCAATTATCCGTTCATTATGCTAAAAAAGGCGATTTGTTATATCCAAAACTAAAGGTGGATTATGCTATCGGTGGCCCATCCATGGTTATGTGGACCGTTGACGGCGATATTCGGGACCAACTAGGCGATTTAGCGAAATCTAGCCAAAGCGTAGATGATTGGTATAGACGCTTTGACGAGCTTCTCACTCGCGCTCAAGAAATGATTTATAAGGAACAAAATATCTTGTTCCCTATCTGTGCGGAAAACTTTACAGTTCAAGACTGGTACCAAATTTATAAGGATACTGCACAATATGAGGAAATCTTTGGTGTAAAACGCCTTGCTTGGACAGAGGCTGAGCATGCTTTAGCTGAAAGTCCTGCACCAGCTGGTACAGCAGATAATACAATTGCCCTCATTGGTGGTACTTTCACCCTTGACCAATTGGACGCGATGCTCAACACAATGCCGATGGAGGTAACCTTCGTTGACCACGAAGATATTAACTGTTACTTTAACGACGGCGAAAAGGTCTTTAAACGTCCAACTACAGCAATCGGTCGCGATGTGTTCTCCTGCCATCCACCAAAGGTAGAACCAATCGTGCGCGGCATCATCGATTCCTTCCGTAAAGGGGACCGCGATAATGTGGCCGTATGGCTTGAAAAACAGGGCCGTCCATTTTATGTAAACTACATGGCAGTTCGTGATAAAAATAAGAAATACCTTGGCACATTGGAACTCGTACAAGACATGCAATTTGCTAAGGACCATTTTGCAAGATCTAAATAAGAAAACCTATATCACGAAAATATGATAAAAGGCTGCTCTAGAACTGATGCTAGAGCAGCCTCTTTATATGTATTACTAAAGTCGTATATGTTTAAGTATACTGTGCGTAGCAACCTTGATATTAGCTAGGCTCGTGGCTAAGTTAACTCGTACAAAGGTGGCGTAGCTTTTATCGCCAAACCATTCGTCAAAGCTTGGAGCGATGTAGTGTTCATAGGAATACCTCATTTATGTTGCCTTATGTATGTATTATAGCAATAAATGTATATAAAATAAGCATATTGTATATGACCTCCTTGACGGAGTTCGCTTTCACAATTTAAAATGTACTATAGAATAGTGTGTGTCTCACCAGTGACCACACTCGTATCGAATGGTTACAAATGATAAATTCTTGGCCGTATATAGTGGGCGATGTTCACATGTGAGTTTGTCTCATCGAACTGTGCCGCTATATGGGAAGGCTATATAAGTATAGTACTGGATCCTGTTAAGGAGGCATGTGCCATGAGTAATGAATTGAAACCCCTTCATTTTGATGCGGATTATACGATGGAGGAGGCGCTCGCTGAGGCAAAACGTTGTCTAAATTGTCCGAAACCTTTGTGCCGCATGGGTTGTCCTATTGAAAACGAAATTCCTCGTTTTTATCCAAGCCATCGCGCATGGTAACTTTTGGCTTAGCCAACGATATCTTGGCGGAACGTACAAACTTGCCAGCTATCTGTGGTCGCGTGTGCCCTCGTGAAAAATCAATGCGAAGGTAACTGCATCATGAATAAGGCTAAGAAACCACCCTATCAATATCGGTAAATTGGAACGTTTTTGCTGCCGATTTTGAAAGCATCAATGAATTGCGCAAAACCCTAAGAAAAATCAAACAAGATCTCGGTAAAGTAGCTGTTGTCGGTTCTGGGCCCTGCAGGCCTGTCCGTTGCAGGCGACGTAGCGAAAACTCGGCTATGATGTCACTGTATTTGAAGGTCAATCCGAACCGGGTGGTGTACTCTTATTCGGTATTCCTGAATTCCGTTTGTCCAAATCCGTTGTACGTCGTGAAATCGCCCGCCTTGAAGGCTTAGGCGTTAAATTCGTATGTAATACATTCATCGGTCAAGACAAATCCTTGGATGAATTGTTTGCAGAAGGCTTTGATACCATCTTCATCGGTACAGGTACACATATTCCTCAAGAAGTACGTATGGAAAATGATGAAGTACATGGCGTATTCCAAGCGATGTATCTATTAACAAATGTACAATTGGTAGAAAATGGTGAACTTGAAGAAAAAGCGATTCCTGTGAAAAAAGGGGACCGCGTTGTTATCATCGGCGGTGGTAACGTAGCGATGGATGCGGCTCGTACATGCGTACGTTTAGGCTGTGAATCTGTAACCGTAGCATACCGTCGTAGCCAAGAACAAATGCCTGCCTTGTTATCCGAATACGAAGAAGCGCGTGCTGAAGGCGTTCAATTCCAATGGTTCGCTTCTCCAGTAGGCGTAGAAGGTACAGATAAGGTAGAAGGCTTTAAATACGAAGTGATGGCCCTTAACGACGATGGTGCTGGTATCCACGGCACAGGCAAATACCAAGTTATGCCTGTCGATAAAATCATCATCGCTGCTGGTCATAAACCAAATGCCCGTCTTGTTGGGGAAGGTAACAACCTTCGCGTAGACGAAAAAGGCTATATCATTACATCCGAAGAACCATACGGCATGACAAGCCGTGAAGGCGTATTCGCTGGCGGTGACGTAGTGCATAAACCAGCTACTGTAGTACTCGCTATGCGCGAAGCTAAAAAAGCTGTTGATGGCATGGTTAAATACATGGAAATCAAACGTGCTATGGCCATTGCAGAGGAGCATAAATAAGAATTTTATGTACAAGAATATACATGTATATGTATTTAAGCATAATTTTATAACATAATATGAATAAAAATCCCTTGCGATATGAATATACCGCAAGGGATTTTCCATTATATGTCATCATAAATCAAGTTAGTATGGCTCCTCTTAGTTGGTTGTCGTATTGTGGAGGCAAAGAGTTGCTATTAGGGATAGTATAGAAAGTGAGGTTTCTATGACGTATGATATCGTATGTAGTGAAACACAGTCAGAAAAGGCTATCCAACACTTAGGCGTTCTCATTCTCTTATGGCGCCGCCACTATCACATAACTCAACAAGAGTTAGCCAAACGGACCGGATTATTACAGTCCTATATTAGTGGACTGGAAAAGGGAATATAGACCCTCGTATATCTACGCTGTGTAGGGTAGTCAATGGCTTTGATAATATGTCCTTATATACATTTTTTGGAGGCCCTGACTTAGGCTTTATCGACTTTCACGGCATAGAACATCGACATATAGAATTTCATTAAAACCCTAAATCCTCGTTGATGATAATCACCTCCATAGTTTGCATGTTACGCATTTTCTTGTAGTAAATAGTTAAGGCATTGCAAATTCTGTCTGGTGAACCACAGTCGTAACATTTTTCTTCTAATGTAGCACAAGGGTTGAGGGAACTTTTCTTATTCTTTTTGCTATTTAGTGGTGCTGCCACATTGCGTGCTCGATAAATGGCAGAGGCTAAGTCAGGCGTAATTTTATTGCGACCCTAGCACAAAGAACACCTCTTGCGATCCGAATAGAGATGCTCGCTACTCGGTTGCCGGTACCATCGATATTGACCATTTCACCTGTTTGCGCCAAGGCGTTAACAGAGGTGAGAAATACATCGCGTCCCATGGTGCGTAATGCAGTGTCGCGGAAGCTTTCACCAGGAAGAGGACGCTGAATATCCGTGATGTCATCATTGACCTCGGATAAAGCATCATGAACCTTTAGCTCTAATAAGGTGCGAGAATCGCCGATGGCTACTCGTTTGTGTTGAATGCGAGATTGCAAATAGGCCACCGCATCAGCGCCTGTTTCAAAATAATGGACCACGAATTTATTGCGTTCTAAGGCTTTGATGGTTTTCTCTATATCGATGGGGGCATCGTTGATTTGAGGATTGATAACTCCATTGATTGTTGTTTCTGTATTGGCCATGAGTCCTCCTAATAACACATTAGTAAAAATGTTTTTGTTGCCGCTATAACTATAATGATGGGGCTAGATTGGTTTATTAACACTATTGTATCGTTTTGTTTGTAAATCATTCAATAAGATAAAAACCTAATTTAGGATAAATTAGATGAATTAAATAAAAATGCAAATTATGACGGAATTCAACAACGAAATGTTTTTAGAATGGTTGTTAGAGAGCTATTAAATTGCTATAATAATAGTATTGATATGGCATAAGCCAATGTTAAGGAGGCAAAAATCGTGGATTTAATTCAAAAATTAAAAGACCAAGTAAAACCATTAGGTAAAAAAATCGTGTTGCCAGAATACAAAGATGAACGCGTATTGAAAGCAACTGAAATCATTTTGAAAGAAGGTTTCGTAACACCTGTACTCGTTGGTAACCCAGCTGAAATCGCAGAAGCTGCTAAAGCTGTTGGCGTATCCGTAGAAGGTGCTGAAATCATCGATCCAGCTAACTACGATCGTTACCAAGAAATGGTTGATACATTCGTAGAATTGCGCGCTAAAAAAGGTATGACTCCTGAAAAAGCTGACGCAACTATGAAAGGTGACTGCTTATTCTTCGGTGCTATGCTCGTTCGTCTTGGCGCAGTAGATGGTATGGTTGCTGGTTCCGGTTGCCCAACTGCAAACGTATTGCGCGCTGCATTACAAGTTGTTGGTACAAAACCAGGTCTTAAAACTGTATCTTCTTCCATGTTCATGTTCACAAGCAAAAAAGAATATGGCGACGACGGTATGCTCGTATTCTCCGACTGCGGCGTATTGCCTAACCCAACTAGCGAACAATTGGCTGATATCGCAGAATCCACTGTAGAAAAAGCTCGCAAAGTTGTTGGCATGGCTGATCCTCGCGTATCCATGTTGTCCTTCTCCACAAAAGGTTCCGCTTCCACTCCAGAAGTAGACAAAGTGGTTGAAGCTGTTAACATCTTGAAAGAACGCAACGTTGACTTCAAATTTGATGGCGAATTACAATTGGATGCTTCCATTGTTCCTTCCGTAGCAGAAAAGAAAGCTCCTGGCTCCAACGTAGCTGGTAAAGCTAACATCTTGATTTTCCCTGATCTTCAAGCTGCTAACATTGGTTACAAATTGGTACAACGCTTCTCTGGCGCTGACGCTCTTGGCCCATTGATTCAAGGTTTGGCTAAACCAGTTCATGACCTTTCCCGCGGCTGCTCCGCTCAAGACGTTGTAGACGTTGCTGCTATCGCTGCTGTTGAAAGCATCTAATAGTTGCATAATTTCATATATAAACATATGTCGTATATGTTTTGATATGCTGAAAGCTGGCTCTATGAGCCAGCTTTTTTGTGTTCAAAAATATCTATATATTTTTATATTCATTACTTTATGTTATTTTCTACGGCATTACCATTGTTGTCATGTTACTTTCAAATTCGTAGCCACTGCGACAGACAGAATCCATGGTTGATCGTATAGTATAACTATAAGAATATAGATCGGCGTAAACCATTGGAGGTGTATCTTATGAGTTTTGGAACTATCAATAAATCCATGACCGTAGCTGATGCAGTTAAAGTAAATCCAGAGTGATGGATGTATTAGCAAAAGGATGGAATTGATTTTTGCTGTGGTGGTGGACATCCTTTAGCAGAGGCTATTGCAGAAATAGGTAAAGATGTGGATGCATACATTGCTATGTTAAATGATGTACAAGTTGCTCAGAAATCTTCTCGTGCAGAGGTGCTTAGTTATTCTAAAGACCAATTGATTGACTACATCGTTCATACCTATCATCGAGAACAATTGAATATGATTGATGAAATTGACCAAGGATTGGCAAAATTACTAAATGTACATTATGACCATCATGGTGAGGAATTGACAAAGATTTATCAAACCTTTTTGCAACTCAAATCCGCTCTTGTACCTCATTTCCGGCATGAAGAACATGTAGACTTTTCCTGAGTTTAAAGCAGGTAAACCCTGTAGACTTTTGATGAACTCCGGGCTGAACACGAAGCTGCAGGTGTACTCTTTGGAATCCTTAAGTGCATTGACCAACCAGTACACAGCACCAGCAGATGGCTGTGCTACTTATGTGTATGTATTTAAAGACCATGAAAAGCCTTTAGAAGAAGGTCTTCATGAACATATTTTCTTAGAAAATTCTGTTTTGTTTGACATGAAATAGATTATAATATCATCGTATAACGACAAGGCTCTATTACAAAATGGTTCCTTGTAGTAGTAAAGACACCAATCGAATGGTTGGTGTCTTTTATTTTCTTAAAAATTATGAGTTTGTAAGCTATATTATGGTGAAATATGCGGTTTGTAAATACATATAGAAGGTGTATGATTGAGTTAACTATATTTGCTAATATACTAATCAATTTGTACATATAGTTGTGTATGACGTAATAAAAAGGAGAGAACTATGATTTCTGTATTTCGATACAAATCCCTGTTACTTTTTGAAGACAAAGATCGTACATTTAACAATTAGTTACAATGGTGTACTCTGTAAAGATGCAAATGGTACATGTTATAACTGACATTGATTTTCGAGGACGTAAATGAGCTATATCTTACAAGATATTTAAATTCAAACAGTAATTATACGATTATGTTTAGAGACCACAATTGGAAAAATATGGAAGGCCAAGATTTAGATACGGACCGTACAGAATCTAACATTGGTCATAACATTCGTGAAACAAAGGCGATTGTATGTGCTTTTGCTCGTCATAAATTGACAGCGGACTTTCCTGCGAACTTAGATACTCTTCAATTGCCATTAGACTCTTCCTTTATGGGTAAACGAGAAATTACCATTAAAAACGGCGTTATTTCTAATGGTAAGGGAGATATTCCTATTAAAGATATCCGTCGCGTAGTATGTGCATCTAATGGCACGATTAGCAAGCTTTTAGTATACAAGGAAGAAAAGCCTAGCTCTTTCCTTAAAAAGATGTTTGATTCTCCTGATATGAAAATCACATTGAATGCCATTACATTGCCGTTATTGGAAGCTATCGTAACGCGCAATACAGGTCATGGCATTGACTTCACTCGTGGTAATGGCTTTGATCAAAAAAAGATTCCAACTATATCATTATTCGCTACCTTGACTCTGGGATTCTTCCTTGAAAAAGGATGGTACAGCACCTACAGAATGGCAAAAAGACAGCTGCTGAAACAACAGCTAAAATTTAATTATGATGTAAATCAACTTATTTAGGTATAAACTCAATAATATAGAGCTTTATGATAGCCCTATGATGAAAGACTGTACTCTATACTGAGTAAATGGCATGTACCATAGAAGCTGTTTTTACTAAACTTCTATCGATAGTACTGAGATAAAAAGTTAGCGTTAGTTTTTGCACTGCAGTGAAGCGTTGACGACCAAACTTTGTGGTTGTTAATTTCATCCACTAGAATTTGAGCAAATGTAGCATAGGAGATATAAGGTTTACCTTCTTTGTTTCAAGATAACATTTTCATTACCTAATATATAGTCATTAGATTCTGGACCTTCTGCATCTAAAGATTGGTGGTGGGGTAAACATTGTCCAGTCTACATTGCTGAATTTACGTAAGATATCGTCAGATTTACCATGAGTTTTTGGAACGAACTAGAAAATTCTGTAGGAAACTCTGGTGTATCATTTAGTTGAACTGTGTGATCTTCGTCTACATAGAGGCTACCTGCACCACCTATAGCGATGAGGCGCGTATTTGTGTTAGCTAATGCTTTTTACAATCAATAATGTCAAATCTGCTGGTAAATGATACGTATCTGGTGTGAAAGCGCTTGTAGCGTTTACGACTACATCAAATTGAGTTAGTTCTTGTTTTTGTTAATTGTAACGCGTCTTTTACGATGGTTGGAATACCTTCAATAGCACCTTCGCGGCGAACAACGCCTGTTACTTGATGACCTGCTTTGAGGGCTTTTTCTACAATACGACGACCTGCGTTTACCATTTGCACCGATTACTAAAATGTTCATGTTGATTCTCCTTTTTATATAAAGTGCCAAACAATTAATTCTAAGCTCACTGCCTTGACGGTCTATGGTCTAGCAAAGTCGTTTAGAATTAATCATTTGTCACTCTCTAACATATGATTAGTGAATATAGTTCAACTGATGACCTCATTATATAGAGTGTGCCATTATTTTTGAATAGTAGAATTATTCAGGATAGGTACTATCAAAAGTGATAGAATTATGATATTTACTGATTAAAATTTTTTAAAAAAGTTTTGTACCCTAAAAAATGATACTATAAAATGCTTGCAATACGATAAATTTGTGATATGATTTGAATAATGTAATATAAACAGAGCAGGAGGATTACAATGGCAGAACAACTCGTAAATGTTCATGATTTAGTGGGCAGATGCCCCTTTGCAACGAGTCAAAAGTTATTAGCCGGCAAATGGTCTTTATTGATCATGCACGAATTATCTGAAGGTCCTGTGCGTTTCCGTGAATTAGAGCGCCGATTGTATCCAATTACGCAAGCCACACTCACTAGAGCGTTACGCCAATTGGAGGATGATGGTCTTGTACACCGTGAAGTATACGGCACCATTCCGCCCAAGGTAGAATATAGCCTTACCGAAGTAGGTGCAGGCTTTAAAACAGTTCTTGCATCTCTTGAAAAATGGGGTAACCAATATATCGACTACATGAAAGCCGCTGGCCGCATATAAGAAATGCCAGCGGCATTTCTTATCCCTGTTTCCCTAAAATCATTTTGTATTCTTTATTATACCTAAATTCGTATAGAGCTATGAGAGAGTAAACGACTGCCCTGAAAAAACGACTTTCTCTCCTCGAAAAAAAAATTCGTATTCTTTATTATACCTAAATGTTTCTAACATACTGAGTGAGGAAGGCCCTGCCAAAAACGACTTTCTCCCCTAAAATGTTTGTATTCTTTATTATACCTAAATGTCTAATATACTGAGAGGAGGAAGGCCCTGTTTTCAAAAACGACTTTGGGCCCTGCCCGTAGGGCAGACCCGCGTGGGGCTTTTTGGATAGGGACCTCCTATCCTCAAACGTATATAGAAAAAAATATGGTATAATAAAGAATACGAATGATATAAATTCTCAGTAATGTAGAGGTATTGATAACGATGTTAGATGTAACATTTCTCGCACACAGCGGCTTTCTCGTAGATGATGGCAAGCGCTGCTATGTGTTTGATTATTATAAGGATCCAAACAATATTGTTTGGCAATTGGCAAAGCGTGGCCGTGAATTGTGGTTTTTTATTAGTCACAGCCATGCAGATCATTTTAATCCGTCTATTACGGAGTTTGATGGGCCTCAAACGCGTTATATTTGCCATCAAGATGTGCCATTAGAAGGTAAGGTAAGAAAATGCATTACCATGCGACCTGGCCAAGATGCAAATCTCGATGATGTAGGGATTCATATGTACGGTAGCACCGACGAAGGCGGTTCTTTCTATGTGAAAAACGGATACTGCAAATATCGACTCTGACTCCATCTTTCCATGCGGGTGACCTTAACTGGTGGCATTGGCTTGGCGATACGCCGGAGAATAATGCGGATGCAAAACGCATGGCTTGGCGTGAATTTAAGGAACTAGAAGGTCTATCCGCAGATGTGGCGATGTTCCCTGTAGATAATCGTTTAGAAGATGCCATGGAATGGGGTGCTATTGAATTCTTACGCCGCGTGCAGGTGAAAAAAAGGCGTTTATTCCTATGCATCTAAATGGTCCCACTATGGACGCCATCCGTGTATTTTAAAAGCTCTCTTTGGCGATGTTCCTGTATGGGAGCCTCAAAAAGATGGCGATGAATGCACATTCTAAATATACTTTCACAGTTGTAGTTCGTGAAAGTTCGTGACCTATGTGGTCACTACGTTGTATGGGGAGAGTCTATATACGTAATTGAGTAAGTTAGGATCAAGTGATGATGAAAACTAAACCAGTGGCAACCACACTGTTGGTTGTCATGGCTATCATATTTTTTTAATTTCATACCCTCATAGGCACGATGCACTGTGGGCGTTTATCATGCACGTTTCGGGGGCCGCGATGATTGGCGGTTTGGCGGATTGGTATGCAGTGACAGCGCTCTTTACAAAGCCTTTAGGTATTCCTTTCAAAACGGCTATCTTGCCGCGTAGTAAAGAACGGTTAATACAGATTGGCCGGACCATGCTCAGCGAAGAATTACTTCGGGTGCCACTAATGTACTATGCCATCAAACGAGAACGCGTTATGGTGCGTATCATCGAATATGGCATGAGTGATGTAGGGCAAAAACAGATGAGAGAACTCTTATACGGCGTTGGCAATCAGGTATTATCCCATATGGATATTGAGCCGATGCGTAAGGAGATTAATAAGGCTGTTTATAAAGGGGTATCCAATTGGAAGGCCACACCTCTCGTTATTCTATTCGGTCGTTGCATGCTGGAACGCCATACAGCTAGCGTATTTTGGCTTTATTTTAATCGAACTTGTCAGCGTGTTATCGCGTCAAATCAGGTGTATCCATATTTGTATCGCGTCATGCTAGACATTATGAAAACCTATACTAAGGATTCATTCATGCGTGAACTAGCCATTGCCTTTGGTGGTGATGGGCTTTCACCTGAACGATTAGTTGATACGGTACAGAAAAAAGCAGTTCAGTTTTTACAAGACAACGAAGATATCGATTCGCCATTGGGACGCTATATATGGGGGCAGGCCATCAGATTTTTCAATAATTTGGAAACTAATGAGGAATGGCAGGCTTTTCATCGAAGAACATAAGGACCAATGGGTTAAAATGGTCCTCGAAGAATGGGAAGGCAAGCTCATCGATGGGGATACGCTCGATTGGGTGCGCCTCATGGATATTGTGCTCGAACGATTTAACGTGCTCGGCAGTGAAATACTTCTAAATCCTGAGAAACAAGCGCCGTTTGAACGATTCTTCTTGTTGCGTAGCATTCCATGGCTACAAAAATTGAACCCTCTCATCGATCGTGTAGTGGGCGAAGAACTATCTCGTTATTCACCGGACGAGATTACGCACATTATACGCGGTAAAATGTATTATGATTTACAAATGGTTCGTATCAATGGCTCACTTGTAGGGGCCGTCCTCGGCGGGCTGTTCTACGGCGTTACCCTCCTCATTAAGGGGGTGATCGGATGATACGATATATTAAATCGCTTACCTTGAAACAGCGAGCCAATGGGATCTTTGGCTTAATGGTCGTGCTCTACTGTTTTGTTTTTGTAGGCCAGTTTTTCTTTGATGATGAAAAGCTGGTACCAGCCGCTCTATTGGGCAGTACAGTCTGCTCTTATCGGTAGTGTGGCGGACTGGTTTGCCGTGACTGCATTATTCCGTAAACCTTTAGGATTTCCGTATCATACGGCTTTGATTCCTCGCAATAAGGAACGCCTGATCAATGGTGTAATTAAGCTGGTGGAAACGAAGATGCTAACGCGAGATCGTTGCCAAGTGCTATTAGGCAAGGTACAATTCGTACCTTTATTTGAAAAAAATTTCCTACTATCTCCAGAGGGACAGCGGGCCGCACGCCTTGTCATTCATCAGGGATTACATTTGTTATGGAAATCTCAAACAACTGAGGAATGGGCACAGTGGGGGGCTAAGCGCATTCGTGCATTGTTAGAAAAACATTCCCTCGTACCTGTGTTAAAGCATGTCTTGCTCGATTTATGTGAACACAATCGCTATGAAGGCATGGTTGTACAGGTCTTGAATGTGATTCAAGAGCGTATTAACCATCCTGCTATGGTCACCTGGCTTACGGCCGTAGTTGCAGAGGAAGCACATAAGAAAAAACGAAAGGGCTTCCTTTCTGATTTCTTGATTTCCTTGTCCGAGGCCACTGATGTTGTTAATTATCGTGAGATGGCAGAAGCCATTGTAACAGAGGCGTATGCTATGTTGGAAAACTGGAAACGCCCTAATAGCCCTGAGCGGACAGCATGGCTTCGTCAGTGGGTAGAGCCGATTCGCCACATAGAGGAAAATCATGTGGTCTGCGATGCTCTCGATGAGGCTTGGGAACGTTGGATACGAGAACAAGATTGGGAATCTATCATCGAGAACCATTTATGTCCATACGTTGAGGAGTTACTTGTTGAAGGCGATGAAAATGGCGAAACGCCAGCTCAAGTTCTTGTAAATATCGCCCTTGAACTTTGGAATGTATATGGTCAATCTGAAGATCTTTCGCAATCGCATTGAAACTACCCTCCACGATATTGCACGATATGTGCTAGAACAAAGGGTATGATCTCATCGAAACCATCATACGCCAAGTATTAGGCGGACTTAGCACCGATAAATTTATCTACTTTATCGAGTCTAAGGTAGAGGATGACCTCAGCTGGATTCGTATTAATGGTGCCATTGTAGGTGCCGTAGCTGGCCTTGTGGTATGGAGTTTTCTTGAGTACGTCTATGTACCATTATTAGCTTTACTCGGTTAAATACTTTGTCTAGTTTACAAGTAAATTACAGTATTTACATACACGAAAATAAAACACCCTTCTATATGACGAGTGCTTCTCGTAGTTGAGACTTGTCATATAGAGGGGTGTTTTTATGTACAACGTATTACATTATTCTATTAATGCTTCCGATAGAGGAAGGGTAATGGAGAAGGTAGTAAATACACCTAGCTCACTCTTTGCCGTGATTGTACCGTGATGTAAATGAACAACCTTGTCTACGAAATAGAGGCCTAAGCCTATACCGTGATTAGACTTTTTATTTCGTGATTGCTCTGTTTGATACATACGGTTGAAGATTTGTGATAGATTATCTGCCTCGATGCCAATCCCGTTATCGGTAACCTCAATAATCAAATATAGATTATTGCGCTTGGCCGTGATATTGATGGTCGACTTTGTGAATTTAATAGCATTGTCGATAAGATTCGTTACGGCACGACGCAAGGATACTTCGTGGCCCGTAATGATTAAATCACTATCAATATCAGCATTGATGATGATATGCTTTCCGCACAAAGTCGAGTGTAATCATGTATCATGTTTCTTAACATGGTACTTACATCTACAGGGGCTACATTCATTTCATAGTTATTTTCTAATCGTGCTACATCCAATAATTGCGCTACGAGGGATGACATGAATTTTGCTTGCTCTAAAATATGGGTCAAGCCTTCTTGCATTTCTTCTGGTGTTCGCGCATATTTAATGGCGTACTCACTTTCAGCTTGGATAACGGCAATCGGTGTACGCAATTCATGAGATACGTCAGAACTGAATTGCTTTTCCCGATTGGATGAATCTTCGAGGCCGGATAACATGCGGTTGAATGTGGTCGTCAACTCATAGACTTCATCCTTCGCGATTTCCGGCAATTCAATACGACGACTCAAGTCGTTGTTTTTACCGATAACCTTTGCTGTGTGAGTCAGTTTACGCAACGGTTTTAGGCCTTGTTTTATGAATAGATAACCACCGATAGAAGAGATGAGCAACGCCACCAAATTGACAAGCAATAAGGCGTATAGGATATCTCCGTTTTTATCGGTAATCTTTTGGCTCGTAATAGCCCGTAAGAAACCTCGGTAATTCGGTGCGTTGATAGGAACATCGTAATAGTAAAATGTCATACCATTGGCTTCGATTTCACCAACCTGTCCAAGCGATAAATTCGATTGATTTGGGAATCCATCTGGTAAATAGCCTTTCGTAATTAATCCATCTTGTGTGTAAACGAGATAGAATGTGCCATCTTCATAAGGCTTAAACTTGCGAATGTCCGTAGACATGATGAGCGTTTGTTGTTGTAATCGATCTCTGATTTCCGTGCTGCGTGCCGTGCCCATATAGTTATAGTAGAAAATGGACATGGAAATTAGAAGGGTAATCAGAAACAACGTATACCACAACATGATTTTAAAGGTTAGTGGTATGCGATTCCACAGGTGCTTAAATGCACCGGACATAGAATTAAGGTCGTGACCTTGTTCCTTAATTTTCTGTTTTGAGGACATATCCTACTCCACGAACGGTTTGAATCAATTTCACATTTTCATCCGTGTCAATCTTTTTACGTAAATCCTTAATATATACATCAATTAGATTAGAGTAGCTTTCATAATCGTATTCCCAAACATGATCTAGAATTTGTTGACGGGACAAAACGATATTTTCGTTGCTTGCTAAATAATACAATAAATCAAATTCTTTAGCTGTCAATGTAATCGCTTCGCCATCGCGCTTTACCGTACGTTGCGGAACGTTGATTGTCAAATGGGACCAACCTTGATATCATTTTTGGGCATGACGTGCGTTACGACGTGCTAACGCATAGATACGAGCTGTTAATTCTTCAAGATCAAATGGTTTTACAAGGTAATCATCGGCCCCTGTATTGAGACCTGTAACCTTATCTTGTAAGGAATCCTTCGCCGTTAATAATAAAACAGGTGTTGTATTACCTTCGTTACGCATTTGAGCCAATGCGCTAATGCCATCCAATACAGGCATCATGATATCCATAACGATGACATCATAACTAGATGTATTTACATAATCGATAGCTTGTTGACCGTTGAAACATGTATCGACAGTCATATTTTCAGCACGTAAATATTTGGCCGTAATACCATTCAGCATTTCTTCGTCTTCTACAAGTAAAATCTTCATATGTTTGTTCTCCTTATGTATGATTAAATTATATAACTCTCTTAATACAACTTAATTACTAATCAGATCCCATTTTTGTGAAAAGCTGCAACACATTAGTAATTAAATTAATATTAACATATTTAAGTTATATTATATAACTAATTTATCTATTATCATACCTTATACAAAACGGAATGAGTGAAAAAAATGAATGTAATAAATGGTAAAAACCCTATATATTCATATTATATATAGAATGTAAGCACCCCTATATAAGTTTTGTCTAGCGTAATTAGATTTCATAAAATGAAGTATATCGAAGATTGCTATTTATGCATAGATAAGAGCGATTTTACTGATTTTGAAAAGATGTAAGGAAAATCACAATAAAAAAACTTATGATAATGGTTATCAAAAAGTGAAAAAGTATACTAAAATCGAGAGGTTTTTAATATATATAAGCCGTTTAAAATTCCGTGTATTTTTTTAGTAGGAATTTAAAAATTTTTGATAACAATAAATGACCTTATTGGGGTGGTATAGTCGGTAAAACATAGTATTTATTGGTCTCATATGGTTATCTATAAAGTAAAAAAATTCGGAACCGAATCAATATAAATGATATACATAAAAAAATAAATAGAATTTCCATTTAATATAATCAGAATGTTCAAGATTCATCTACAAAAATGTGAAATGATATAGAGTATCAATTAAAATCATCGAAATTAATTATGCATAATAAGGTTTTAGACATACGGGGACAATGCTCTCTATAATTATAAGTAAAGCTATAAGAAAAAAATCGCACAAGTGTGAGGCTTTTCTTTAAGGAAAAAAATGATTAGGTTATCAAAAATTTTTTTATAAGGTTTTTTTGAATCTAGATAGTCTAAGAAATTTTCTTTTTATAGGTAGTTATGAGGAGGTCATTATGGAACAGTTTGATGTTCTAGTAGTAGGTAGCGGTGGCGCTGGTCAACGTGCGGCTCTTGAAGTTGGTCGTCGTAAAAGGCTTAAATGTAGCACTTATTACTAAAATTTTCCCAACCCGTTCAGCAACAGCAATGGCGCAAGGCGGTGTAAATGCTTGTTTGAATAACGTAGCAGCTGAAGACACAATCGAAACACATACTTTCGACACAGTAAAAGGTTCTGACTATCTTGGTGACCAAGATGCAATCGAATTCTTCTGCTCTCGTTGTCCAGAAGGCGTACTTGAAATGGACCACATGGGTGCTCCTTTCTCTCGTACTCAAGAAAATAAAATTGCGCAACGTAACTTCGGTGGTCAATCCTATCCACGTACTTGCTACTCTGCGGATAAAACTGGTCACGTTATTTTTGCACACAACTTACGAACAATGCTTGAAAGAAGGCGTACACTTCTTACAAGAATGGTACCTTTTAGATCTTGTTAAATCTGCAGATGGTCATGTTGGTGGCGCTGTAGTTTGGAACATGAAAGAAGGTCGCGTAGAACAAATTAAAGCGAAAGCTATCATCTTGTCCACTGGTGGTGCAGGTCGTATTTTCTGGACTCGTACTACTAACCCATTCCTTTCCACAGGCGATGGTATGGCAGCAGCTTTCCGTGCTGGTAACGGCTTGAAAGATATGGAAATGATCCAATTCCATCCAACTGGTCTTGGTCGTACTGGTATCTTGATGTCTGAAGCGGTTCGTGGTGAAGGTGGTTACCTTCTTAACTCTGAAGGCGAACGTTTCATGAAAAAATATGCGCCAAATAAAATGGAATTGGCATCCCGTGACGTTGTAGCGAAAGCAATCGAAGATGAAATCGCTGCAGGTCGTGGTTTTCGGTTCTGGTCTTAACGCATACGTAGTAGCTGACCTTCGTCACTTAGGACCTGAAGTTATCATCGAAAAACTTCATGGTATCCGTGACTTGGCAATGTGCTTCGAACACTGCGATCCATTGACTCAACCAGTACCTATTCGTCCTACATGTCACTATACAATGGGCGGTATCGACGTAGTGGACTACAAAACTTGTGCATGTGAATTGCCTGGTTTGTTCGCTTCTGGCGAAGCTTCTTGTATTTCCATCCATGGTGCTAACCGCTTAGGTGGTAACTCCTTGGCAGACGGCGTAGTATTCGGTAAAGTATCCGGTGCTGGTGCAGCTGACTATGCTGAAACACATGAACAACCTAACGTAGATGCAGAATTAGCTGCAGCTGCAAAAGCTTGGGAAGAAAAATTCACTGAAGTAACAACTCGTGAAGGCGGTCGCCCAGTTGTAGAAATCCGCGATGCATTGGCTGATGCAATGTGGAACAAAGTAGGTATCTTCCGTAATGAAGACGGTATTACTGAAGCATTAAAAGAAATCGATCAATTGATCGAAGATTATAAAACTTGTTATGTAGGTGACCCTGAACGTACTTACAACATGGCATTCGTAAACTATTGTGAAATCGGTTCTATGTTAACAGTAGCAAAAGCTATTGCAATGGGCGCTTTACACCGTCGTGAATCCCGTGGCGCTCATATTCGTGAAGACCATCCAAAACGTAATGATGAAAGATACTTAAAACATTCTTTGATCAAATTAGGCGCAGACGGTCAATACGAATTAACTGAACGCGACGTAGTGTTCACTAAATACGAACCACAAGAAAGGAAGTACTAAGATGAGACAAATCACCTATCATATCCACCGTTACCAACAAGGTCGCGCGTTTGTACAAACTTTCAAATTCGATTACGAACCTGACCGTACAATTCTTTGGGGCCTTCAAAAAATTAAAGATACTCAAGATCCAACATTAACATTCTTGGCAGCTTGCCGTTCCGCAGTTTGTGGCGCTTGCTCCATTCGCGTAAATGGCGAAGCAATGCTTGGTTGTGAATCTAAAATTGATGAATTGACAGAACGTTATGGTACAGATGAATTAACTATCGCTCCTATCGGCAACTTCCGTGTAATCCGCGACTTAGTTGTTGATTGGGAATCTAAAGTTGATCGTTTGAAAACAGTTGCTCCTTGGATTTTCCTTAAAGCAGAATTCAACGAAGGCGACAAAATCGTTCGTCAAACTCCAGCTGATTTCAAAAAATTCGTTGCTGGTACAGAATGTATCCTTTGCGGTTGCTGCGCATCTGAATGTAACAAATTGACTGCACGTCAAGACGATTTCTTGGAACCATATGTATTCACTAAAGCTAACCGTTTCGTATTGGATAGCCGTGATGATGCACCTATGGCTCACATTCAACCTGCTTATGACAATGGTCTTTGGAAATGCGTTCACTGCATGAACTGTATCTCCCGTTGTCCTAAACACTTAAAACCTGCTCAAGATATTTCCAACATGCGTAAAGAAGCTACAAAAGCTGGCCTTACAAACAACAAAGGCGTTCGCCATGCAGTTGCTTTTAAAGAAGACCTTTACAAAACTGGTCGCTTGAAAGAAGTTTCTATGAGCTTGAAATCTGACGGTGTTGTAGATTCCGCTAAACAAGCATTCTATGCATTACGTTTGTGGAAACACAGCAAAATTAATCCTTTCGAACTTGTAGTACCTCAAAAACCAGTTAATGGTATTGATGGTGTTCGCAGACTTATGAAAGCAGCTGAGGAGGTAAGCAAATAATGAAATACGCATTTTTCCCAGGTTGCGTTCTTGAAAGCGCTGCCAAAGAAGATTACATGGCAACTGTTGCAGTAGCTAAAAAACTCGGCATCGAACTAGAAGAACTTGACGGTTGGACTTGCTGCGCGCATCCCACGTTCAAGATATCGCTCCAGAAATTACATTAGCTACAAATGCACGTAACATTGCATTGGCAGAAGAAAAAAAGGTTTGAACCTTTTAACTGTATGTAACACTTGTACTTTGATGCTTCGTGAAGCTAAAAACGAATTAGACAATAACGAAAAAGAAAAAGAAGAAGTGAACAAAAAATTAGCTCAAATCGGTAAACAATACCGCGGTACAACTGATATCACTCATTTCTTATGGGTATTGATCCGCGATTACGGTTTGGATAAATTGAAGAAAAAGTTGTTAAACCTTTAACAGGTTTACGTGTAGCTGAATACTATGGTTGCCATATTCTTCGTCCTCAAACTGAAATGGGCTTCGAAGATTATCAAATGCCTACATCCTTAGCAGATTTGATCTCCGCTATCGGTGCTACACCAATCGACTTCTCCCGTAAACTTGATTGCTGCGGTTTCCATGCTGTATACCCTGCACATGATTCCGTAATGCAAATGACTGGCTCCATCAACAAAGATGCAGCTACAGAAGGCGCAGATTGCGTAGTAACTCCTTGCCCACTTTGCCAAATGCAACTTGATATGTTCCAAAAAGAAGCAAAAGAAGTTGTTGGCGGTGGTAAAGATATGCCAATCTTGCACATGTCCCAATTAGTAGGTCTTGCTCTTGGCATCACTCCTGAAGAAATGGGCATGCCTAAACGTCACTTAACTGATACTGCAGCAGTGACAAAATTTGTAGGTTAATTCGTTTTAATTTAGAGTGCCTCAGTTGGCTTATAAAACCTAAATTAAACCTATTATCATAATTACCGTAAAGACCCCCTGGCCTTGGCTAGGGGGTCTTTATTTGATACATATATGGTGTTTATTATATAATAAATAGGTAAGCATTGATGACATTAGGAGGTCTCATGAACGAAGCCTTATTAGAATATATAGACCATAAATTGAATAACGAAGATTTGGGGCGCGTATTCCCAGTCACCTTTCAAGGTAATGAGTATTTTGTAAAACGCGCTGTAGGTAATAACCGGTCATCATGGATCAAACCATCCCCTCGTGCATCCTTTGACCATGAGTTTTATATGATGAACTTTGTGCGTACACAATTACCATTAGCTCCGGAAATTGTAGGCTTTCGAGAAAATTATTTCGTGACACCGAATTATGGTAAGAATTTGACCTACTATGGTCATTTGCCGCAGGAGCATCCAGAAGATAGTTCCCTAGAAGATATGGCTGTTCATATTTTTTATGCTTTTGGTAAAGCTCTCGGCATGCTCCACGATTACGGTATCGCTCATGGTCGTCCTGCGTTGCGTGATATCGTATATGATCCAGATGCGGATAGCGTGATGCTCCTCGATTGGGAAAACGCACGCCGCTGGCCAGAATTCACGCCTGCTGGATGGGACTTACTTATTTTCATCCACAGCTATATCCGTGAAGGTGATTTGCCTAATACCTATCTATATGCGGCTATGAATGGTTATAGCTCTGCCCGTTGTGCCCGTGAAACCGTCCGTCATGTGAAAGAAGTGTTACACAAGCGTGACTATCTATTTAAATTCTGTCGCCTGTTGGAACCGTTCCATTTTGTAGACACAGAAGCAGCTGTAAAATCCTTTGATTTTATACAAGCACTAAAAACTGAATAACTGTGTATGACTAGTTGATTCTTGCAAAAACAGAATGCTAAGGATGCCCCGAATGGCCCTCCCGTATGGTGAGGGTCATTTTATTATGGTAAAATAGATTGTATACATGGTGATATTTTTACCAGCATTAGTTAGCATTAAAAATCATAAATCCGGTGTAGGGGAGTTATGACGAGGTATAACAAGTGGAATATATTATTTCGTTTATGGAAACGTATGGCTATGCAGCCATGTTTATTGCGATGGTTCTAGAGAATGCGAATATACCGATTCCTAGTGAAATTGTGCTTGGATTTGCAGGGTATTTAATTTCTCAAGGTATATTTGATTTGCATACGACAATGGTCGTAGGTACATTGGCTGGTATCGTTGGATCCATTTTGTCATATTGGATGGGAGAATATGGCGGTCGTCCGTTGTTATTGAAATACGGTAAATATGTATTCTTTAATGAGCATAAATTTGAACTCGCTGAAAAGATGTTCAATAAATATGGTGGAGTAGCTATATTCTTTGGCCGTCTTTTACCTGGTGTTCGTACATTTATCTCCTTCCCGGCTGGCATGGCGCGCTATCCATTGTGGCACTTTATCGTTTGGACTGTACTCGGTACTATTCCTTGGACGATTTTACTCGTATATTTAGGAAAAGTACTTGGGGAAAACTGGAAAGATCTTATTCAGTATAATCATGAATTTTTGCTAGTTGTGATTGTCATCTTTGCTATTGTGGCTGCAGTGCTCGGATTTAAATACTATAAGAATCGCCGTAAATCATAAGGAGGTCACAATGAAATTGTCTCGTTTGACGCCTGTGTTGTTTGTTGTTTGGCTGGTATTCTTTATGGTAGCTAATAATATACTACCTGTAACTGATCCAGTAGAATCGAATTATGCGTTAACTGCTAAGGAAATGGTGTTGTCTGGCAATTGGTTATCGCCACAGATTTATGGGACATATTGGTATGACAAGCCGATTATGATTTATTGGCTGATTGCATTAGCTTTTAAAATCTTTGGTATTGCTGATTGGGTAGTTCGTTTGCCAAGTGCTATATTTGGTGCCTTGTCAGTGGCTGCCATGTTTCAAGCTTTACGGACCTTTAGTCGACGTTGGCTCGCGGGCCTAGTAGGTTCCTCTATCCTTGGTACATCTCTTATGTTCTGGGCTGTTGCTCATGGTGTTATAACCGACATGGTACTGTTATATACGACCTTGATGGTTATGATGTATGCGTACAAAAGGCTTGAATGAAAATTCTAGTACGGCCATGATTGTAGCGTATGTATTTTTCCGGATTAGGTGTTTTTGACAAAAGGGCCCCGTGGCACTTGTTTTTACCTGGCCTTATTTTGCTCGTTTATGTTGCGCTTTGCCGTTCGAAACAAATGTTATTACGCCTCTTTGACTGGAAGGGGATTTTGGCCTTTCTTGTCGTCGCTATGCCGTGGTATGTTTATATGTATAGCGCCCATGGACAAGCCTTTTTTAGATGGATTCTTAGGCCTTAACAATGTAACACGTGCGACTCAGTCTGAACATCCGGAAGATAATGTGGTGGTACTATATCGCTATTTTCCTCGGCGCTTCTTTACCATGGACGGGCGCTGTTATTTATGGCATGATAACGGGCTTTAAACAGCACCATAAGTGGTACGTGTATTGCATGTGTTGGGGCGTGGGTACTGTTCTATTCTATTCCTTAATGGCCACTAAGTATCCTCTATATACATTTATTAGTCTTGTACCTTTCAGTATTCTTGGTACATTAGGGGCTATGAAAGCTCTACGTCCGGGTCGGCCTCGTTATGTCCCATGGATTGTAGTCGGTCCCACACTATTGTTATGGATTGCTTATGTAGGGGCATCTTTCTTTGCACCTTGGGGCTATTATGGATTGCTCTATGTTTTGGCAGGCGTATCCATATTAGGGTTGTTATGGTTCTGGTGGACTCGCCAACGGTATCGTTTGCTGAGCATTGTCGTGATCGGAACCATGCTCATTTCATCGATTGTAGTACTCGAGGGTTTGGTGCCTCTTGTTAAACAACGTAGTTCTATCAATCTTATCCCTGTTGTAGATAAGTATAATGGTGATGTGTATTATTACAATGGATACAGCACATCTCTCGTATATTATACTGGACATGAAGTGGTTCGTATTAAGGGTGACAGCAGTCGTTGGGATGATAAGGATACATTAAAAACATCGTAGTGCTGAATGGGATAAGAAATACCTTATGGAACAAGTGACGGAGGACGAGTTTATCAAGCGTTTGGCTGAAGGTAAGCAAATCATGGTCATCGTTCCAAAAAGGCGAAATTAACCATTTTAAACAGTCTAGTATTGCACCATATGTTGGTGAGTACAGCGAGGCTGGTAGCTCTGAGATTTATATTTTTGAATAAACGACAAGCTTTATATTGAAGAATAATATATTGTTAATCGTGTTTGTGAGTAGCATCAACCGCTCAATGCGGTTGATGCTTTTTATATATAATCAAAATATTTAATGTATATATTATGTCCTAATTACTATTTATATTTTTTTAGAAATAAAACCTATTATAGTTATATGCATTATTGACATATTAAAAAAACATATTGGTATAGTAGGTTATATAATTTTTTTAGGACGAGGTGTTTTGAAACCTTATTTCATCTAGGTTTTTAGAAAAAGTGCGGAAGTGGCATGTGTCAAAAATCGCCCCCTTGTTGTGAGGTAGAAAGAGGGAAGTTATGAAGAAGACATGGTATCTAATCATCGGAGTGGTCCTCTTGGTTATTGGCTGCATAGCCTATGGTTATCATGAACACTATAAACCAAAGACGGCTCAAGAATTAAAGACTGTACGCGTAGCCTATTTACCAATTACCCATGCATTGCCAGTATTCGCTACAAAAGAATTAGAAACGGCAGATGGTCCTGTACATGTAGAGCTTGTTAAATATGGATCTTGGCCAGAGTTGATGGATGCATTAAATACAGGTAAGGTAGATGCTGCATCGGTACTCGTTGAGCTAGGTGTAAAGGCTCGTGAACAAGGCATTGATGTTCGTGCTGCTGCACTTGGTCATACAGAGGGTAATATTATCATCGTAAATAAGGATATTAACTCCGTTCAAGACTTAAAAGGCAAATCCTTTGCTATCCCTCATAAACAATCTACTCAAAAAATTCTCGTGGATTGCATGCTTGAACAAGCGGGTCTTTCTGAAAAAGATGTACAAATCGTAGAAATGAGCCCTCCAGAAATGCCTTCTGCTCTATCGGTAGGACAAATTGCTGGGTATAGTGTAGCCGAACCATTTGGCTCTCTAGCCCTTGAAATGGGAACTGGGAAGGTCTTTGAAGATCCTGACCATCTCTGGCATGATAATATTTGCTGTGCTCTTGTGTTTAATGGTCAATTCGTCGATGAACATCATGACTTGGCAAAAGCTTTCACAAAAGCCTATCTCGATGCAGGTACATATTTAGACGAGCATCCAAAGGCACAAGAGGAGATTTCCTTAAAGTACATGAAGTTTAATGACCCAGTTATTGAACGTTCCCTCAAAGTGATTGGGTTTAAAGATTTAGCCCTTACAGAGGACCGTTATAATGCACTTGTGCATCACATGACACATATTGATTTAATCAAAAAAGTGCCGACCTATTCAGAGTTTGTAGATACATCATTGTTACCATAGGAGGGGGACCATGAAGAAATATACATATGTGCCAGGTTCATTTATCGCAGCTTGGCTAATTTGGGAGCTAATCGTTCGCCTCGGCGGTTTTAATGAAGCGTTATTGCCAACGCCGTATAAGGTGTTGGTCGGCTTTGGAGAACTCATCGGAGATGGTGTTCTCTTTAAAGATATTGCAGACAGTCTAGTACGCTTCTTTATGGGCTATCTTATTTCTGTTATAGCCGGCGTATTCTTCGGCCTTATCCTGGGTTGGTACAAGGGGATTTGGAACTACATCAATCCAATCGTTCAAGTCATTCGACCAATTTCTCCTGTGGCGTGGTTGCCGTTTATCGTTCTCTTCTTCGGTATCGGTCAAGCACCGGCTATCGTTATCATCTTTATCGCAGCATTCTTCCCTGTGCTATTGTCCACCGTGTCTGCTATTCAAAATATTGACCCTGTGTACATCAAAGTAGCGCGCAACTTTGGTATTAAACAGCCAGAACTATTATTTAAAATCGTATTACCTGCCGTATTCCCAGGCATTGCATCGGGCCTTCACATCGCTCTCGGTACGGCGTGGATCTTCCTTGTAACAGGGGAAATGGTAGGCTCCCAAACAGGGCTTGGCTTCCTCATTATCGATATGAGAAATAACTTGCGTAACGATCTCTTGATGGTAGCCATTTTGACCATCGGTTTCGTTGGGCTTTTACTCGATTGGGGCGTGTCCCTCATCGAAAAATGGATTTACAAACGTTGGGGTATTGAGAAATAGGAGGTGGCCTCATGGGTTACATTTCGGTGCGTAATGCACACAAGGAATTTATGAAAGATGGGGAACCACTCACCATTCTTGAAGATATCAACTTAGATATTGAAAAGGGCGAGTTTATTTGCCTCTTAGGCCCTTCTGGTTCCGGTAAAAGTACGCTATTAAACGCTATGGCAGGCTTTGAGCTCGTTACATCTGGTTCCATTACTATCGACGGTGAAGAGGTGAAAGCTCCTCAACTCAGATATGTAACGGTATTCCAAAACTATGGCTTGTTGCCATGGCGTACGGTGGAAAGCAATATTGAGCTTGGTCTTGAAAGTAAAAAGGTGCCTAAAGAAGAGCGACCTGCTATCATCGATAAATACGTTAAAATGGTAGGCCTCGATCACGCTCGTAATCGCTATCCTGCAGAGTTATCTGGGGGCATGCAACAACGTGTATCCATCGCTCGTGCACTAGCTGTAGATCCGGATATTATCTTCATGGACGAGCCGTTAGGCGCCCTCGATGCGTTGACACGTATCAACTTACAAGACGAAATCTCTCGCATCTGCCGCGAAGAAGGCAAAACTGTTGTATTTGTTACCCACGATATTGAAGAAGCCGTAGTCCTTGCGGACCGCGTTGTAGTACTAGCGGCAAAATCCAGGTCGTGTACAAACTATCATCCCTGTAAATATCATCGATAGAACCGATCGCACATCGGCATCCTTTGTTAATATTCGAAACCACATCTTTGAACAATTCCAATTGGCAAAAGAAGACAAAAATCGAGTTCTATATTTAGTTATATATACTTATAAAGAAACACTCAAAAAGTTTATACTCCCTGGGTGTTTTATAATGGACAAAATTCTAGAAATAATGTATATATATTTCTTATGCAATTCGTGTAATTATGATGTATAGTAGATATATATCGGTAATAACATATAAATTTTTAAACTGGAGGCTGTATGTCTTTATTTGAGTTAGAGAATACCTTGTCTTTTGATGAATATATAGCAACCTTTGATGCGGAGCGTGTGGCGAAGGTGCACGGTTTTGTAGACTGGCTCGCTCAGTATCAAGGTGGTCTCGTCCATAATCCTTGGGGTGAGGTAAATCCTGATTTAGAGATTGTTACAGATGGTTTTGATGCGGCCCGAGTGCGTCGAGATAATTTGGTAGCCTATTTATTACCGCGCTTAGGTCGAGCTAAGGTATTTGTAGTGGCTGAGGCAGTAGGATATCAAGGGGGACGTTTTAGTGGCATTGCTATTACTTGTGAAAGAATGCTATTAGATAAGCACAAAACCATTCGTGCGAAGAATGTAACGCCGATTCGGTTGGAACGCACTAGTTCGCCTACTAGCTCTTTATTAAAAGGAACACAGCAGAAGGATGGTTTTAACGAACCAACTGACACTGTAGTATGGAGTGCCATTGTTGAAAAGGGTATCAATACCTATGATACATTGCTGTGGAACATATTCCCCTTCCATCCTCATAAGGATGGAAATCCATTGACTAACCGTACACCTACGGATAGAGAACAACAATTAGGTTGGAAATATACAAAACGCTTGTTAGATTTACATATAGAATTAGGTGGCGTAGAACCTCTTGTGCTCGCCGTAGGCCAAAAATCTGCAGATACAATGGGAAAATTTGGATTGTCTGCTATTGGGTTGCGCCACCCTGCAAACGGCGGTGCTAATCTATATCGTCAGGGCTTTGCGGAGGCTATAGATACATACTTAAAATAGTAAACATTTGAGAGTTTTTGGAGAGATACTTATGAAACGTTATTGTGATGCTTGCCGTCATTATTGCGATGAGGCGGCTATGTTTTGCCCTACATGTGGGCAGTATACGGTGGCTACAGAGGTGGAGCGCATTGCACCTGAAGGTGATGTAATTTATCCTTTATCCCATTATCAGCTTAGCTATAAGGATACATATCTCTATGTGATGAATAAGTTCATGGATACGGATGGTCGCGCTTCGCGGAGGGAATTCTTACAATTTCTATTGCTGTGGCATGTATGTATGGTTGGTTTGCTCGCTTTTTTCTATGCTATAACCGCTATATTTCAAACGGGACCGTATTTAATCGGTTTAGGTGGGTTCTTAACGGCTATACTATGTTTAGTATCTTTGCTTCCGTTAGGGTCGTTATGTGTGCGCCGACTTCATGATACGGGACGAGGCAGTATGAGCTTGTTGCTGTTCTTCATCCCCTTTGTAGGACCCTTGATTTTGCTCGCCTTGTTATGTCAAAAGGGGCAGCCACAGGACAATCAATATGGTGGTGCATTGCAGCATATCGTCATAGATAAACGGCTAGCTTCAATTATGAAAGTATCCCCTACGAGTAGTTCGTTAACAACGAGAGTTTTAATTGTTGTACTTGTAAGTATAGTATGTATATTTGGATTTTCTTTACGAACTATGGGACCGGAAAATGAAGTGTTCCCTTCAGGGTGGTTTACAAATGCCATTGTTGGCGAAGGCAGTGAAGAGGCCGCTCGTGCATCAGTACAAGGCTATTTTGATGCGGTAAATAATAAGGACTATGATAAGGCTTTCACGTATGTGATGAACCGAGTTAGGGCCAATCCAGTAGAAAAACAAAAATGGCTCATAGCTATGCAGCAAGGTACAAAAGTGGATATGGTTACCTTGGATGTGGCACGGCTGAGTCGTTCAGGTAGTTTAAAACGTATTGTATTTGAAGCAGACTTACAAACTACAAAGGTTGGCGAAGGCATGGTAGAGGCTAAACCGATGAAGCGATATATTTCTCTTATTGAAGAAAATGGTGCGTGGCATATTGAAGGCTTTTACAAACATTTGCCTGATGATGATAACTAAATATGATGTATAAACACGGTTAGATTTTGTGCGATTATCAGCTCAAATTCGTACAGGATTAATGGAATAGCGTTAACATAAGGGTCCTCTTTTGTTAACGCTATTTTTTT